>Ga0116231_10012895_pt1 | contig 12023 bp, 10 predicted proteins | sample S1TSphgellanicum_2_FD_89695 | JGI IMG/M metagenome (GOLD analysis project Ga0116231, IMG submission 89695) | Host-associated microbial communities from peat moss isolated from Minnesota, USA - S1T2_Fd - Sphagnum magellanicum MG | ecosystem: Host-associated > Plants > Peat moss > Unclassified...
TTCATTGAGCGGGGCTTCAACTTCCCACGGTGGAACCTCACCATCAACGGACCAGTGTTCCTTAGAGTTGATCTGCAGCTCAAGACAGAGGACAACTTCACTTGCGATTAGCTGAAGAAAAACTCTGCACTGTCTGTCTCTCCTGGGCTGAACTTCCCACAGCCCCATTTGTTGAAGAAACCTGATGCTGTCATCTCCCGGAGCCATCTCTAAACAAGATATCTACGAGAGACAAATTCCACAAGAGACAAAATTGTAAAAGGTGAGCCGAAACTCAGCATTGCTTCATGCCCCCTGGAACACCTGAACAATGGTGGGCAGTGAAAGACTGCAAGCTTTTCATTCATTGAATGTGATTATTATGCATTTGAGAAGATGGGTGAGTTTCAATAATTTATGGATTTAATCTGTTGTGAGGAACATCTGTGAAGAAATTGTTTGCATGTCAATGTAGGTAAACCACCAAGACACCAATGCCCCATGTAAGTGTGCACGGTTATTACATTTGTGGGCACACCTGTCTGGAACTTTTTTTTGCAAAGGGAGTTCTCTAATGCGATTGTAAAGAAAGCTTCACCATCTTCATGTTATGTAGGATTGACAAAAGGACTGAAAATGGAGCAAACTTCACATGGGTGTCTATTATGTTGTCTTGTTGCTTCAACTATCGTAAGTTTAGGGTTTAGGGTTGCAATTCCAGATTGAAAAAGCTTTGGATGCACTTTCCATAATTTATTGAGGTTTAAAGTTTTGCTTGTTCTCTCTTGAGTGACCATGATCAAAAAAAAATTAAAAAAGAAGAATTGGGTCTTTTTTTTCTTGATTTGGAACGAAAGTGAAGAATCTTTTGAAATATTTAAGAACATCAAATTCTTGATGTAGAATTTTCAAAATTAATTAATTATTTGATAAACTTGTGTTAAATTAGCTACCTGTGTACTACAATACTTAAGGACCATTCACACTTAATTAAAAATCTGTTTTAATTCAAGGTTATAAATTCTATTTTTTTCAAACTCACATATGGAATGTTAATTAACATTCAAAATAAGATGACATCTTCATTGGCATCAAATGTTAACTAGTGTTGGATGGTTCTCACATTTTTCATGAGAAACCCACAATTCTCATTTTCTTATGAAGTTGTAAAAACTATCTTGATTCTTTTATTTTTGAAAAGTTTTATGAAAACCGTCTGAAGTATTAAAAAAAATAAAATTTAATTTCAATTGATTTTCAAGTTATTAGTTCTCACAAATGTAAGAACAAACTAAAATGGTAGACATCACACTTGCAAAAGGAAGGGTATAAAAGGAGCAAAAAGCTTGTGCAAAACCAAAAACATAAAATAGATGAGTGATAATGTTGTTCAAAGCATGAAACATCACATAAGCTCATGCAAGTAACAAAGTTTGAGGAGTTCATAATAAAGAACTTGCAAGGAATTCAAGCATCAAAGTTCAAAGATTTCTATAATTTTATAAAGGTGAACACAAAACATAACTTGAACGGAGTTGTTTGGCACCATGATCATCGATTTTAGCTGCATCAAAGATTCATAAGATTGTAAGTTCACCCTTTTGATTGCCTTTGTCCTGCTATAGGTTTTCATCCATCAAAATCTATTACATGATTTCAATTGTTCCAAACTTTTGAATTACTTTTGTTTCCATTACTACATACCTTTGCAATTGCTTCCATCTTCAACTTCAAACCTCATTAATTGTGTTATCTTCAACTATTGTTAATTTCTTGAATTACTCACATTTTCATGAACAACATTCACATGAAAATTCACAATTTGACATATTGACATGCAATAGCCCTATGGAACCATTGCACATTGAACAACCATCTTCAACTACTAATGTTCATAATACATTGACTTCAAATATAATACAAGAAAATATTTTGACAACATTGGAAAATCCTTCACCTCATCATATTTTCAACAATTATTAGATACACCCATTCATCCATGTGTGTGTTGTCATCGATTTTTCTTTTTTTTTAAATAAGAAAAATATTAAAATACATGACTTAAACATATTCTTTACATGTTCCACCTCAAGAAAAAAAATCCATCATTGTGTAAAAGTTGTTATTATTTTTATAATAAAAATAAAACACCAAAGCTTTTAGTTCCTACAAATAATAAATTAAACAATTACATAGATTTTATATAAAAAATTAAATAAGTTAGAAGAACAATTAGTATCACCTCATTTAACATTTGTTCAAATTTGGCAATTCCAAGGTTATGGACAATATAACATAAAAGGAAGTATTATAAATGTCATCCAATATCAATTTTACTCAATCAATATTTCTTCGTCTTCCTCATGATGAAGCAACAATTGTTCTATCATTAAAAAGACAAATGGAATATAAATCAACATATTTAACATGTAATGTCCATCCAAAGTTCATTATGTTGGCATTACATGATCTTTTCAACACACCATTATCTGATAATTCTAAAATAGCAATTCATCCACAATGGTTTGATATGTTCACATTATCAATGCAAATCAATACTAATGTTTCTTATGACATAAATGATGATGAATCATGTGACCATAGTAATGAAGATAGATTTGAAGAGGAACAAGAAGACATATTGACAGATACAATGGTGCAAAACATATTATCTTCTGAACAAATATATGATAATTTTGAAAATGTTGTAACTATGGCACCAGGCCAAGATTTCAAACCATTGGGCCTTTTTCAAGATCCCCATTGTGAAGAATTGAACTTTCCTACATTGTTTTAACCTTGTAGCAACCAAGGAATAAAAATGTTTTATCAAATGATTGTTTAATGGGAACTCTTACATAAAAATCAAAATTTTGCCACACATATACCAAATTTGTGTTTTAAAGATATTAAAGTATTGATTCATTCCATTATTTCGTCATCTTGGGTGCACATACGAAAAGGGAAACTCCTTGGATGTCAACTTCAAACACGTGATGTCATAACTAAACCAAATTTGGATGTTATTTTACATTCTGATTTAAGATATATGGATCTTTCATGACTACATACTTTACCTAATTATATAAATTGATTAAGAAAACATGTATTTGTAATGATTCGACAATTAGGTCCCCAACAATTTTTGTTACATTAATTAGTGTTGAAAGTAAATGGCTCCTTCTATTAAAATGTTTATATGACTTAAATAGTAAAAACTTAGGACTTAACATTCCTTTTGATAAATTAAAACCCAAACATGTTGTAGATCTTATACGATGTGATCCTATTACATGTGCATGATATTATGATCATTGTATGAGATTTTTTTGTACATTGTGTATGAAAGATAATTCCGTTTTAGGGCATTTATTAATTTTTTTATTTGTACAAAATTTCAAAATCATGGAAGTCAACACGACCATGGACTTTTATGGGTTGCAAATGCACCAATTTATGGTTTGGATTCAAACAATGAAATTGAAAACTTTGTGGACAAATATATATCATGTGATAATAAATTAGCACCCAATCTTCGTGAAGCTCAAACACATGGTCACAAAAAGACTTGTAGGATGAAAAATCAAACCATTTGTCAATTTAATTTTCCATGGAAAAAACACAAATTCTTGAACCATTCCCAATGGAATATTTAACCCCTTCAAAAAAGGTTCATTTAGGTGAAATTAACAAAAAATAATTCAAGGAACTTAATAAAATTGATTTACAAACAACATTTATGTCATTTAGTGCATTACTAAAATTGTTTTCTATTGATAAAGAAACATACATCAATGCATTATGAGTAAAATTTTTAAAACCAACAATTTTTTTACAAAAATTATATAAAGATATATGAACAAATCCCTTTGGTGTTCATGTTGGAAATCTTTGGCAAGCAAACACAGATGTTCAATTCATACTTGACCCTTATGTTGTAACTAGTTATTGCACGTCTTATCTAACAAAAATAGATAAAATGGTGACAAAAGAGTTGAAAAATATAATTATTAGTTGTAATGAAAATAAAATTGAAACACATACTCAAATTCAAAAGATGGGAAATGTTTTTATTAATGTTCAACAAATGTCAGCACAACTGGCTACATATATTGTGTTGTTTATGCCATTGTAACATGCATATAGAACATTTAAATTCATTAATACATCCCCATTAGAAGAACGTGCATTTGTATTAAAAAATATTGCATCAATAAAAACACTTCTTTTGGATTCTACATATATTATGTGTTCATTAATCATTGATAAATACATCAAAAGACCTAACTATTTATCTAACATTTCTCTCATTGAATTTGTTGCAAATTATGACATTGTAAATCTTCGGAAAAAAAAGGAAAAAACTCATATAATTTGTTATGTGCATTATAATGAACATCGAGACCTAAAAAAATACTATAGAAAACAATTATTATTATTTATTCCTTTCTTTGACAATGAACATACTCTCAAAAGTGACCATTCCACATGGAATGTAGCATATAACATACATGAAATACAAATCAATTTATTAAGAAAAACATTTTTATATAATTTGATAATAATAATGCATACACAATAAATTGGGAATTAAACATATAATGACAAGCTCTTGAGTTAGCCAAAAAAAAAACACTAACATATGGATGGATAAATTTCCTGATGTAGATATTGGGTTTTTTCACAAAATATTACTGATTGTACTAAAGTGGAACCATATAACATTTGTAATGAATATATTATTAACTTATGTATAGGTGTCTCCATTATTCCTAATTCAACCAATATTGATGTTCAAGACCAAATCATGCCTACCCATGAATTCCATTCATTACTTCAAAAAATGAATAATGAACAACGTTTTATATTTGATGATGTCATGTACAGAAAAAAACAAAATCCAAATGAACCAATTCATTTATTCATTATTAGAGGTGTTAGTATAGATAAAAATTTCACATTAATGCTTTTAATTCAAGTTTTGATACGTTTTTATCATATACATCCTCATTTAGATCTTTTAAAAAAGACTCATAACATATATTGGAAAAGTAGCATTTAACATTGATGAGACTATAATTCATTCAAGTTTTTCTATACCACTTAATTAAAAAGATTTACCATCATTAAGTTCAAAATGATTAGATAGTTTAATTAAAAAATATGACCAATTGCAATTAATAATATTAGATGAAATTTCATTAATAGGGAAAAGAATATTCAAATTTTGATCTTCGATTAAAATCAATCAAATGTATTCACATCAAATTCTTTGGAAATCTTGATGTAATTATCATTAGGGATTATCAAGTTCAACTAGTTCGTGAAATAAGAGTTTTCAAAATTAATGCAAACAACAACCGATATTTTAGCTCCAAATTTTTGGATGGAAAAAATTAAAGGTTCTGAATTGAAACAAGTCATGTGCCAAAATGATGAACAATTCATTAACATCTTAAACCAATTTCGAACCGCTACACAATTGTAATCATATGTGGATACCATAAATAATTAATGTTTTCATACACTGCCAAATGATCCAAAATTTTCATATATTTTTTATACAAATGAAGCAAAGCAAAAACATAATGAATCGGCTTTTCTTCAAAGTGAAAAGGATGTGTTCATATTGCGTGCACAAGATAGACATCATGATACATGTCCTCAATCATTTCAGTTACAAAATGATGCAAACTTCATAACATGATGACATTTAAAGGTTCAAGTAAAGAAAGATATGTTGGTTGAATGTGTTGGAGATTATGCAAGACATGATGGTCTTGTAAATGGTGCAAATGGAATATTCCAAGGATCAACTAAAGTATTCAATTCACAAGAAATCATATGGATATTATATAATAATCCCAAATGTGGTCAACTCACAAGAATAAATAATGCACATTTGTATGAACATGAAATACATCCTACATGGACACCAATAGAACCCATGTCCAAAGATATTCAAATTGGTTCAAATTATTTTCACATTATAACAAAAACACAATTTCCCATTTAATTGTTTGCAACACGCACTATACATCGAGCACAAAGATTAACACTTGATTATTTAACATTTGATCCTACTATTGTTTATAAACATGGTTTGACATATATAACATTTTTTTGTGTTACGAAAAAGGAAAAAAATTACCTTTTACAACCTTTCTAGATGATTTTTTTTCAAATTGATCCAAGTGTTGCCATGGAGATGCACCAATTGCAAGCCAATGCACGATGGGATGTACTTGTCCCCAAACCACATACATTTCATGATTCACATGTACTAATTTATCCTCTCAATACTAGATCATTGTTTTTACATAAAAATAATGTTTTTTTTTGGATTACAATCTCAAAACAACTTACATATTGTGCTTCAATGAAACACATTTCAACACATTAACGTCTAATAATACATCTTTGAACATTGATACAATAACACAATCAATGAATAATGTAAATGGTCAAAATGGTATAATGATTATATATGACAATTTCACAACCTTATCATCACATGAAACTTTTACATATTTAAGGGATGAGTATATTACAACAACATTCAATGCAAATACAAGAAAGGTTATTCATATAATTTCAATATACAAACTTTCAACATTATCTTTGTCAATGTTCAAAATTCACTTTCAAAAGTTTTTAGATCTAATGCCAATTTCTTGTCCCACAAGAATAATTGGAGATTTCAATATTTACATGTTTGATCAAAACTCAACACAACCAAATGAAGTCCAAAGTTTTATGGACCAATATTCAATGGAATTTCAATTTAAAAAAATTACAACAATTTATGAATCCCATATTGATCACATATGGACAAATGCACCCACTCAACAATGCATGTTAGGAGTTGTTGAAGCTTGTTGGACTGACCATAAACCAATATATTTTGCATTCGAACTCCTAGATTACATCCCACAATACCATCACATAGGTAAAAAAAATGTTCTTTAAAAGATATTGACAATAATAATAAGGCAAAAATAATGATGAAAGGATATTGACCTACATATCTAACTTCATATAACATTTGCAATAATATTCTTGAATGTTAAGGCAAAGACATTATGCGATTAGCATCTTGTTAATCAACAAGCTTTATGCTAGAGGATCCCATTGACTTGAATGAATATAATAAAAAATTTGAAGACTAGGATGAAAAAATTTGAGACCACTAACTTGTGTGACAACTTCCAAGTCAACAACTTGACATTCATGTCCAATGCCACTTCTACATTAATGTTCCCAATACCATATTTTGATGGCCTAATATGTCACCAACAACTCACCCCACGTCTAACAAGTGTAGTAATTTCAACATCAACCAATAAAAGATGCAATGTAGGACTATCAATTGGGAACACAAAGGTCAAGCAAAAATATTCCTTAATCCACAAAAGATTTACATAAGCAATTGAAAAATAAAAGAACATGTTAGTTGATTTCATTGATTGTTTGCACATCAAACCTTTCATCATAAAAGAAAAATGTTCAAAACCCATATAAACATGAAACGTAAATAAAATTCTATTATATCAAATCAAGAAAAAGACATAATCAACTCAACTCATATGAACTTGGTTAAAACAATTATCATTCTTACACAAGTTATGGGCATGGCATTCACTAATAGAGGCCATGTTATCAACAATGAAGTTCCTTTGTAATGTCATATATCATTCAACAATGAAGTCCTTGTACAATGCCATGAACCGCTCACACCAATGTCAAATGTTGCTTATAAGGAGAATGTTGTAGACAAAGAACAATAACACATAAGAAAGATCTAATTCAACTTTGAAAGTTTTATCTTCAAAGATTAAAGGTTTTTAGACACACTAGATAAATGGTAGACCTTGTGGCGAACTAGTGATAAAATTGGGTGGACTTGTATATATAACATACTTGAATAACAACAAAATAAAAAGTTTTGATGACAACCTTCTAAAATGAAAAAATTCATGGTAGAATTATAATAGATGGCAAAGTTTGATAGTAGACTTGTAATGGATTTCAATTCAATGCAAGGGAAGTAAAGAAATATACCTCAAATTTCAATTCCCAATATTTCATTGTTGTCCCAAGTACATAGTTAGTTTTTGACAAAGGTGATTTCTTGATATTTTTTGGTCTTTAATGCCATAGTGTCCTTGTTCATTATGTATTGTAAGCATATGTTGGGTTTGTTGTAGATTTTTTGTAATTTCAAATCAATTATGTGCATTAGCTTATACTTCAACAAGTTGTGCATTGTGTAAGTACAAACAAACATGTATGAAAGTTACATTCAATTCAAATTTTGTAAACAATTTTTGAAGGTTTTTTTCAAATTTTCAAAAGCATTGTTCATAATAAATTGTCAGCACTCATTTTTTTGTTCTAAAATAATTCAAGAATATAATGTTAACCCTCCTCCTTGAAAGGGGTCATGATCCATGAAATGAGTGGATCTACCATGTATGACCTAAAAGGTATGGAGGATAAGGTCCATTTACTATGTTCATGTTTGCATTTAACAAGTTTTTATAATGTGCAAGCTTCTACAAAAATGAACTTCACAAGATTTGAGATCATTCATTTACCCAAGTAGACCCACAAAACACCTTTATGAACATCTTGTTATAATTTATAACAACTTGGGTTACAATGTTTTGAAATTATATTAATTGTGTGCAAATGAAGCTAAAGACTTTGTAATAGTAATGTGAGTTTCGTCAATCACTCCTTGAACACAAGGTAATTCACACCACCCTTTGAATTTGCATTTTGACACTTACATGTGAATGAACAACAAACTTGTACAAACCATTGATAACATGTACAACGTCATGAAACACCATATAAATAGTAACTTTACGAATGGCAAATAAATCACTAAGAAGATTAACACTTTAATCACATTTGCAAATTGCACAAACCACATGAATCTCAACATTATTTTTTTAATGGTATGTTATGTTTTGTTTAACAATCAATGGCTTCATTTTTTGAACAAACCCAAACAAAGTAATTTTATCCATCTAAAACTTCTTCACCCACTTGTCATCATCAAATTCTATCATGATGAATCGAGAAAAACAAAAGATCAATCTAGGTTTCACCTAGTGACCAAGGTTAGAACTTACAAACAAATTAACAAGCGACAAATGGTGATCATGCAACATAAAAACAATAATGAAATGTGGGGTTATGAGGTCCTCTATATTATTTGAAGTATGATGATTTTCAAAGTCCAAGGAAGGAAAGGTGACTTGTTTATGAAGAACAAATTGTAGCATCTTAGTGAAAATGATGAAATAATTAACAATAAGAAGTTATTTATCATCCATGGTAAGGAGATAAAAATAATTAATGAATGAAAGTGAACCTACACTGTAGTTGCAAAACAAATCCAATGAAAGACAAAAAAAGTCCAACTCAAGAATAAAATGAACCTTTAACACTTCAAAATGGTCTTGCAAACTTGGAAATGGAGCAAAGTTGAATAAATATAATTATTAATAAATGCATCAACAAATAATGTTAAAAAATGTCAACAAAACGTGAACACAAAAAATAAAAGAGTTTAAAAATAATCTCGCTATAATGAAGACTTATGGCAAAACATTATAACCAAACACAAATATTCAAAAGGTGAGAGAAGCTCCAAAAACAAAGAGGAGAATAAGAAAATGAAAGAATGAGACAAAAAATGAGTTGAAAAAAATTGTTGATGTGATAAAGAGCTTTGAAAAATACACAAAATTAAGCATGAAGATCGCCAAAAATGAAAGACCTTTAGCAAATATATGAAAGAGATAAAATGATCATGGAAATGAAAGAAACTATAAAACTAAAAAGAAAAACAGTACCATGAAAGCATTAAAGATAATGCTCAAGAAGAATGTTCTTGCATTGAAGACTTCAACAAAACAATAAAACCAAAAATTAAAATTGCAAAAATGTGAGACTATGGCAAAACGATCAAACCATGCTTGAAGATTGCAAAGACAAAAGGAGCTCAAGAATTAAAAAGGAAAAAAAGAAAAATGAACACAAAAAAAAAGGAAAAATGAAAGAGACAACAAGTTTGTAAGGGTAGAAGGTAACTTTGTGTGTAAATTGGTAAAAAAAAGAAATGGTGAAAATATGTGGGAAGTTAATGTTGTGCCTAATTTTACTTTTATAGATGTGAACATTGGCCACTTTAAGTTACTTTGTAGCCAATGTTAGTTTGTGACATATGTTGGTATCTCAATTAGTAATCTTAATGTTAAGATAACTATAGTCACACTAACACATGTGTAAATAAACATTTTTTTGTATAAACTTATCACACATAGATATGATAGTGGTTTTTGGATTCAAACAAGATTTAAAAAAAAATTATGGTAGAATTTTTTTCATAATGATCCTCTAATCGTCTTCCCATTTACCACCCATTCTAAATCATTGTGCCATTACTAAACCATACTAACATGACATTTGTTTAATTTGAGTTTCATAAACACCTCTAATATTACAAAAGAGATTGTGTTATTGTTATCTATTTCATCGATCATGGTTATGTAGGACGTAATTTTTATTAGACATTGTATTGTTGCCACCCATTTCATTAATATGACAATGGTCATGTAGTTACACAATTTTTATTAAACTTATTGGCATTTAGTTCACCTATAAGACAATGTTTATGTAATTGTGTAATGTTTATAATGTTTGATAGGAAGGAAGTTCTTTTCCATTCCCATGGTGCGATGAACCAAAAGCTTTAATGTGATTAAGGAATGAAAAATACTTTGATTGCTATTAGGAACTTGCAAGAGGATTTTTCTAAGCTTATATGTTTGTATTATTATAAATATTGGATTTACAATGATGGAAGAATTCATGTTTGCAAGGTTTACATTTTGGGAGGTCCAATCATCCAAAAAACTAATTCAAATATTATTTAGAATTGACATAAATATAATTTTTGTTCTAACACAATTGGCCCATCAAGTGTTCTTGTTGATGCACCAATATTTGATTTTGATTTATTAATCATGTTCAAATCATTCCATTAATTTAAAAAAAATTCATTCACACATTAAATTTTTGCTTTGTTTCATTTTGGTGCTAGTTTCATGTCTCTTTTAAATGTTCAAATTTAATTGTACATTCATTTTGTTGTGCATGGATTCCATCAAGTTTCCTTTTTGTGACTAAAGATATTCCAAATTACAATTTTGAACTAGTAGAAGCTAAATCTGGAGAAAAGGAACACACACAAACCCAAAAATGAAGGCAAAAAAACCATAGCTAGCTAGCCTTTGTTGGAACTTGGCTAAAATTCACCAATTTTTTTATAACCTCTTTATTTTCAACCCTAAACCTAATTTTGGCTACCACCCAATGGTCCCCTCCTCCACCAACTTTTTTTTAATCCATATTTCTCAACTTAGACCAATAAAAGGAAACAAAAAAACCATAAAAAAAACATAAAAAAAACACTCCTTTCATATGTAAATACAATGGTTGGTAGCCTTGTCACCTTTAGAGTTGCCACCACCATGTGGCATAAAGCTAAGCCACTTGGGCTTCTCTTATAAGTGCAAGGTGGATTGTGGCCCAAGTTGAACATTGTAGTAGTATATATCCCATATGTGGCCACCACCCATTCATTGGTAGCCAATAGGTGTGGGCCTTGACCTAACCACAAGGTCACCTTAAAAAAACCCTAGTTGTTGTTAGGGTTTGAATGGATGGTTTTGGGGAGGTTGCACCAAAAGGGGGGAAGGGGGGAGGGGTGTGTGTGTGTGTGTGTGTGTGGAAAGGGCAAAGGGGAGTTGATATGTGGCAAGATGCTAAACACAAAACCCTTGCACACTCTTTTGCAAGTGCCATGTGTAATGTGATGTGGGTGGGCCTTGTCTTTGAGAATAGATTAGAGATGCTCCCATAAACTTTTTTTTTTGCAATGGACTACTTGAACCATGTATAGAAATCTTTGCAATTTTCCTTAAAATTTTGGTTGAATTATATAGCTATTGAAATTCTCCCCCCCAAAA
>Ga0116231_10012896_pt1 | contig 12021 bp, 11 predicted proteins | sample S1TSphgellanicum_2_FD_89695 | JGI IMG/M metagenome (GOLD analysis project Ga0116231, IMG submission 89695) | Host-associated microbial communities from peat moss isolated from Minnesota, USA - S1T2_Fd - Sphagnum magellanicum MG | ecosystem: Host-associated > Plants > Peat moss > Unclassified...
ATTCCCGCGCGACGCGCGCGTTCTTGCGAGACTCGGCGCTTTCGGCACGGTTCCACAGGTTGGCGCGATCCGCCGCCCAACTCATGTCAGCGCCGGCGAACCGACCGGGCACGAGGATCTCCTTGTGCAGGACGTCCTGCCGGTCGGTGTGATCGTACGTGCGACCTGTGCGCTCATCGCGAATGCGCTCGCCCGCACGGTACGCGGCGGCGCTGACCGCACTGCTGCCCCCGGAGCGGCCGAACGTTTTCAGATTGAGGAAATAGACCGCCATGACCGACTCAAGCCCGGTTCATGGACTGAAGAAATTGCGGCTCATAGGCGTAGCCCGCCGCACACGCTTCGAACGCCTGATTGACCGACGATACTTTCAGGCGCCGAGCCTCCGCTTCACTCATTGCCAGGAACGCGCCGCCGGGTTCGCAAAACAATTCATGATCGTGGAACGCCTCGTCGCAATGCACGCAGTGATTCAGCCAACAGAAATCGCCGCCGTAAGTGCTGTCGTCCAAGCGGTACGCGCTCGTGAATGCGTTCAATCGTCGCTGCACCGGATACGGTAGATACGCGATGTGAAACAGAAGCGCGGCGTGCCCCGCGACGCTCCAGGTCTCCACTGCGACGTCGTCTTCGGGCAAGTCCTCGTCCACATCGAGCGTCTGGTGACCGGGATCAAGGCCCACCGCGACGAGGGGTGTGGTTCCTCCGCAATAGCGGCAGGTCGCCACGGTACTGACGATGAGATAGCGGTCTGCACGGATGTTGACATCGAGGTAAGCGCTGAAATTCGGCATGGCAGTCCTCTCGGGGTTAGTTAATTAACAATCCGGTGATCGGCCCGGTTGCCGACGGCCACCTTGAGCCACGCCGGCGCCGAGGCGAGCTTCAAGTAACCGCAAAGATCGGGCAGCTGTTCGATTTGTGACGCCATCACCGCCGCTTCGGTTACGTGTTGCTCGCTGACGTTGCGGGAACGGCGCGCACCGCGGAACGAGAAACCGGCGTCGCGATCGCTGCCGCGCGAGGTCTGCCGGCGGATGACTTCACGATCACCGATCAATTTCGATGCGAATTGCGACGTACCGCCATTTTCGCTGCCGGAGCAACGCAATATCAGCGAGTTGCCGCAGTTCTCGACGAGGGTCTGGGCGCCAGCTGCGCCATACGTACCCGAGACTTGAGCGATGGATTGAAAACCCAGCACGCAACGTCCGCCGAATTTTCGCAACCGCGCGAGCGCGTCTTTGAGTCCCTCGATGGCGCCGAGCGCGTCGAGCTCGTCGATCACGAACCACAAGTGCTGGTCGCGGTCCTCCTGTGAGTTCATCGCTTCGAAGATGGCGATCCGCATCCAAGTCGCGATCATCGAGCGCAGGGCAGCGATCTGCCCCGCCTTATAAGGAATGAACAGCACGCCGTGGGCATCAGGGACGCGCACCCACTCGCGCACCGAGAATGGCGCCGAGCGCTGGGATTGCACGTACTCCAGCGCGGCAATCGCCGACATGGCCACCGACCGAATGGAGCCGAACATGCGCGCATTGTCCGGATCGAGAAACGACTGCGCCGGCGTGTCGGCCACGATGGGTCGCAGCTCCTGAGGCTGCGCGATCGCGAGAAGCCGCCACAGTTCGCCGCAGCTGCGGCGCTCGCTGCACCGGCACCGACGCAGCACGGCAGAGAGAAATGTTCGGGCATACGCGCGCCATTCGTTCGACGATGCGTCCTCGCAGCCCGGTATCAAACCAGCCGCCAGTTCCTCGACGTCATAGGCGCTGGTGATCTCCGCGAAGGGATCCCATTGCACGGAGTCTTCCTCGAATGGATTGAGCACCACATCGCCGCGGTATCGATTGAAAAAACGCTCGCGGTAACCGCCGTCCGGGTCGGCGAAGATCGCGCGATCGCCGCGTGCCAGTGCGCACGCCAGCAATTCCCGAATCGCCGTCGACTTGCCGGTCCCGGTGGTGCCGATCATCTTGAAATGCTTCGTCTCGTCGAGCCGCGGTACGGCGACACCGGCGAGCGTCAGCCGAGCGTCATGGCTCGAACTCACGAAATCGAGTATCCCTCGCCGCCTCGCGTCACGCACGAGCGCGCCTCGCTTGTGGGTTTCCGGTACCGATCGTCTGAACCGGCGCGATCCAGCGACCAAGGTCAAGACGACAGCACTGACGATGAACAGCGCGTGAGAGCGCTCCAGGACGGACACCGCCGACAGCCATTGCATGGCTCAGTAGCCTTTCACGACGTAGTAGTCGGCTTTCTCGCCGTACACCGGGGCGGCCCGATCCACGCGCACACAGAGACGGACAGGCTCGCCGCAACTTCGCCATTGGGCCCTACCCCCCTCGCGCGCCAGCCGCGCGACGTTCTGCGACAACTCAGCCTGCTGTGAACGCAGCGACGCGATGGCGGCGGGCGTCGGTATCAACCAGTTCGCAATGACGGCGGGCAGGAGGGTCAAAAGGACGCTGAGGCCGATGTTCCAGACGACTGCGCGCAGGTTCGCGGCACGTTTCAGGTCGCGCAGCGCTCCGGCGGCCCGGTCGGTCTCGGCGGTCAACGACTTGAGCTCGGCGATGAGCGTGCGACGGATCTCATCGCGAACCACACCGTCAAGTTCCTGAGTATGGGATTGCAGTTTCTCCAGATGGCTCTGCGCCAGCTTCTGATGTACCTGGGCACTCTCCATGAGCAAGCCGAACTTCATCGCCTCGTCGCTGAGCGCGGCGTCGTCACGGTGAGTCATGGGCCCTCTCGGCGCGGAGCGTGGCGCTGCGATCGACATCGTCTGCACCGCTGCGCGTCTCCGATCGATGTGCCTGCCAGCGGCGCATCGCATCCAGTCGAACCTGGCGCCAGCAAGGGTCCGACGCCTGCTTGAGGTACCCGGCGAGATCCGGCAGTTGCTCGATCTGCGACGGCAGGATGGCCGGCTCGACATTGAAGTGTTCACTGCGCGAAATCGAACCGACGAGTTCGGTGGGGCGGCTGGTTCGCGATACGGTGGTGCGCAACACCTCCCGCTCACCGATGAGCTGGGATGCGAAGCGCGCGGTGCCGCCACCCTCGCTCGCCGAACAACGCAGGATGAGCGTGTTGCCGCAATTCTCGACGATGGTATGCGCGTCGCCCTGACCGTAGGTGCTGGAAACTTGCGCGATGGACTGAAAGCCCAAGATGCAGCGGCCACCAAACTTGCGCAGGCGCGCGAGCGCATCCTTCAATCCGTCGATTTGACCCAGCGCGTCCAATTCGTCGACCACGAACCACAGTCGCCGGGGGTCCTTCGGTGCCCGCTGCTCTGCCTGCTCCGCGCGGTTCATGGTCTCGAAGATGGCGAGCCGCATCCAGCCCGAAATCGTCGAGCGCAGGGCGGCAATTTGTCCAGCTTTGTACGGCATGAACAGCACGCCGCGTGAATCGTCGTTGACCCACTCGCGAATCGACAAGCCGGCGGCTTCTTGCCGCCCAATGTAATCGAGCGCGGCGACCGCCGAACTGGTGACCGAGCGGATCGAATCGAACATGCGGCTGTTGTGCTCGTCCAGAAACGGCTGTGCCGGCGTGCCCTCGACGAGGGTGCGCAATTCGCTGGTGTCGGCGACCACCAGCAAGCGAAACAACTCGCCGAGATCCGTGATGCCCGCCTCGTGTGCCTGCCGCGTCACGGCGCTGAAAAACGTCCGGGCATAGCCGCGCCAGCTGCGCTCGGCGCCGTCCTGATCGGGAATCAAGGACCGCGCCAATTGATCGACGTCGTAGGCATCCTTGATCTCCGCGAAAAGATCCCATTTTCGGGACCGCTCGTCGAAGGGATTCAGCACGACGTCGCCGCGGCCGGGATCGTAGAACCGATCGAGGTACCCGCCATCAGGATCGGCGATGACGGCGCGATCGCCACGCGCCAGTGCCGTGCCCAAGATCTCCTGGATCGCGGTGCTCTTACCGGTTCCGGTGGTGCCGATCAATTTGAAATGCTTGGTCTCGTCCGCCATCGGAATGGTTGCCCCCGCCAGCGTGATTTGCGCACCTGGCGAGCCGCGCGCCTTGGCCTTGAGGTTGACGGCCGGCTGGTCCGTCACGATCGCGCCGCGCTGATGTGACTTCGCATTGGGCTGCTGCTCCGCCACGGCCCGACCACCGTTGTAGCCCAACGTCGCATACAGGGCGCCGCCCATGATGAGTTGCGCGAGACCATGCTGTGCGGCGCCGATGGCCTCGAGTGCGGGCGAGAGAGCGGCCATGCCCAGCCCGACGACGGCGGCCATCGGTGCCGCCACGGCGGGTGACGTCAGGTATTGGTGGAACCGGGCTCGTCCCTTGACGAGGCCTGCGATCATCGGGCCTTGGACGAGGGCATAGCCGAGCGCTGCGCCCGACCAACCATGCGTGATTGCGAGGTCCATCTCAGCGCACCGCGGCCGTGGCCGCATTGGCAATCGTATGTTTGCGCTCCGGCTCGTACCAGATTTCCTTGATGAACCGGTGGTGATCCTCGACGCCGAACTGAATGACCACGTCGACGAGCAAGAAAAGAAGGCTCTTGATGTCGGCTCGAGCCAGATCCCGGCCGCCCGGATTTTGCTTGACGAGCAGCACCAATTGTTCGAAAGCGAGTTCCGCGCTCGCCGCATGCACGCTGGTGATGGAGCCGGGATGGCCCGAATTCACATTGCGCAGATAATCGAACGCCTCCTCGGCGCGCAGCTCCGCGAGGAGGATCCGATCAGGCTTCATGCGCAGGCACGACTCCAGCAATTGTTTCGGCGTTACCCGCGCGACGCCCTGGTCGTCCTTGGAGTAATACAGCCGGACGTGATTCGGGTGCCTGTCGAGCACCAACTCGGTGGCATCCTCGATGGTGATGAGCCGCTCCTCAGGAGGAATCTCCCGGATCAACGCCTTCGTCCAGGTCGTCTTTCCCGAACCCGTTGGCCCCGATACCAGGATGTTTTTCCGACCACGGACGGCGAGCGCCATGAACGCCGCGAAATCGTGCACCGCAAGCAAGTGCAATAAACGCCGCTCCGTGTCGTCCAACGATTCGTTGGCGCGACGCGTGCGACGAAAGATCCCGCGCTGCGCGAGGTCATCGATGCTCCATGCGGCCTGCGCCGGCCGCCGAATCGTGATCGACACGCATCCCGCCGTGGTCGCCGGCGGTATGACGATCTGGATGCGCTCACCCGTCGGCAATGACGCCGATAGCAAGGGCGACGTCGCATCGATTCGTTGCTGGGTCGCGTTGGCCGCTAATTTAGCGAGTCGCGTGCACCAATCGAAGTCCGCAAACGGCACCGCTTCGCGTCTCCAGCCACTGCCCGTCTCCACGAAGGCTTCCGCCGGTCGGTTGATGCACAGTTCCATGACCTCCGCGTTCGACAGCAATGGCCGCAACGGCCGCAGGGTCAGAGCGAGCGCGCTCGCACCGGTGGGATCAGCGCTCGGACGCAATGGCGCGCAGCTCATACACTGACCTGAAATCCACGTCCCGGGCCACGAGCACCTGGATCCGATCGCCGTTTTTCTTCGTGACCGTGGGTGGGATGCTGATCGTGTTCCTGAGAATCTCGGTCAAGACGTCTTGGGACGACGACGGATTCAGGACCACATTGCCGCTGCCGCTACGCGCGGATTGCGCCGCCGCCTGTACGGCACCGTCGATCACGGACACGAGCATGGCTGCGCCGAACCGCTGCCAGAAATGCCGGTCGACCTCGCCGGGCAAGCCCGATCGCCCCAATTCATCCGCACCGGGCGAGTCGAGCGGCACGACCACACCCGCGGGGGAGCGGGCCTCGGTCCACAACACGAAGATTCGGGCCGAGCCCTGTTGAACCTGACCCCGAGTCTCGCCGATCAACTTCGTGCCGCGCTCGAGCAGCACCACTTTGCCATCCACGCCGAACGCATCCGTCGCCATCACGCAGGTCGTCATGCCGGGCAGCGTGGAATCGATCGCTGTTTCGAGCGTGCAATCGATGAATGCGCCTTTCGGCAGCAGGAGCCGCTGCGCCGGCAATACCTTCGCACGTACCGCGGGACTCACCGTCGGAGTGAGTAGCGCAGCGAGTTGACCTAGCTTAGGGTCTGCAGCACGGTCCGGCTCCACGTCACCGGGCGCCGACGTCCCCGCAGCCGGTGCCGGCGTCCCGGCAATCGATCCTTGGGAGGAGAACACCGCTCCCGACAACCGGCGGTCCAACGAAAGTTCGCTCGGCGACTTGACCGGTGGGCCGCCCGCGTTCACGGGAGGCGAATTCACTGCAATCGGCACCTCGGTCAGGGGCGCCGCCGACTGCGCGGACGCAAGCGGGTCGAACGCCGGCGCCTCGCTCGGCGGTACGATGCGTCCCAGGTTGGGCAACGGCTGATCACCTTGGGCGCGGCTGGACGATGTGGCCTTGGCGGTTTCCTGGGCTCGCCCCTGGCGCATCATGGCGTTCGCGTAGTACCACGTGAGCGAGCCGAGCCCCAACACGGACATGAGCCCGATGGCCAAAACGTTGCTGATGCGCGACTGCACCGAGAGCATGCGTGTGACCGGAGTCGAATCCCGCTCCCCGGTCACCGCGTCGGACCCCTGTCCTGCATTGCTCATGGCAATGCCCCGTGCACCGTGCGCTCCACGCCCGGCGACACCGTGCCGGACTCCAAGCGCAGACCGCCGCCGATGAATCCTTGGTTGACGACGCATCCGACCAGCTTGCCGCGGCGCAGGATGAATCGATGCGCGACGCGCTGCACGACGACATCGCCGTCCTCCATGCCATAGTTGAGGAGGGACTCGCTGTCATCCTCGTTTCGCACGAATAACGCCGGTAGATCCGCATTGGCGGCGAAGCGCATCCGGGTATGCACCCCGTCGTCCGACACCGCCACGGGACGCAGCGCCGGCTCCCCGCAATACCAGTAATCGAGATTGTGTTGCCGTTGTTCGGACGCCCGCGCCAAGGCCGAATCGATATGATTGGCCGCGGCATCCGCGGCCACTCTTCCCGGCGGTACCGCATAGGCGAAGCGCAGCACATAGATCACATCCAAATCCTGGGCGTCCGGGCGACGTGACACGGCGACATAGTCGAACTGGTAGTGCCGCCGCGTCGTCAGCACGGTCAGATTGGTCGCCACCTTCGCGGCTTTGGGTTTGAGAAACAGATGATTGTCCTGGCCGAAATACGCCAGTCCCTCGATGTCCCCGGCACCCAGGCCGACGAAGGACTCGCCCGCTTCGAATTCGAGATCGATCTGGTAGCCGACGAATCCACGGAGCCGGTAGACTTGCTCGGGGTCGTACGCGGCGACTCTGACCCGGCTGTCGACGGTGCCGCGCGCCGGCACCATCTCTGCATCCACGAGCGCCGAATACAGTGCTGCGCAGCACGTCAGCATCATGATCACGAGCGCCCAGCCGATCGCAGCGAAATCCACTCGGCCGATGAGGCCACGCACTCGGCCTGGATCGCGACCCTCCATCACCTCGCGGTCACGGCTCATGTCGAGACTCCCGGACCGATGCAACATCGCCGACTTCCGGTTCCGATTTGAAGTCGATCACCTTGAATCCCAGCGGATTCCAGCGACGCGTCTTCGGATCCTGCGCGGGTGCCACATACGTGTACTGCACGGTGGCGACCCAATGGGTGAACTTCTCATCGCCACCACCGGCCGGTCGTATCGCCTTGAGATAGCGCACTTGTGCGAGGTCGGTCAGGCCGCTGACACGGGTGAAGAAGCTCACCGACGCCACCTGCACTCGCACCGAAGTGCCATCCTTGAAGACATTGAGCGGGGACGCCGGATTGGTCGCGGTCCATTGCGCATACCAGGCTTGATTGCGCTGGGCGGTGTGAAATGCGCCGCATTCCTCGTAATCGCTCTCCGCCGTGGCAAAGTTGAACCGCTCGCAGGCGGTCAGGTAGTGCGACACGAAATAGCGGGTGATGGATTCGTCCACCGGCGCGTTGCCGGCATAGACCGGCACGACGTCGACGACGCCAGTGCTGTTGTCGACGCGCACGCCGAAGGGCTCGACCTGTTTGAGCGGCATCAGTATGACGATCGCGAGCGCGCTCGCGACGGCGCAAGCCCATCCGGCAGCGGCCACCCACCATGCGACGGAAGCGCTGCGTTCGAACTGCGCGGCGCGATTCGCGTCCCACGATTCTGCCGCGCGAAAGTACTCTTGCAGCACGGGCGGGGCCGTCATGGCGTGGCTCGCGGCAGGGATGCGCCCGCAGCGGTACCCGGCCCCATGGCCGCGGCCGCGCCCGTGGTCGCGGCCGGTGGGTTGATCCGCTGCAAGTGCCGGTCACACCGCACTCGCGCGGACGTGCAGGCGGTCAAGATCAGGAACAAGAGACACAACATGCGCATGGTTCACCCTCCTTGGTGTTGAGCGCTGAATCGATCGGAACGTCAGGATCTGGAAGCGGCCCCTCGAACTACCGTTCGCGCCTCGCGCACGGTACGGGCGACGCCACCCGCGACGCCCACCCCGCCGATTTTTGCCAACGGCATGGCAGCCACTCTCGCCATGCGCATGCCCGCCGACACCGATCGGCTGACGGCCGCGAACGAATTCAGTGACAGCCCGCCCGCCAATCCCGAGGCGATCGGCATCACTTGGCGCAGAATGAGGAACACGAGCACCGCGACCAGCACCATGTTGAGCGCGTCGACCGTGAGGATCGCCGCACCGCGCGCCGCCGTTTGCGTGGCATACGACTGGACGACCTGGAGCAAGAGCGCCGAGACCATCACGGTCAAGATCGTGATGAGCGCGTAGTTGGCGAGTTGCGCGATCCAGGCGGAGAAGAATCGCCGGGTCGCGTCGAACAGAAGCGCGACGACGAACAACGGACCGAGCGCCAGCAGCACGGCCAACGCGATGCTCGACAAAGCGATCAGGAACATCGCATACACGCATAGCGCGCCCATCAATATCCAGATGACCGCCCCGGCCAGGCAAAATCCGACATTGAAACCGGGCTTGCTCCACAAATAGCCGGCCACCGCGCCGCCTTGTTCCCAGATCGCATCGATGGTGCCAACCGGATCTTGGGCGCCGACGACCGCGGCGGCCAGTTGCGCGGGCGCATGATAGAACGTATCGACGATGATCGTGTTGTAGAGCCAGAGTCGCAGCGCGACGCCGAAAACGACGGCCAGCATCGCGATGCGCTTCAAGCCCGTGACGAACGGCTCCTCGATCTTTCCGGTCAGGTGCAAATAACCCCACCCCATGACATACACGGTGGCGAGCGTGACCACGGCCGGCTCGAGCACGGCGGCGAGTCGCGCCGTGTTGTCACCGATGTAGGCCGCGAGCTGGCCGTTGAGCCAACTCCAGAATGTGGCGAAGAATCCCATCGTTGCTGTCACCTTCGACCGCGACTCATGGGACGGGCCGGAAGCGGCCCGCGAAACTGCCCTGGCCTGCGATTGCCTGCTCCACTTGCTGCTGGCGCAGGACCGCGTCCTGGGCCTGGGTCGCATCGCGCAGGATCTGCAGCTTGGTCTGCTCGTTTTGCAGCATGCCGAGCTCCGCGCCGATGCGGGCCTGGAGGTCGAGAATGCCCTTCTGATCGGCCGCAGTGGAGATGGCGTTCACCAGCGATTGCAGGGCGGCGAAGCGTGCGCTCGCGTTCGCCAGCGCCGCTTGTGCCAATGCCTGCTTGAGGGCGCTCGACTGCCGGGCCGCGATTATGTGCTGCTGATCGACCGGCGCCAGCATCGCGAGCTGCGGCGGCGACAACACCGCGTTCGCGCCGACGGCGCTCCGAATGTCGGACGCGAGTCCAGCATAGCCGCCGGCCGCGCCCTGCATGGCACCCACCAATTGCTGCCACGAGGACGGCAGATAGTTGCGCACCGTGCCATTCAGTAACAGCTGCATGCCGCGACTGCCGGTCATGCTCTGCAGTTCCGTCTGCGCCTGGCTCAGCTGATCACGCGCGGTGTTGAGCTGCTGTTCCATGGTCTTCACTTGTTGAACGAGCTGGGTGATCGCGCGTGCATCGACGACGGCCCATTGAGCCTTGGCCGGCTGCATCAGGACGGTCAACATCACCGACAAGGCGAGACACTGAGAAATACGCATCGACTACCCCTCCTTGGGTTGTGCATCCTTGGGTTGAACATGAATTGCCGAGTGCGTTCCCATGAACACCGGCAGCCACGCCGCGGCTTCTTGGCCGTGCCGCCGCATGAGTTCGGTCATGGTCGCCACGGAGCCGGCCCGGCCGGAGATGACGGCGAGCTCGGCGTCGAAACCTTTGAGGTCGAGTTCGCACACGACGCTGTGGTGCGCCTGCTTGACGAGAAACTGTCGCGACCCCGGCTCGAGGTGATCCTTGATCAACCGGAATTCCCGCTCGGTCAATCCAAGACTCTCGGTGTATTCCTGGTGATTCGCATCCGTACTCGGAAAGAACACCTTGGTCGGCGTTTGCTCCACCAAAGTCCGGCTGATGGGGCTTTGCAGGACGTCGCTGGCGCTCTGCGTCGCGAGACACATCACCGCATTGAGTTTGCGCCAGGTCTTGGGGCCGTCTTTAGCGAAACTCTCGAATGCCGCATCGGCCAGCAAGCGCCAGAACTCGTCCATCCAGCATACGAAGCGTCGCCCATCGAGCAGCTGACGGACCAGATGAAACAGGTACAGAATGACGGACGGGCGAATCAGTCCGTGATCGAGAAACTCGGTGACATCGAAGCCGACGATGGGCGACGCCGAGAGCCGCGACGCCAGCTTGTCGTCGGGATTATCGAACACCCAAGCATAGTCGCCACGACACGACTCGCACCAGCGTGACAGCCTGGCGTACGCGCCCTCGGCGTCCGTGGGGTCCAAAAATTCCACCAGGCGCGACAGCCGGCGGTCGGGCAATTCGAGTGCGAGCGTACCGCGCAATGCCTGATCGAGGTCGGCCTGTTCGCGAACACGGTGTGGCGCGCCGGCGGTGCCGCCGTGGGTGCCGGCGCGGCTCAACTCCGCGAGCCACGTCTTGAGGAATTCCACGTTCTCCGGCGTGGGCGGCAGCTGCAAGGGATTGAACCCGGTGGGTACGCCCTGCTTTAAGGGAAAGTATTCACCGTCGAGCGCGCGCACCAAGATCTCGAGGCCACGATCCTTGTCGAATATCACCTGGGTGACACTGTGCCGCGCGAGCATGGCGATCAAGAATCCGATGAACACCGTTTTGCCCGACCCCGTCGGTCCGCAGATCAGCGTATGGCCCGCATCTTTGCGGCTGCCGCCATCAGGATCGCCCGGGTCGCTCGCGTGCAGCGAGAAATGGTACGGTGAATGGGCGCTGGTGACGAGCGAAGTCAGCGCGGCACCCCAATGATTGCCATGGGCACGACCGCCCGGGTAATTATGGAATGGCGCCATGGCCGCCCAATTTCTGGAAGTGATCGGTGACTTTCGTGGGCGCATCGGGAAATTTCCCGGCAGCTGGGCCCAGAACGCCGCTTCCAGCGCGAGGTCTTCGCGTGCCACGAGCATGCCGGTATCGGCGAGCAGGCTTCGAGCCAGCGCCACCTGGTCGTTGAGCATCTTGAGCCTTGCTGGGCCCATGTCCGAACCCGTGCCCGGAAGATCCACCATCACCTGCAGCGAAAAATGATGATCCCCCATGACGAATTCATTGCTCGTAAGCGCATCCAGCGCATCGTTGAGCTCGGCCGCTTGAGATACCGCGAAGTCGCCGGCGTTTGCCATGCGGTTGACCTGACGCTGCAGCAGCGCCTGCCCGGCCGCCTTGCTCAGAAACGCAAACGATTGGGTCATGACGAACGAGAAAGGAGCCGACAGCAGGTGGTCGTACATGCCCACGACCGTGGGCGTGGGATATTCCTTGATACCCAACATCGCACCCACCCGCGTCGTGGTGGCCGATCGATACTCGATGGTCTCGTGACCAAAATAGAGACGGCCGCAAGCCAGCACCTGGTTCAACGGCATGCGTGGCAAGGGCATTCTCTGCCATGCGCCGTTGACGAGCAGAC
>Ga0116231_10012897_pt1 | contig 12021 bp, 6 predicted proteins | sample S1TSphgellanicum_2_FD_89695 | JGI IMG/M metagenome (GOLD analysis project Ga0116231, IMG submission 89695) | Host-associated microbial communities from peat moss isolated from Minnesota, USA - S1T2_Fd - Sphagnum magellanicum MG | ecosystem: Host-associated > Plants > Peat moss > Unclassified...
GCGGGCGCGCGCCGCGCCGCCGCGCGCTGCTCCTGTGCGGCGGCGGCAGTGGCGCGGTAATTGCTTGCCGTAGTCGCCGAGTGCTGGCGTGGCAGGGCCGCGCGCGGGTCGGCGGCGGCAACGGGGAGGGTGCGCATGGAGCAAGCAAAGCTGGGGGACGGGGCGGCCGTGGTCGAAGCCGACAAGCCCTGGAGCGTCGAGCGGCACGCGATCGAACCGATCCCCGACGCGGATCGCCACGGCAAGCCGGTCGAGTTGTTCCGGATGTGGATCGGCGCCAACATCAATTACGTCGTCCTCGTCACCGGTTCGCTGGCCTTCCTGCAGGTGCCCTCGTTCGGGCAGGCCATCTCGGCGATCCTCGTCGGCAACCTGTTCGGCTGCATCGTCGTCGGCCTGTGTTCCATCATGGGCCCGCGCACCGGGACGGCCGGCATACTGGGCTCCGGCGCCAGCTTCGGCCTGCTCGGCGCCTTCCTGCCGATGGCGATCAGCCTCGTGTCCGCGCTGAGCTGGTTCTCGATCCAATCGGTCGTCGCCACGCAGAGCCTGCAGGAGCTATTCAAGCTCGCCGGGGTCGATGGCGTGCCGGTCGCCTGGCTCTGCGTGATCCTGGTCCTGGCGGCGGAGATCGCGCTGGCGGTCTTCGGCCACGCCACCATAATCGCCGCCGAACGGTGGATCGGCTGGGTGCTGGCCGTGCTCTTCGCCGGCCTCGCCTGGTTCATCCTGCCGTTGTTGCCGGACGCCGCCGCGGTGGCGCCGGCGCCGCCCGCCGGCAGCGCCACCGCCCGCTGGTGGATCGCCGTCGGCATCATCGCCGCGTACCCGGTCAGCTGGGCCAACTTCGCCTCCGACTACAGCCGCTATTTTCCCGCCCGCACCAGCTGGCGGCGCATCACGCTGGCCGTGGCCGGCGGGCAGTTCGTGTCCGTGGCGTTCTGCGAGCTGATCGGCGTCCTGCTCGGCATGGCCCTGCACGGCGCGCTGGGCAACGATCCGGTCGGCGCGCTGGACAAGGTGCTGCCGCACTGGTACCTCGTGCCCTTCCTGTTCGCGGTCATCCTGGGCGGCATCGCGGCCAACGTGCCCAACGGCTATACCGCGGCCCTGGGCATGCTCTCGCTGCGCATCCCGATCACCCGCACCACCTCGCTGGCCATCATCGCCGTCTTCACGCTCGTGGTGCGCGGCATCACGATGGTCTACGGCCAGTTCTTCGATGTCTACCAGCAGTTCCTCGACTACATCGTGTACTGGACGGCGCCCTGGGCCGCGATCGTGATCGCCGACTATTTCATGCGCGCGGGCAGCTATCGCTCCGGCGAGCTGCTGTCGTGGGGACGCGGCGCGTACTGGTATCGCAACGGCATCTTCGCCCCGGGGCTGGTGGCCTTCGTCGCCGGCGTGGCGGCCTCCGTGATGTGCTCGAACACCGAGACCTACGCCAGCCCGTTCGCCGTGCGCTTCCTCGGCGGCATCGACCTCAGCCTGGAGGCGGGCCTGCTGGTGCCGCCGCTCGTGTACTTCCTGCTCGCGCGCCAGCGCCTGGGCGGCGGCGCGCGCACAGCAGGCACGCCCGGCACCGCCGTGCCGGCGCACGCCGAGTCCTGATCCGGCGACGGCGTCCCACCGACCTTCGTTCCACCGCAACCGGTAGCTTCCCATGCAGAGAAAATCTCCCCAGCCCCTGAACGCTGCCGGCGCCGCGGCGCAGCGCCGCCTGCGTGCCGCGCTCGCGCACCGTTCCCGCCAGGAATGGGAGCCGGCGCGCGCCGCGCTGCAGGCGGCGCTGCACGAGGCGGCCGTCGACGCCGGCGCCAGCGCCGCGGTCGGCGACCTGTGCTCGAGCCTGGCCGAATACGAGCTGGCCTTCGCCGCCTACGACCGGGCGATCCGCCTGCGTGCCGATCGCCCGGTCTACTGGTTCAACCGCGCCGCGGTCCGGCGCTCGCTGGGCCAGCTGGCGCAGGCCGAGGACGACTACGACCGCTGCCTGGCGCTGGACCCGCGCGACGCCCAGGCCCACCTCAACCGCGCCCACCTGCGCACCCAGACCTGGGAGCGCAACCATGTGGGCGAGCTCGAACGGCTGCTCGCCCACGCTCCGGCCGCGTGGCAGACCCAGGTGCCCTTGCGCTTTGCGCTGGCCAAGGAATACGAGGACCTCGGCGACCACGCCCGCGCCTGGTTCCACCTGGCGGCCGGCTCGTGGTTGCGCCGCCGGCACCTGCAGTACGACCCGGCGACCGATCTGCAGGCGGTCGAGGGCTTGATCCAGGCATTTCCTGCGGCCGTCCCGCGCCCGTGCGGCGACCCATCCGCCGCGCCGATCTTCGTCGTGGGCCTGCCGCGCGCCGGATCGTCGCTCGTCGACCGCCTGCTCGGCAGCCATGCGCAGGTCCGCTCGGCCGGCGAACTCGTGCATTTCGGCCACGCGGTGGCGGACGCCGCGCGCGCCTGCGCGCAGGCCGCGGCCGGCGCCCATTCCCATTCCCAGGCCCACGCGGTCGAGCGCGCGCCGACCCGGCGCGAGCTCATGGCCGCATGCGCCGGGCTCGATTTCGCCGCACTGGGCGCCGACTACCTCGCGCGCACGCGCGCGCTCACCGCCATGCGGCCGCGCTTCACGGACAAGCTGCCGCTGAATTACCGGTATTGCGGCCTGATCGACGCCGCCTTGCCCAACGCGCCCATCGTCCACGTGACGCGCCACCCGATGGCCACCTGCTACGGCCTCTACCAGGTGCTGTTCGACGAGGACTATCCGTTCTCCTACGACCTGGGCGAGATCGCGGACTACTACATCGGCTACCGGCGCCTGATGGCGCATTGGCACGCGGTGCTGCCGGGACGCATCATCGAGGTCGCCTACGAGGATCTCGTGGCGGCGCCGCAGGCCCAATGCCGCCGGCTGTTCGCCGCGGTGGGCCTGCCCTGGGATGCATCGTGCGCCGATGTCCCCGACCAGCTGGCATCCACCGCCGGCGCCGCGTTTGCGCCCCCGGCCATCTCCGCGGGCCCGGTGGACCAGTGGCGCCACTACGCCGCCCAGCTCGAGCCCGTGCGCCGCCGCCTCGAGGCCGCAGGCATATCGACGGCATAGCAATCCGCGCGGCGAAGCCCAGCATCTCCCCTCTCCCGCGCTACCGCGCGGGAGAGGGGCCGGGGGAGAGGGTGGGTGCGCTGGCGATTCGCCCTGCGACCACCCTCACCCCCGCCCCTCTCCCGCACGCGGGAGAGGGGAGATCGCCGCTTTCTAATCGGTCGTTGCTTGCGTGCCGCGGTCCAGGAACCGGCGCACCACCACCCCCAGCGCACGCAGGACGGCGATCATCAGCACCACCGACCACGCCTCGTACCACGGCGCGCGACGGCATAGCAATCCGCGCGGTGAAGCCCAGCATCTCCCCTCTCCCGCGCTACCGCGCGGGAGAGGGGCCGGGGGAGAGGGTGGGTGCGCTGGCGATTCGCCCTGCGACCACCCTCACCGCTCTCCCGCACGCGGCAGAGGGGAGATCGCCTCTTTCTAATCGGCCGTTGCTTGCGCGCCGCGGTCCAGGAACCGGCGCACCACCACCCCCAGCGCACCCAGGACGGCGATCATCAGCACCACCGACCACGCCTCGTACCAGGGCGCCGAATCCGCGCGCGGCCAGGCCACGTTCATGGTCTGGAACACGATCCATGCCGCCGCCGCGAGCACGACCGGCGCGCTGGCGCTACCCAGGTGAAAGGGCGTGGGCTGCCAGCGGCCGCGCAGCAGCACCCAGGCAGCGGCGAGCACCGGAAACCCGAAGGCGACGTAGAAGCCGGCGGTCGTGAACGTCACCAGCATCGCGTACAGGTGGGTCGAGGAGATCAGGAAGATCGCCGCCGCCAGCAGTCCCGAGCAGATGATGGCGTTGGCCGGCATGCGGTCCTCGCCCTCCAGGCGCGCGAGCAGGGCCGAACCCGGCAGCGCGCCATCGCGGGCGAACGCCCATATCACGCGCGATACCGAGGCCTGGATGCCGACCAGGCAGGCCAGGAAGCCGACGACGAACAGCGCGAGCAGGAAGCGGAAGAAGCCCGGGACAAAATGGTAGGTCAGCGTGTCGACGACCGGGTCGACGCTCGCCCCCGACAGCGCCGCGGCCAGGTCCGGTATCGCCAGCAGCAGCGCCAGTCCGGAGAAGGAGACGACCGCCGCCACGAACACCAGCGAGGCGATCATCGCCCGGGGCGCGTCGCGGCTCGGGTTCTTGACCTCCTCGGCGATGGACCCGGCGCTCTCGAAGCCGACGAAGGCCCAGCCGCAGATGGCTACGGCGGCGGCGGCCTTGGAGTCGAACAGCCCCAGCCAGCCGCCGCCGCCGGCGAAGAACTCGCGCGTGGGCAGCACGATGCTCAGCGGATGCAGCCGCCCGGTGAGCAGCAGCCAGGCGCCGACCCCGACCGAGCCGATCAGTTCGGCCGCCACGCACAGCGCCACCATGGCGCCCAGCACATGGCGGCCGCGCGTATTGCCCCAGGTGGCCAGCGCGAGCAGGCCGATCGCCAGTCCCAGGGTTACCCCGTGTGCGTCCGGGTCCAGTCCCAGCAGCCGGGCCAGGAAGGCTGCACCGCCCAGCGCCACCGCCGCCAGGGTGATGCACAGCGTCCAGAGGTAGGTCCAGCCGGCGAACCAGCCGAAGCGTGCCCCGCCCAGCACGCGCGACCACTGATAGACGCTGCCCTCGAGCGGATAGCGCGACACGAGCATCGCAAATACCAGCGCCACCAGCAGCTGGCCGGCCGTGGCCACCGGAAAGCCCAGCCAGAATCCGGGTCCGGCGGTCTCGATGCCCAGCGCGAATATCGAGTAGAGCGCGACGATCGGCGAGATGAACGCGAAGGCCAGCGAGAACGCCGTGCGGAACGAGAACTCGCGCAGCAGTGCGCCGCCCGGCGGCCCATCGACGGCGGCCGCGGTCGCCGACGGCGTTGGGGTCCCGGCGGCGGCGTCGGTGCTCATGCGCTCGGCCGGGAGGTCCATGCCGGCATCGGGCCCGCGGTGCCTCAGCGCGCGCGCCCGGCGATGGCCGCGGAGAGCGCCTCGAGCAGGATGCGCACGCCCAGGCGCGCGGTGATGCCCGGGTGGTCCCAGGGCGGCGAGACCTCGGCCACGTCGATCATGCGCAGCGGTACGCCCGAGAAGCAGGAGATGATCTTGATGATCTCGCGCGGCGTCATGCCGCAGGTGGTGGGCACGCAGGTTCCCGGCGCGTAGGCCGCGTCCAGCACGTCGATGTCGACGGTCAGGTACACCGCCTCGGTGCCGTCCGAGGCCAGCTCGGCGGCACGCCGCCCCACCTCCGCGGCGCCCATCTCCCAGACCTGCTCGAGCGTGAACAGGTTGATGCCCTTGCGCTTCACGTAGGCCAGCTCGCCGCGCGGGTTCATCCAGCCGCTGGGCCCGATCGTGACGATGTTCTTCGGGTCGAAGCCGGCGTCGACCGCGCGCGCGATCGGGCAGCAGTGGTTGAGGGTCTCGCCGCCGACCTCCTCGGCCGTGTCGAGGTGGGTGTCGAAGTGGATCATCCCGCAGCGCGGGTAGCGCTTGGCGAACGCGCGCGCCGGGCCGATGGTGATCGAATGGTCGCCGCCGCCGATCACCGCCAGCACGTCCGCCGCCAGCAGTTCGGCGGCCAGCGCCTCGGCCCTCGCCTGGGTGCTGATCGAGTTGCCCGGGACGATGGGCACGTCGCCGCAATCGACGAGATTGAAGTGCTCCGACAGGTCGACGCCGGTGTTGGCGTTGTACATCAGGAACTGCTCGCTCGCCTCGCGCAGGCCGCGCGGACCGAAGTTGGTGCCCGTGCGGCTGACGCTGGTGCCGTCCCAGGGAAAGCCCAGGAATGCGGCGTTGGCGCCCGCTGCGGCCAGCGCCGCGCGCGTCGGTGCCACGCGCGGGCGGCTCAGGAAGGTGCCGGGAACATTGACGTGCAGGTTCCCGGTCCACATCGTGGGATCGGTCTTGGCCGCGGTTTCCATCGTCGATCGCTCCTCGGGTTGCCCTCACTGAGGAGTGCATGAACCGTGCCGCGCAAGCCGTCCACGCAAGGGACGCGTCCGTGCGGCCAGCGGGATTCGCGTCGGGGCCAGTGGAGCCCCTTGCCTGCCTTGCCCCAGCCCCGAGTGGGTAGCCCACGATGCGCGCAGCGCGCCCCGCGCCGGGGCGTCGCGCACCCGTTTAGGGATTGAATCGGGAGCTGGTTCCGTGAGCCCAAAGACCTACAAGGTCCGGGGTCAGAAAGAAGGGGCTTTTCGTCAGAGCGGCCGCAAGTGCCGATTACTAGCATTCGAGCGTTCGATCCCGCCACACCCGATGCCGGGTGGAACCACCGCGGTCACCGCAGGTCGGCAGCAGCCGGGTGCGCCCGTAGAAGGAAGTCAATGAAGATTCACCATCTGAAGATCGGCCAGCGCATCGCGATGGGTCTGGGCGTGCTCATCTTTGTGTTGTCGGCCGTCGTCGTCGTCGGCGTGGTCGCGCTGGCGCGCCTCCATGGGCAGGTCCAGTACCTGAGCGGCGACCTCGTGCCCAAGCTCGAAAAGACGTCCGACTGGGAGGCGAGCCTGAGCGAAAGCGCACGCCACGCGCGCAATGCGCTCATCCTCGACGACCGCGAGAAGGTCAAGGCGGAGATCGCCGCGCTGCGCGAGGCGCGCGAGCTGCGCGCCCAGATCATCGTCTGGTTGCAGGAGCGCGTCGTCTCGCCGGGCGGCAAGAGCACGCTCGCCGCGCTGCAGGACGCGCGCGGCCAGTTCGGCGATAGCGAGGAGCGCTTCGCCAAGCTGGTCGAGGGTGGTGACATGGCGGCGGCCAAGAAGCTGCTGCTCGAGGACACGCGTCCGCGGCAGCTCGAGTACCTCAAGGGCATCCAGGCATTCAAGGGGTCGCAGGAACACCTCGTCGCCCAGGGTGGCCAGAACGCCGAGAGCACCTACCAATCGGCATTCGTCCTCGTGCTCACGTTGGCGGGCCTGGCGCTGGTGCTGTCGGCCGCGATCGCTTATGTCCTTACGCGCTCCGTCACCCGCCAGCTCGGCGGCGAGCCCGACTATGCCGCCGGCGTGGCACGCGAGATCGCCGCGGGCAATCTGGCGGTCGAGGTCCACGCCGACGGCGCTGCCCCGGACAGCCTGCTGCTGGCGATCGCCCAGATGCGCGACAGCCTGGCCGCGATCGTCGGCCAGGTGCGCCAGAGTACCGACAGCATCGCCACCGGCACCGCGCAGATCGCGGCCGGCAACCTGGACCTGAGCGGGCGCACCGAACAGCAGGCCAGCAGCCTGCAGGAGACCGCCGCGTCGATGGAGCAACTGACCGCGACCGTCAAGCAGAGCGCCGACAACGCGCGTCAGGCCAACGGCCTCGCGGCCTCGGCCAGCGCGGCCGCCGCCAAGGGCGGCACGGTCGTGGGCCAGGTGATCGCGACCATGGACGACATCGCGGCGTCGAGCAAGAAGATCGCCGAGATCATCAATGTCATCGACGGCATCGCCTTCCAGACCAACATCCTCGCGCTGAATGCGGCGGTGGAGGCCGCGCGCGCGGGCGACCAGGGGCGCGGCTTCGCCGTGGTGGCCGGCGAGGTGCGCAACCTCGCCCAGCGCAGCGCACAGGCCGCGCGCGAGATCAAGGCGATGATCGGCGACAGCGTGCAGAAGGTCGACGCCGGCAACCGGCTGGTCAACGACGCGGGCGAATCGATGCGCGATATCGTCCGCCAGGTCGATCGGGTTACCGATCTGATCGCCGAGATAACCGCGGCCGCGGCCGAGCAGTCCTCGGGCATCGGCCAGGTCAACGAAGCCGTCACGCAGATGGACCAGGCCACCCAGCAGAACGCCGCCCTGGTCGAACAGAGCGCGGCGGCGGCCACCAGCCTCAAGGAGCAGGCCGAGCGCCTGAGCCAGGCCGTGGCCGTTTTCAAGCTGCACGCGCAGCGCCCCGGCCACGCGCCTGCGCCCGCGCCGGTCCCCGCGGCGCGTGTGCCGGCGACGCCGCCGCGCACGGCGCGGCCGCCGCAGCGCCCGCCGATCGCACGGACCGCCGCAGCACCGGCACGGGCCACGGCACCGGTGCCGAGCCAGGACTGGGCCGAGTTCTGAACCGGCGCCGATCGCCGTGAGCGGCACCGGTGATGGCCGGCGCGCGCACGCGTGCGGCCCCGGCGCGGCAAGCCGTGCTCCGGCAGGCGAATTGGCCTCCCAAGCATGGCCATCTCGTCGATTCCTGCGGCGCGGGCAGCGGTCACAATTTCGCGACGCGCCCTGCAACGGGTGGAGGGAAGACGTGCCGCGCGGGGCCACCGGCACGCCGGATGCACGCGCCCGGGACCGTGCGTCATCGCGACGCGGCGCGCGACGTATCTGGAGCACGTGCTGAACGCCATGCTGGGCCTGACGGACCTGCCGAAACTGCGGCCCCTTGCGCGCGCGCTGCGCAACCTGCGCGTGCTCACCATGGGCGTGCTGCTGATGGCCTTCGTCGCACTGGCGGTGGGGCAATGGATCAGCGCCCGCTGGCTGTACGACAGCAGCTTCGCGGAGGCCGAACGGCGCGATGCGCTGTCCAAGGCCCGGCATGCGTTCGACGTCGTCAGCTACCCGCTCGGCTTCCTGCGCCGCTTCACGATCGACAACGCGATGTGGGACGAGGCCTACAGCTACATGCAGGGGCACAATCCCAAGCATCCGGAAAACCTGCTGGCCATGTCCGACAGCTTCCGCATGATGCGCCTGAGCGCCTACGGCTTCGTCGCGCCCGACGGGCGCGTCGTCTACGCCCAGGAGTTCGACGCCGGGCGCGAGCATCTCGTCCCGGCCGGCGCGCAGATCCTCCGCGCGCTGCAGGTCGACGGCACCATCGGGCGGCGCTATCGTGCCGGCCGCGAGGACTCGGGCTATGCGCGCATCGCCGGCCGCATCTACGGCTGGTCGGCCGCGCCCATCCTGCGCACCGACGGTTCGGGCCCGCCGCAGGGCTGGTGGGTGCTGATCAGCGAATTCGATCCGGCGTTCCTGGAATCGGCCTCGCAGGCGATCGGCTCCAAGCTCGCGCTGGAGGTGCGCGCGCTCGCGCCCGGCGGCACCGTCGCCCTGCACAATCCGCTGGCAGCCGCCGACGTGCAGTTCTCGATGCCCGACGAGTTCCGCCTCGATGCGCGCTTTCCGGTGGGCAATGTCGGCGAACTCGGCGTGCTGGAACTCGTCGTCAGCATCCCGCGCGAGGTACATGCGACCGCCGTGCGCACCTCGCGGTATTTCCTCTGGACCACGCTGCTCTTCGGCACCGCGCTGAGCATCGTGGTGCTGCGCTTCATGGAGCGGCGCCTGCTGCAGCCGCTGGAGTCGGCGAGCCAGGGCCTGGTCCGCATCGGGCGCTCCGGCGACCTGTCCGCGCGCCTGGTGCCGGCGCGCCACGACGACGAGATCGGCCGCCTCGTGGTCGCCGCCAACCAGATGCTCGACGAGCTCGCGGGCAAGCATGGTGCCGAGGCCGAGCGCGATGCGGCGGTGCGCGCCAACCTGTTGAAGTCCGAGTTCCTCGCCACCATGAGCCACGAGATCCGCACCCCGATGAACGGGGTGCTGGGCATGAACGACCTGCTGCTGCGCAGCGCGCTGGCGCCACAGCAGCGCCGCTGGGCCGAGGCCGCGCAGGTGTCGGGCCGGCACCTGATGGCGGTCATCAACGACATCCTGGACTTCTCCAAGATCGACGCCGGCCACCTGCAGCTCGAGTCGGTCGACCTCGACTTCGTCGACATCGTCGAGGAAGCGCTGTCCATGTTCGCCGAGCAGGCGGGGCAGAAGGGCCTGGAGCTGGTCGCCGATTTCACGCCCGGCGACCTGCGCCTGAACGTACGCGGCGACCCGGTGCGCCTGCGCCAGGTGCTGGCCAACCTGGTCAGCAATGCGGTGAAGTTCACCGGGGAGGGCGAGGTCGTGGTGCGCGTCTCGGGCGGCGACCGCGGCGCTGCGCAGGCCGCGATCCACGTGTGCGTCGAGGACACCGGCATCGGCATCGCCCCGGAGGCGCACGCCAAGATCTTCGAGCATTTCTCGCAGGCCGATGGCACGACGACCCGGCGCTACGGGGGCACCGGCCTGGGCCTCACGATCTGCCAGCGCCTGGTCGGCCTCATGGGCGGCAGCATCCGCGTCGAGAGCGAGCCGGGACGCGGCTCGCGCTTTCTTTTCGACCTGAGCCTGCCGTGGTCGAGCGCCGCGCTCAGCCGCACGGTGCCGCCCGGCCGCCTGGAAGGCGTGCGCGTGCTGGTAGTGGACGACAACGCCACCAGCCGCCAGGTGCTGGGCCAGATGCTGCAGGCCTGGCGCATGCGCGTGTCCCTGGCCGACAGCGCCGCGGCGGCCCTGGACCTGCTGGCGTGCGCGGCACGCGACGCCGGCCACTACGAACTGGCGATCGTCGACCTGCAGATGCCGCAGGCCGATGGCCTGTCCCTGGCGCGCGAGATCGAGCACCGGCCCGAGCTCGATGGCACCCGGATCGTCCTGCTCGCCTCGGGCCGGGCGTCCACCGATGACCTGCTGTGGCAGCACGACCGGATCCGCCGCCTCGTGACCAAGCCGGTGCGCCGCGCCGACCTGCTCCAGGCGGTCATCGGCGCGCTCAACGGCGCGTTGCCGGACGCCGAGCTGCGCCCGCGCCCGGCGCCGGGCCTGCCCGCGCGGCTGCACGGCACGGTGCTGCTGGTCGAGGACAACCCGGTCAACCAGGAACTCGCATTGGCCAACCTCGAGAGCCTGGGCCTGCACGTGATCCTGGCCGGCAATGGCCGCGAGGCGATCGAGCTCGTGGCCCAGCATCGGTTCGACCTGGTCCTGATGGATTGCCAGATGCCGGTGATGGACGGCTACGAGGCCACGGCGGCGATCCGCGCGCTGGCCCAGGGCCTCGGCCACGACCTGCCGATCATCGCCGTGACGGCCAATGCCATGCACGAAGACCTGCAGAAGTGCCTGGACGCCGGCATGGACGCCATCCTCACCAAGCCGTTCACGCTGGCGCAGTTGCACGCCGCGGTCTCGAGCTGGCTCGGCGGCCGCGCGCTCGCGCGCGATCCCTCGGCCTGAGCCCGCACGCCCGGCGGCGCGCCGCAACCCCGCGGCAAATCTGGGCGAGAATGGCGGCTGTGCGGCACGCGGCGCGCTTGCACCGTCGGCGGGGCCGCGCCCTGCCGGCTCGCGCCGAGCCCCGCCGCCGGCCCGGGCAAGCCCTTTTTGTCCAACGATTTCAATGCTTTGAAGCGCATATGCTGCTGATGATCGAAAACTAGCCATAGTATCTTCTTCTATCCGAACGATCCCTGCAATCAAGTGCAACAGCCTAACAAATCAATGCTTTGCTGGTGATTTCTGGAGAAAGTGCGAAAAAATACCTTGATTAATTTCGAGGCAAATCGGTGGTAAAATGGTGGTAAATGTCGATGGCTACCACCACGCCAATGAAGTCCACCAAAGTCCTCAGTCACGCCGCAATCGTCAACGCCAAGCCCAAGGACAAGCCCTACAAGCTCGCAGATAGCCACCGGCTGTATGTGCTGGTGTCGGTTGCGGGCGGCAAGTATTGGAAGTGGAACTACCGGCTTGAAGGCGGCGACCATACCTACAACTTGGGCAGGTTCCCGGATCTGGGGCTGTCTGAGGCACGCGAGCGCAGGTCGGCCCTGGAGAAGCTCGTCAAGCAAGGCATTCACCCCGCTGATCATGACGATGACCAACGGCGGATAGTGGCCACGGACAAGGCCACCACGTTCTGGACTGTTGCCGAAGAGTGGATCTCCGCCAACAAGGTCCGCTGGAGGCCGTACTACCTGCAACAGGTCCAGACCTGCATGCAGCGGTACATCCGGGATGCCCCCATCGGCGGCCGTCCGATCCGGCAGGTCACGACTGGGGAGATCTACACGCTTATTTCCAGCGTTGCGAAGCGCACCGAACGGAAAGGCAATGAACGCAAAGCCA
>Ga0116231_10012898_pt1 | contig 12018 bp, 6 predicted proteins | sample S1TSphgellanicum_2_FD_89695 | JGI IMG/M metagenome (GOLD analysis project Ga0116231, IMG submission 89695) | Host-associated microbial communities from peat moss isolated from Minnesota, USA - S1T2_Fd - Sphagnum magellanicum MG | ecosystem: Host-associated > Plants > Peat moss > Unclassified...
GGGTGTGGGGGCAGGGCCTTGCTTTCTTTCCTTCCTTCACGTGCACGGCAGTTTGGCGTAGTAATCGTTGGATTACGTGCGTGCGTCTTGCGCACCGCAACGGACGCGAGATTGTCGTCTTGCAACGCACGCTCGCTCGCTTACGCACACGAGAGCGAGCGAGAGAGGGAGAGAGAGAAACAGAGAAACAACAGAGACTTCTGAGAGAGGAATCTTAGAACTTCATCTTCTTCCATTGGGGTCGATGTGAATTGCGAAGACGAGGAGTCTTGGTGAAGGCGAATTGTGGGGGAGTTAGTGTTTGGTTTGTTTGCTTGTTTGGGGGTTTTTTTTTTGTAATTTTTTCTCTAGGAGATGGGAGAATATGGTTGTGAGAATATGAGAGAATAGATGGTCTAGAACCGGAATGAAGCGGGGGATGATGATGCCCGGTGGCGGGAAGGTGGAGACTCCATCGCCAGTTTCCTCGGAGCTGGTGAATCAGAGACTAGTGATGATGCAGGCTAGGAGTAGTTATGTAACTCTTGCCATTGTTTCTCTTATCTCGATTTTCGCTTTGTCCGGATCTTTTATGTTTGCTCATGACTCCTTGGGTGGTGGAAGCAGTCCTGATCCTGCACTGGAAGAGCAACCCCACGTCGCTTACCTTTCTTATCCTAGTAAACTCGGCTACCCATTGCAAGTCTCGCAGGCCCATGAGCATGAAACCTCTCAGCAGCTCTCCTCAAATTCAGAATCTCTGGGAGAAAAACGATCTACAAATGAAACTGATCGCTTCGACGCTGCTATATTAGATGTTAGCACCAGCGGCTCTCTTGAAGATAATCAGCGGATGATGATCAGTGCGGAGTTGCTGCCGAATAGTAGTAGTAGTAGTAGTAGTAGTAGTAGTAGACGAAGACCTCCGGGATGTGATCCCATTACTGCCAAGCTCAAAGTCTTCATGTACGATTTGCCGTCGGAGTTTCACTATGGAATGATTGCGCCGGATGCATTTCCGGCAGGCAAACCTATATGGCCCAAGAATTCATCGGACATACCTTCGTATCCTGGTGGGCTTTACCAGCAACATAGCCCTGAGTTCTGGCTCACCAATGATCTTGTCACGTCCAACATGCCGGATCGGCAGACCCCATGCACAGCTTTCCGGGTGGATTCTTGGCAAACAGCGGATGTGATCTTCGTCCCGTTTTTCGCGTCGTTGAGCTACAACCGATACTCCAGCAAGCCGGAGTTCAAGCGTAAGAACGCGCAGCTTCAACAAGAGGTGGAGAGATTCTTGAAGAATCAGCCGGCGTGGCAAGCTTCTGGAGGTTACGACCATGTCATCGTCATTCATCATCCCAACAGCATGGATCGCATGCGCCATGTGTTGCACCATGCCATGTTCGTGGTCGCGGATTTTGGTCGCTATTCCTCCCATGTCGCCAATATCAACAAAGACATCGTTGCTCCCTACAAGCATGTCATTCCCTCCTTCCACGACGATCACTCTTCCTTCGACGATCGCACCACCCTTCTCTTCTTCCAGGGTGCTATCGTCAGAAAAGAGGTCAGATTGCACAACAACCCAACACCGTTTCCTTTCTCAGCTTGCTTGCTTGTTTGCATACATGCCTGCAGATCTGTTGTTGGGATTTTTTTCTCGAGCTTGAAGGGATTGAATGTCTCTGTGTGTGGGTGTGTATGTTTGCGTTTCTGGACTCTGCCTGCAGGGAGGAATCATCCGGCAAAAGCTTTATGAGGTCCTGAAACAAGAACCCGGTATACATTTCGAAGCAGGCAACACACAGAGAGATGGGTTCCGCAGTGCAACGCAGGGAATGAGAGCATCCAAGTTCTGTCTTCACTTGGCAGGAGATACACCGTCGTCAAACCGTTTGTTCGATGCAATTGCAAGCCATTGCGTGCCGGTGATCATCAGTGACGATCTCGAGCTTCCATTCGAAGAAGAACTGGATTACACTCGCTTCTGTCTCTTTGTCAAAGCCAAAGATGCTCTTCAAAAGGGCTTTGTGGTGCAGCTCTTGCAAAGTGTGGACAGGACGGAATGGACCCAAATGTGGAACACTTTGCAACAAGTCCATCTCCATTTCACTTACCAACACCCATCTCAACCCAATGATGCTGTCAATATGGTATGGAAATCTATCTCTCGCAAAGTTCCTTCTATCAAATTCTTCCTCCACAAACAAAACCGGTTTGTGAGGTTGAAGAAGACCCCTACTTCATTCCTTGCTCAACAATCATAGTGATCATGGAACATAGAATTTCATATGTATGTCAACACCCATCACAACCCAATGATGCTCTCAATATGGTATGGAAGTCTATCTCTTGCAAAGTGCCTTCTGTCAAATACTTCCTCCACAAATGAAACCAATTGCCAAGATCGAAGAAAACCCTTACTTCATTCCATGCTCAACAATCATAGTGATGTTGGAATATAGAATCTTCAATTTAGTATGGAAGTCTATCTCTTGCAAAGTGCTTTCAATAAAATTCTTCCTCCACAAATGAAACTGGTTTACAAGATTGAAGATCCCTAATTCATTCCATCCTCAATCATAGTGATGGAACATGTAATTTAGCTCCCATCACATTTCTTTCATGGAACATGGAAAGCTCCAATCACACTTCTTTCATGAAACATAGAAGGCTAAATCAATGACACTTTGTGATTGAATTCTCATAAGAACCTTACGCTATGCCCAACCAACCAACCAACCGCATGTCATTGTTGTTGTTGCTATGTGTTTATCCAAAAACCCTGAACCGTAAACCTTAAACCCTTCAAATTGTTTGTGTTTATCCAAAAGCCTTTAACCTTTCAAAATGTTTTGTTGTGGAGATTTCTGTACTATTATATTACATTGCTGTTGTGTCTTTTTTCAAAACCCCTAAACCTTAAACCTTTCATTATTGTTGTGCTTATTCAAAGACTTTGAATTATAAACCTGAAACCTTTCAAAGTGTTTGCTGTGGAGATTTCTCTAGAGTCTCATACAATGTTGAACAATGTTCATCCAAAAAGTGTAAATCCTATGCTTGAATCCTTTCAAACTGTTTGTCATGGACACTTCTATACAATCTCATGCATTGTTGCTGTGTTTACACAAAAACCTTAAACCCTGAACTTTAAACCCTTCAAAGTGTTGGTTGTGGTCCTTTGTGATCTCATAGATATATGATTCAGTGCTCAATGGTGAGTACTTTGTGTAACAAGATGGAGCATCTTTTCTCCCCCAGCAATTCAATTGAGCAAAAAACAATTATGGTTATAGTCAAGAACTTACTGGCAACTTGTTCATCTAAGCTACATGATTAGCAGCTAACTGACTCTTTTGTGTGAATAAGGACATCCCTTACAATGAAAAATCACAGCATCTCCCCATGACCAAATCATTTATTGTAACATCAAACCATGAAAGATTTTTCCTTCAGTTTTTTGGGGGAGATTATATGCAGAATTGGGGCTGCAGGGGGCTTATGTGTTAGACTCATGCAAATGGGATCTCACAGGTATCACTTCCCATAGCATGTAAATCTTTCTTTCTGGTTTTTATGCCAGGGAAGTCTTTTCCCTCAGGCATTCCAGGACTGCAGTCCCTTCATCTGGGGCTTCCAACCTCACCTCAGGAACCTCAATTCTGGAAGCCCCTCATGGAAAATACTTCCCCTATAGATCTTACACAGCTCCCTCCTGAGTCTTCAGAGAGGAAGGACCAAGCTACAAAAAGGCTTTGTGGTGTTTTTTACCTGATTGGGACTTTGGAAGACAGGTAGCAGATTTCAAAGCCTCTTATGATTGATTACTTGCAATCCACAAGATAGTCTCAAACAACAGTAAGTTATTGTTCTTAACTTTGCCATCACCTTTGGGGCATTGCAACTCATACCTTTTGACACCCTTTGTCAACAATTTCTTGGCTAAGAATTCACTTGTACCTTAGAGACTCTGTTTGATTCCCATCAAGAAATGAACCCAGTCTCTATTAAGATCTTTTCATATGAGATTCATATCTGCAGAGCACCAAATGGTCTAACAACTTTTCGTCAATAGTCAGTCATGTCTTCTTGTTCTCTTCCTCCCTTCTGCACCCTATAAGCTCTGGAGTATCTAAAATCTAAGCTGAGAATGGAAAAAAAGTCTCCATAGCTTACTGTAAATGGTTCAAAGGTGGCCCCATATGATGATTGAATAAGCAGTAAGAATTGAGTCTAGTTCCTGGTACCCTTGGTTAGAATTTTGTAAGATTGAGTGCCTGTCTTCAGTGAGGTGTTCTACCCAGCCTGACAAATGGTAACCCATCAATTGCAAAAAAATGAGGCAATCTCTGACTCATGTTACACCAAGATGCGTGGATACTAAAAGGAATCTAGACTCTGTTCTCACTGGTTAAGGTCTAGGTGTATTGGCTAAGCCTCATCATCTGTTGTATGTTCCTCTAAGTTTATGCTTAAAGACCACCTGATTCAGCACATGGGTTTACCCGCACCTGGTCCCTCGAGAGAGTGCTGGTGATATCAATTGGTGAGGATGAAGGCAGAACAGGTTGAGAGTTGACAGATAGTGGGTTGAATTCTTTACGTAACCACTCCACTGCCATAAAGCTGACAGCTGATGCAGGCACAAACCACAACACCCGGGGCAGAGCCCCCCTAAAAAGTCCTTTAGTGCCTTCCTCTCTCCAAACTGTCTGCAGCGCATCTATCCAGCCTTTGTATCTGCACAGGTAACAGAGATGATCACAAAAAGGGGAAACCGAACAGCTTTCAGTCTTTAATACAATGTCAAGTCAAAGCATGTGATTGACTACTAATACTAGAGTCTCCAAGTTTCAAAATCCAGCAACTGCAATGCAAGGTTTACAGATGCAAGTACCTTGCAGCTGAGCCTTGAACTTGGAGCCTTGTCTTTAACACATCCAAAGGTGTCGTCAAGAACGCACTGAGACCTGAAATCCACCCAAACAGATGGATTAGGCAATGACCACACTCATTCTCATTGTACTTGGTACATTTCCAGTTTTGATCACCCAATGTCTCTAGAGGAGCTCCTTAGTCTCAAGAATAAAACAACAATGAAACTGAAAATGAAATCCCCACAAAATATGTGATATTCACTCCTGGATACAACAGAGTACATGGGTACATCACATTCCCTGAGAATTTGAAACTGGATACATATACCAGAACTCACCTCCAGCAGTGCCCCCCATGAAAAGCTCATCTAAGGAACTGAATTGATGCTTCTCCAAACCAACAGGTTGTGATGCTTTTGATTGCCACCATTGCTCCCGTCCATATACTACTGATGCCCTCATTGCTTCATATAGCATTATCTGTGGAATTGGACAAAACATGGTCACATTTTCAGTAGGATGGAACATTTTTATGGTGTTCATTGGTCCATACAGCACAAATGTTGCACGTTTAATCACTCTACTATAGTGCTCTACTAAAGTTTACACTACTATAGTCCAAAAGAGAGAAGGTCTACATACCTGAAGACCTGCAAATGGAACGTCTCTAACAAGTGTTGAAAAATACCTGCCAATCAAGTTGCAAGGGATCAAAACTGTTAAAAAGGAGCTGAAAATTAGCACTGTCTAGTTACATAGCCTTTCAGAATAAAAGGAATTCCAAAATATGGTAGGATATACTCAGTAATAAGTCACCAATGCTTTGCTTCTAGGGTGTCAAGGGCATACCCAGCATACAGGCCTGTGAGGCCCTCCTGACGTAGAATTACACGGCCTGCATGGAGAGCTCCAGAATAGTATATGGCAGGTGTTGCCTTCTTAATGGATGCATTATAAGCATGGTGCCAAGCCTTACTGCTGCCTTGAACCTACAAAATTTGTTTCGAGATCAATGAAACTACAATAAATGTAGCATCTCACACCCACACAGCCCATTTCCCAATTATGCCTGAAGAGCTTTTCCACATCTTCTCTTTGCCTCAAGACACTCTTTATCATCTGAAAAACAACACAAAGAAACAAAAATAAAAGGGGAAAACTGGAGAATACAACAGTAAGCTTACCTGCATTCTTTGCTTGAGCACTTCACAAGGGACATACACCATCGAACCTAGTGTATCTCCTGAAATGAGAAATAACATTCAGTTAACACAAGTCCATAATGACTTCTCAGTAATCCCATCTAAGTGTTCCTCAAACCCAATCCCTCAAAATCCAGATCTGCAAGTTAGATTATCTAACAAGTTTCATTATATATCCTCCAAGTTTAAAGCGCAATTCATTTTTGAAGGCTTAATTCTGCTTCAAAAACGGATCTTCAGCTTATTCCATGATCAGCACTCAACTGTTAAACATTGCACTTTTACAAAGTTTAAAGGATGGGGAAGAAGCAATAAATCAAAAAGCATGATGGAAAAAGCTCACCTGTTGCACCAGCTAAAAAATGAGCCCAGGGGCCAGCCAAATTAGGGTGCTCCCCTTCCAACCAATCTTTAGTAGATTCAATAAACCCAAAATATGTCGCTCCTGTAACCATCGACCCTGTTAATCCTGGTACAACTCCGCGGTATAATCCTGCAAATCATAGCCCTGTGAGTTAGCAACTCAGGCACATGGACTTCAGATAAGACAGCTAAAACAGCAATCTCTTAGAAGGAGACATTCAAATATTGTGTCAACCAAACAGAACTTAGCTGACCCATGAATATTGACTACAAAAGAATATGAATTTTGGTGAATCTGCAGAACAAATGTGGATCCTTGCTTCTTGGCTTGAACACCAGAGAAGTTGATAACCAAAAATGTCTGCCAGAAAAGGAGAGGGAAGGGAGGAAAAACCCTTACCCCGAACACCATCCATCGCCACGATATTTTTCAAGGCATGACCAATATCACTTTGTTTCTGCAAAGTCATCAGTCGTTCTTTGTTAGTGTATTCATGAAAAGCACATCTATGAAATTGCAGAGAAAACTCCACAATCACACTTCAAAGGTAACTGTGTGTTATGGAACAGTTGAATAGTATCACAACCAGATCAAGACCGACTAGAACCTTAAACAAGTGACTATACAAACAGGATCCACCCCATGCAACTATTGTACAACTGTCTGCAAGTGAATAACCCTAAATCCTAAACCTGCACCTAGCCAAGACTGCCAGTCTGTTTTTTGCCGGATAACCAACATCAGATAACCAGCATCAATTGCAAAAAAAGCAGCAGGATCACAGAAGGAGCATTGTTCGAGACCCCCCAAAACAATGGAAGTTCAATTCAACCTGTAAGGAAAGGCCAGTCTGGCCACTCTGGATGCGAGTCTTGAGAGTGTCTACCGGGTGCAATAAGGTCTCCCCAAATCCACTTGCAAGTGCACCCCATCCAAACTCTCTCCATGCTGTTCCAGCACACCGACACACCACCTGAGTCAGGAATTCCAGCGATCTCTCTACTATTGAAAAGAGCACCTTTTTTTGCCTTTCCAAAATCCGTTGAGAAACACTAGCACCCAATTCACAACTGCGAACCCTAAACAGTCCACACAAGGCCCCCCCAAAAGAACCAACAACAACAACAACACCACTTCTTCAACCAGAAAAGACAAAAGACCTCACTTACAAAAAAAGCCGTCTGAACGAGATCCGAGCCTTCGGCTTACACTGTTTTCCTCCATAGGCTCAACTATTACCTCCATGATATCAACATGGAGAGACCTTGGAGGAGCAATGCCTGCCTCATTCAACGTTCCTCGGTTCCAACGACTGGAAATGCTTGCATGAGTTCTGTAAAACTTGCGGGGCTTCTCCCCGACTAGCTAATCCAACATCCCTTAAACCCCAAACTAAAATATCTCACCATGACCCATCAATTTCCTTGTCCCATCTCAGACTCTCAGAACCCACACCCACACATACACACTGATCTCTCTCTCTCTCTCTCTCTCTCTCTCTCTCTCTCTCTCTCTCTCTCTCTCTCTCTCTCTCACACACACACACACACATACAAACCTGCCAAAATTTGTTGCAATCAAACACTACAACTTGGAGAGATTCTTTTCTGTCTCTTACTCTCCTTGGTTTCACTGGAGGATTTATGGGCTTCTTCCGACTAGCTAATCCAACATCCCGTCAACCCTAGAGTACAGTCCTCTTTGACTAGCGCCAGCAAATTCCTTCGTTGTCGCATTTGAGAATCCTCAGAAAACACAAACACACACACACACACACACACACTCTCTCTCTCTCTCTCTCACTCTCTCTCTCTCTCATATGCAAACCTGACAAGTTTTGTTGCAATAATGCAATTTTCTTTTCTGTCTCACTCTCTGTGGTTTTGATGCAAGACGGCATGTGCATGGGTTTGGAAATCCAAGGAAAACCTTTGCTGTGAAATCAATGTTCAGTGGACTCGATGGGTTTATGGCATACGCAAAGAAGAACCCTAAACCCTAAAACCCTGATGAGTCCGAAACCCTAAAAAACCCCTAAACCCTGAACCGCTGTTCACGTCCTGGTGACTTGCCTTGGCGGGTTTCAGGCTCTTCAGTGGGAACTCAATTCTCTTGAGCCTTTCCTCCACTTTCTTGCTTGTGTAGGGTGGAACAGCCCATCATGGATTGGAAGCCGATGACTGAACACCAGTTTAGGAAAGAATTTCATTGGCGTCAGTTCTGTCTTGTGATGACTATTGTTAATAAGTACACCCATGATTGAACATTACTTCTACTTCCTTCAGAATCTAAGTTGTAACTAAATTTGCTTCTAATCCCTTAGATTATGAAGGAAGTAGAAGTAATGTTCAATCATGGGTGTACTTATTAACACAATTGCGAGGGAGGTCAAGATAAAAGTCATTACTATAATTTAAATTAAGGACCTAAAACTAGTTCCTATAACATTTGTAATAAAAAAGGAGGTAGAAAAGCTCAAAGAAGTGGAAATTGTGCAAAATAAATCAAATCTAACTAGCATATCAAAGCTAATTCAAAAACACACAATCAAGTATTCAAACTACCTCTACTAGCATTGGGTTCGGCAATCATCATTCCTACAAATGCCATAACATTTTAGTAGTAACACGAGTTATAGATTTCCTTCTCTTCCATCACGACACACCTTGAGATACATTTTCACTATCTACACACACTTAATTAATGTCACATTAGATTGGAAAGACTTTACTAGTTTCTATGACTTTTTTTTTCTTGTGAGGAGGTGGAAACATATGCCCTTGAACACTATTTAAATCTAACACATTTTTTGATATCTTGGTCTTCACATAGGAAACACAAACGTGTATTTCTTATAGGACTTGAAAAAACACCCCTAAATGTTTGGAGTTTGGGCCTAAAAAGAATAAAATTGAAATGAATTTGCCTCTGTGAAAGGAGGCCTTATAGCCATGTACTAAGGGTGCACCACTAATAGATTACCTTCCAACACATTTCAATGTGCCAAGAAAGTGATAGAACAAGGTTTAAGGTATTAATTGTGAAGACTAAGAAAACTAGCATCCCTAACCTACCACCCCAGCAACATAGGTTAATCAACATTTGCAACCTACCACAATAACAATGTAGCAATAACGTCATCTTATCACAACAACAATATAAAGTTCAATCAAAATTAACAAATAACTTAATGCATCTAAACAAAGCAAGTGGACAAATCAACAACTAAAAGATGTCATAGATGTAGTGAAAAGGGGACACACATCTTTAAAGAAAGTTAACAAGTACTAAAATGTCTTTCTAACTTCACTTTTAGATCACCTCAATGGTAGAACTAAAAGCAAGAAAATGGGCCCCCAAGGTGTGTTAAGAAAATAAGAGGATGAAGTAATAGCCACTTGGGTTCAATTAAAACATGCAAAAGGGGCTAACTTATTTGTCACCTTTCAATAACTGAAATTGAAGTTTGTAAAAGTCACATAGAGTAAACCTACCCTAATTCGGAATGGTGTTCCAAGAAATAGCTAATGGTTTGGGTTCAAAAAACATCACCTAGAAATCAATATATGTCTTGTAAAAAGGCTAGAAATTTTTGAAGGCAAAAAGGCTAACTATATACACATGTCATACCTTTTATTACAACTTGGAAAACATGTGCACACAACACAAACATCCATGAAATCACATTTGGAAAATGAAACAAAAATTCAAGCAAGGTGACAATTTGATGTTAAGGTTTTGTTAAGTGAGACTCATGAAATGTTTATAACACCATTCCCAAGTCTCGAAAGTGGTTAAATGTGAATTGTGTTATTAATGTAATGGGATAACCTTGCATGATTTTTATATTTTCAAAGGTTAAGGATGTGGGAAGACTACATATCAAGTTATGTAGACCAAGAACATGCATGACAATGAAAAAAAAAACTTGGATGACAACTTACCTTTTCAACCAATGGTTGGTTTTTTTCTATACATTTGTTCCAATGGAGATTTTTCAAAAAAATCAACATTTCTCAATTTTCAATGGACATGCATCACATGTTACAATATAGGCCTTTGAACAAGCAACATAAATAAGGTTGGACATGATTGCCTTACCTTCACATGCACTCCAACCATTAGATGTCACCTTTTTGCTCCATTTCCATGATGGCAAATTCTTTATAAAGTTATATTTCTGAAGCAAATAAACTATAAAATCAGTCTAACTACAATGTGTAAAATTTTAAAATCTTTTTCATATTCATGTGAAAATATCTATGGGACATTATGGAACCTCCAATTGTATAGGCTTCTTCTTTTGCCACATCTAAAGGTTCAATGTTTGGAATCACAACATCAACACCATTGGTGTTTATTGTAGTCCAAGTTGAAAGTCTTTGAAAACAAAAACACAAAACCTTGACTATCATCGATTTGTCTATCAAAGACAAAATTATTTTATATGTCATGGGAATACAAGAACCCAAGGATGTTTGGGTGGTTTTGAAAAAAATAATCGATACCAAATTTTTTTGTCAACAAATGTTAATTCAAAACAAATTAACAAATCTCAAGATGGACAAGGCAACATCAATGGAGGACTTTCTTGTCAACAACAAAGATCTGTTAAATTAGTTGGTTGGTTTTGAAGAAATTATTGCTAAAGATGGGCTTGTTGAAAGGGTTTTAAATGTTTTACCATGAAGTTTTGATCATTTTGTTCAATTGATTTAAGTTCAAAAGGACTTACCTACATTTGAGGAATTGACTAGCAAACTATTACATCAAGAACAAAGGAGGAATATAAAAAACAAGCAACATTCAAACTTTTGAAGCACTTTGGGTGAAGTTTAAAAAGTACACTCAATTGAATGTTTTTAGGAAAGAATTAATGCAAATCCTTCCTTAACTAGTTTCCATAAGAAACTAAATACTTATAATTGATGTTTTAAGAATGATCATTGGGAAAAACTTATCTAGAACCATGGGGGAATGTGAAAAAATTACATGAACAAGCAAACATGTTGGAAGATGATGCTAATGGAAAAGGCGATGAAACTAAGCTTTCTGAAAGCAAGTGAAGTTGTTTGACAATGTTAAATAACATCTTTGAAACTTCAAGATCCTAAACAATATGTATTTTCCATTGAACATGTTGATGCAAATTGGATCTTAAACTTTGGTCCTATAACGCATGTTACAAGAAATCCTAGACCTTTAGATGAAGTCAAAGCACAAATAGGATCTTCTTTTAAAGTAAAATCTACAAGTGATGTTTTACCACAATATTGAAAGTTAAGGTCATGCAAATGTTTTGTTTGAAAATGGTGAAATAAACAACATCAAAGATGTTCTTTACATGTTTAGTATCAACAATAATCTTTTGTTTGCTGAAAAGATTATTGATAAAGGTCATTAGGAATACCTAATTTTTCCAAGTGTTTTATCATCTCAAAATCAAAACCACAAAAGATCATAATTTGAGGAATTAGAAGTTCTAAAAATGGCTTGTACAAACTAGGTGGTTGAAAACCAATTATCAACCCTAGATAACATCAAGCACTATCTCTAAAAGAAGTGAACATTATTAGACTTTGGCACA
>Ga0116231_10012899_pt1 | contig 12018 bp, 12 predicted proteins | sample S1TSphgellanicum_2_FD_89695 | JGI IMG/M metagenome (GOLD analysis project Ga0116231, IMG submission 89695) | Host-associated microbial communities from peat moss isolated from Minnesota, USA - S1T2_Fd - Sphagnum magellanicum MG | ecosystem: Host-associated > Plants > Peat moss > Unclassified...
AGGCGACCAGATTCGCTTCTTTGAGTTCGCGCAGATGCTGCGAAATGGCCGGCTGGGAGATGGGGAACTCGGCCGTCAGCTCTTTCACCGATCGCGCCGAAACCGCAAGCAGCGCGATGATCTCCCGGCGCGCCGGGTGGGCGATGGCCTTGAATACTGTATCCACTGTCGGCATAAGCAATTCCTTATTCGCCATTTCTACATAAGGAACTGCTTATGGTGAAGAATTATCCTGCGGCGCTTTCTGGACGAAGCCTGCCCGCTACGCTTTCGCCGCAAAGATCCCGGCAAAAGCCCGCCGATGGGCATAGAAGACCAGAAACCATAGCAGCGTGGCCACCACAACCGCCTGGAATCCCTGGTGCAACAGGAAAGCGTGGAAGAGCAGAATGTTGACCAGCACCGGTCCGAGCAGCGTGAGCGCCAGCGGCACAAAGCGATTCACCAGAAACAGCACGCCGGAAACGAACATGACGCCCGCAACGACATAAAAATAGGGCGTCCCCATCAGCGCGCCCTCGAATCCGCCGGCCGGGCCGGAAGGCAATTGTCCCATGGGGATAAAGTGCAGAAAACCGTTGCTGCCAAAGACGACAAACATCAGCCCCAGCAGCAGACGGGCGATCAGCGTAACGATTTTCATCCACGGTTTCTCCCTGCGATTGCGGATTTGTGGATTCTAGAGCCTTGCTATGCACGAGGGATACAAGGAAACGAATCCACGGCGCAATTTTTCAAACCACGCCGCCACGGGTGAGCCGTTACCATGGCTTTGAGGAATTCCTGATGACTGGAAAGTCCATTCGAGTTGGGTTGATTGGCTATGGATTCGCCGGCAAGAGCTTTCACGCGCCGCTGATCGCCGCCGTGCCGGGGCTGGAGTTGACCGTGATCGGGACCAGCCGGCACCAGGCCGTCGCGGCCGATTATCCCGGCGTGGCCGTCTGTGCCCCGGACGAAGTTGTAACCCACCCGGAGGTCGATCTGGTGGTGGTCGCCACGCCCAATGAGAGCCATTTTCCGCTGGCCTCCGCGGCCATGCGCGCGGGCAAGGATGTGGTGGTCGACAAGCCCTTTACCGTGACGCTGGACGAGGCGCGCGGACTCGTGGCAATCGCCAAAGAAACCGGGCGGCTGCTCTCGGTCTTCCACAATCGCCGCTTCTACAGCGAAGTGCTGGCGACTCGGGAAATCCTCCGCTCCGGGCTGCTGGGCGAGGTTTCGCATTACGAATGCCACATGGATCGCTTTCGGCCTACGGTGCGCGAACGCTGGCGTGAGCAGCCGGGGCCAGGCTCGGGATTGTGGTTCGACCTCGGGCCGCACCTGATCGACCAGGCGCTGCACCTTTTCGGCATGCCGGAGACGGTGAACGCCAGCTTCGCCACGCTGCGACCCGGCGGCCAAACCGACGACTGGGCGCATGTGCAGCTCAACTACCCCGGCCTGCGGGTGATTTTGCATGCTTCCCTGCTCGTCTCCTGGGGGGTAACCGCGGTGAGCGCCGCGCCGCGCTCGGCGCTGCATGGCACGCGCGGAAGCTGGGCCAAGTTTGGCGGCGACGTGCAGGAAGCGCAGTCGATGGCCGGCATCAAGCCCGATGCGCCGGAGTTTGGCGTGGACGCGGAGCCGGGTGTCTTCTATGACGGCGCGACCGGCGAAAAGACCGAGATCCCCGCTCCTTTGGGCGATCAGCGGCTCTACTACGCCGGAGTCCGCGATGCGATCCAGAACGGAACGCCCGCGCCGATCGACGGCGAGCATGGGGTTGCGGTGATGGCGGTGCTCGCGGCTTCGTTTGCCTCGGGAGCCGAGGGTCGCGTGCTGCCGATCCCGCTTCAAAAGGAAGAGCGGGCACGATGGGAGAGCTTCACGCTGGCTTAGCTTTACCCCGCCGGCCAAGGTGGGTATCGCCAAAGGCCGTGGCGTATTTCAAGCCGTAACCCAGCAACCGGTCCACGCCTATGTGATGGAACCAGATCAGCGCAAAGGGCAGCAGGGCGTCGCGATGCGAGGCCATGGCGGTCAGCGCCAGCGCGCCCGGAAGAACGCACCAGTGCGCGGCGTTATAGCACCGGGCGCCCATGCGAGGGCCGGCGAGGTAGCCAAACATGCTCAGGTCCGGAGCCAACCAGAGCCCGGCGAAAATCCACCAGTTCGCTCCAATGCGGGAGTACAAGCAACCGCTCAGGGCCGCAACGGCTAAGCCTTCCAGACGCAGCCACCAGATGACCGGCAAAGGCTCAATTCGCTCAAGGCTCGAATCGATTTCTTCCGTGCTCATGGTTCTGGAACGATGGTACGACGAGAGCGACGCGAAGCGTTGAATTGTTGAAGAAAAACGGGCGAGCCGCGCGGCCCGCCCGTTTGGAGATGCGCGACAGAAAGGCCGCGCTCCTTCCTAAGCTACTTCTTGGTGGGGGCGATGACGTCCTTGGCAGCCTTGGCTACGCGGAACTTCACCACGGTCTTGGCCTTGATCTTGATGGCCGCGCCGGTTTGCGGATTGCGGCCTACGCGGGCCTTGCGCTCTGCCTTCACCAGGCGACCGATGCCGGGGATGATGAATACCCCGTTCTTCTTGGTCTCCTTGACGGCCGTCTCGGCCAGGGTGTCAAGAAAGGCTGCAACCTGCTTGTTGGTGAGTTCGAGCTTTTCAGCCAGAAGACGAATAAGGGCTGTCTTGGTCAATCCTGTTGCCATTCTGTGTTTCCTCCAATGTTTGCCGCTATGGGCTCTTGTACTGCCAGTTTTGAACTTCGCGAATCGCTTGGATCGTTGCCTGGGTCACGCCGGCGGGGTGGTGCCCGTTGAAGAGTTTGCGTCTAGACAAATTGAAATGACGTGTGCGCAAATCTCCAGTATTGACGCGGGTCCGGAGTAACCTGTCGTTCGATACCATGCGTCTTTTGACGTGTGAAAGTCAACCCTGAAAGCCACATTTCCACAACTAATTCCGGGATTTGGCCTGAAATCACCGGTTTTTACCGGGATTTGCCTGTTTTTGACCCATCCGGCAGTCCAAACAACACGGACTTGCGCGCCGGCTTCCGCTCTTCGAGACTGGCGGCAATGGGGGCGTTCAGGGCCGCGACCAGAGGCGCCGCGAGCTTGAAATGACGCGCGATTTCCTTCGCAAAGTCGGGCTCCAATGCCGCCTCGACGGGCAGCTTGGCAGCCAGCCCCCACTGCCGGCAGCGGATCAGATCGAGCGCCGGATGCGGCTGGCCGTCCAGCTCAGCCGGAAAGCCCTTGGGCGGGCGGCTCAGCGCATTCCCTTCAAATTCCGTAAATGCCTTGCGCACCGCCGGCTTCTCCAGCAATTTGCGAAACTCGGCGTGATGGTCGAGCAGCCAATGACGAATCGCCGCCAACTGCTCCTTCTCCGGCATATAAGCGCCGGCGGCGATGGTCACTTCCTTGGGGGCGATGTGGAAATAGAAGCCCGCGCCGGAGGTTCTTTCGAGCGCCGTGTGCGCCCACCACGCGGCGACGTGGTCCTTGTAGGGGCGCTTATCGTTCGAAAAACGCGTGTCGCGGTAGATGCGGAAGAAAGTTTTTTCTGCCGGACGAACGTGCTCCGGGGCAAAGTCCAGCATGGCGTCCGTGACCTGGCGGATGATGGCCAGCATGGGCTGCTTCAGCTCCGCCTCGTAGACGGATTTGTTGCTCTGGAACCAGTCGCGGGCCTCGGCGGGGTCGCGCTTGTTGGCGCGGACGAGGGCGCGCAGGAAGGCGAGACCCTCCTTGCGCAGGTACGGAGAAGCGGAGGCAGCGGCAGACGGGGCGGAGACGGACTTGCGGGAACTGGCCATGGCTTAGGCAGAGTATCAAATCGGGAGGCGGAAGATATCCCGCTCAGATATTCCTGGGATCGGAGCATCCTGGTTACGATACATTAGCTATATTGGGGTGCCGTCATGATTACCGCGACTATTTTCGAAGCCAAGACCAATCTCTCGCACTTATTGAAGCAGGCGCAGAAGGGAGAGGTGGTTATCATCACTTCCGGCCGGAGTAAGACGCCGATAGTTCGCCTTGAGCCCGTGCAGCCGGTTGTCAAGAAGCGACTTGGGGTGCTGGAGACGCCCGGATTCGTGCTGGGGCCCGGGTTTTTCGAGCCGCTCGACGACGACGAAATCGGCGATGACCGCGGTCTCTAGAGACCTGACGATGAGGTTGGTTTAGATGAGGATCATGCTGGACACGTGTACGGTCCTGTGGGCGACTCTATCGCCCGCGCTCCTGAGCGTTAACGCGCGTAAGCTGCTCTCGGATGAGTCAACCGGAGTTTTTGTCTCGGCCGCGTCCGCGTGGGAGATTGCGACCAAGTTTCGCCAAGGCAAGTTGCCGGAAGCCGAATTGCTTGAGCGCAACTTCCTTGAAGCGATGGAAGCCGCAGGTTACACGATGCTTCCGATGGACGCAGCACAGGCGCTGCGTGCCGGACGCCTGGTTGGTGACCATCGCGACCCGTTCGATCGCATGATTGCAGCACAGGCGCTGGATCTGGACATTCCGGTGGTCACGCCCGACGCGCTCTTCGATGGGTTTGGAGTTCGCCGCATCTGGTGAGGGATTCGCCAACCAGCACCGCGTTGGCGCGACTTACCCTGTGGTAAAAGCGAATCTGCGATTAGCGAATCACCTTCAGCGCAGCGCGGAAAAGACCGTCGAAGTCCCCCGCCAGCGCGGCTTCCTTCTCGATCGAGTGCTGCACAGCCTTCTCCGCCGCCACGCGCTGATAGCCGAGGTTGGTCAGCGCCGAGAGCACGTCTTCGACGGCTGCGCCATGCACAGTCGCCGGAACGGGAACGGCGGCGAAGTCGTCCAGCTTGTCTTTGAGTTCCAGCACCAGGCGCTCGGCCAGCTTTTTGCCGACGCCGGGAATGCGTACCAGCGAAGCGTGGTCCTGGGCGCGGATGGCGGTGACGGCGCGCTCGGCGGAGAGGCCGCTGAGCAGCGTAATGGCCAGCTTGGGGCCGACGCCGGTGACTGTAATCAGCCGCTCGAAGAGCCGCTTTTCGTCGCGCTCCAGAAAGCCGAAGAGCGCAATCTGGTCTTCCCGCACCTGGGTGTGGATGTGCAGCGAAGCCTCGGCGCCCACCGCAGGCAGCGCGGTAAAGGTGGGCACGGAGATGGTAACGTCGTAGCCTACTCCGGCTGCTTCCACGATGGCCTGGCCGGGTTGTTTGTGGATCAGCTTGCCGCGCAGGTGGGCGATCATGATGGGGCTCCGGTTCCCAGACGTTCACGCCCAGAAGTTCACGCCCGCACGGTTCCGCCTGGACGTTCATTCCCGGGCTCACCCATCCGGACCTCCAGCATACAGCCTCGTTGTCGCCCCGTGAATTGACCGCTCTCCAGCTTACGTTCGGCCTCCGCAACCGTCTTTTGGAACAACGCTCCTACGGGAAATCCGGGCTTTCCAGCCGAATTTCCACACGATTCGCATCGGCACAGCGTTGCTTCGCGCGGGCCGGGTGTGGGCGGATACAATAAGGCTGTGCATACAGGCAAGACTTTTAGGACAGGGGTTGACCGCGGGTGACAAGATTGACGGGCATGCGCCAATTGGCGCGCACAGGATGGATCGTGGCGTTGACCGCCGGGGCAGCGGCGTCGCTGGCGACTTCGGCAGCGATGGCGGAAACCGGCAGCATCGCCACGCACACCGCGCTGACGACCGAATCGATTCAGGTGGGCAACCGCACCGTGACGGCCTACTCCGCCACAGTGACCGGCGAAGACGGCGCCCCGCTCAAAGGAGTGGTGAATCTTACCGAGCACGGCAAGACCCTCGCGGGAGCGGCGCTCGATGCCTCCGGTACGGCGCACATCCGGCTCGACGGCCTCGCCGGCGACCACAGTCTCAGCGCCGTCTATAGCGGCGATTCCGCGCATGCCACGTCGGAGTCCGAAGCGGTCGCGGTCCACGCGGACGCGATCCCGGCAGACAGTTTTGGGCTGGCAATCAGTCCTACCTCGGTGACAATTGCCGCGCCGGGCGATTCGGCCAATGTAACCGCAAGCATCACTTCGGGAAGCGCCTTTACCGGTTTCGTGGAGTTTTCCTGCGCGGGCGCGCCGGTGACCGCGGGGTCTGCAACGGATAACGCATTGCCCTACGGCGTCAGTTGCACCTTCACTCCGGAAAATCTGCAGGTGACGGCCTCAAGCACAACCTACAACTCCACATTTTCCGTGCTGACGACCGCACCGGCCGGCGCTGGAGCGATGAATCGCGTACCGCGCGGACGCGGCAACGGCGCGCCGCTGGCGCTGGCGATTCTGCTGCCGGGCATGGTGGGTCTGGGCTGGCTGGGACGCAGGCGCAAGCTCTTCAGCCGCGTAGCGCTGCTGACCATGGTGGGCGCGATTGCGCTCCTCGGCACCTCAGCCTGCAACGCGCGCTACAAGTACCTGAACCATCCGCCAACCTACAACGGCGGTACGGCTGCGGGCGACTACACTTTGACGGTCTGGGCGCAGACCAGCAATGGCGTCACCGCGTCGGAGCAGTTCATGACCATGGCGCTGTCGATCAAATAAATCGACGCGATCCAATGATTTGGGTCTGTGCACGCGACTCGAAAAACAGCCTAAGCTCCGGCTCTCCCGGTCATGCTCCCAGAACCGGGGATTGTCCCTTTTCCGCCTCTACGCGCCAGCGCCATGGAGATCCAAACGCCGGTGGCGATCGCCACCAGCAAGTTGCCGGCAGCGTCGAGCGCCGGAACGCCGCGGGCGCCGAAGACGCCGTATCCCCAGCCTTCCAGCCGGGTCATGTAGACCACCGGCAGATTGCCCAGCGAAACCAGGATCGTGTAGCGGCTGCTGGCGCTCTTGCCGGCCTCGCCCAGAGCCACCATGACCACGCCCAGAAAAAAGGCGTAGCAGGCGCCCGACGAGAACATGTACAGCCCCACACCGGCGTAGTAGGCCCATGGGCTAAAAGGCGCAAAGACCAGGAAAACGCCGGAGATGGCGCAGAGCAGCCCGGAGCCGGCATAAGCGATGCGGCGATCCCAATGCGCGGGCACGACGACTGCGGCAAAGGCTCCCAGCATGGTCAGTACGCCGCCGAGAATGCCGTTGAGCAATAGCACGCCTCCCTCGCCAACCTGGTATTCGCGAGCCATCGCGGCAAACAGGCTCTGCGCGGCAGCGGTGCCGACCGGCGAGACGAGCAGCAGCAGCGCCGGCAACGACCTCCAGGCAAAGAGCGTGGCGCGGATCTCCCGGCCCATGGTCTTCACCGTCAGCCAAAGATCGTTCGCTGTCCCCTGCGGCGCTTGTTCGCCGATGGTCAGCGCGATCATGGCCGGCACGGCCACCAGAAGCGCAGCGCACGCGGCCGTTTCTGCCGTCGAGAGCCGGCGCCCCAGGTAAAGCAGCAGCGCACCACCCAGAGCCTGCGCGGCAAGCATGCCGCCCTGCATCCAAGCGGCGGCTTTGGCGCGGCCTGGCTCATCCAGCGTGAGCGCAATGAGCGCCCCGCCGCAGGAGGTGGTGAGCAAATTCACCGCGAAGCCGCCCAGCAGCATCCAGGTAGCCACTTGCGGATGAGCCGCCAGCAACACGATCGCCGAGGCGAGCATAGCCGCGCTTATGGCGGCCAGCAGCACCATCCAGGTGCGGCGCCGCAGCCAGAAGTCGACCAGCGGACTCCAGAGAAAGAAAAGCGCCATGGGAGCCAGGATGAGCGATTCGATGGCGCCGATCCGGTCGACGGAAAAGCCCGTCTGCCGCAGTAGCCAAGGCAACGCCGTCTGCACGTAGCCGAGAAAGATGCCGTAAGGCAGCGGCATGAGCAAAAAGGCCCAAGGCTGCGGCCAGCCTCGTCGCCGCCCTGCCGTTGCGCCTGCGGCGCTTTGAGGCGCGTGAATGGAGAGTTCGGCCAGTGTCCGCGCGCCTCCTGCATCCCGAGATGGGGCATTCCGTTCCGTGACTATAGCATTCGCCCTCGGTTGCGCCACGCGAACACGGCAATCTCTGCTGCGCCGGATAAGCCGGGTTTATACGGGGTTTTGCCGCCAGTGGCACGTGTTAGCCTGCATTTGAACGCGAGAAATCAGGAGGAGTTTACCCATGCGCCAAGAGATGATCGTCGGCAAGCCGGTGTTGATTGTGGTCGATATTCAAAAGGGCGCGGGACCCGGCGATGTTTCACCCATTCCCACCATGGGTAGCTCCGACGCCATGATCGCCAACGCCCGCGAACTAATCGCGGCAGCGCGCAACGCGGAGATTCCCGTCGTCTTCATTCAGGAAGCGCACCGGCCCGATCTGGTCGACTTTGGCCGCGAACTCGATGGCGTGGAGACGGTGCATTGCCTCGAAGACGAGCCGCTAACAGAAATTTCCGACGAGATCGGCTTCCGGCCCGACGATTATTTCGTCCGCAAGCGGCGCTATTCGGCGTTTTTCGGCACGGATCTGGCGATTCTGCTCAAAGGCCTGAAGGCCGAGACGCTCATTCTGATCGGCGGCCTCACCGATGTCTGCGTCCACTACACTTTTGCCGACGCGCACCAGAGCGATTTTTACACCCGCGTGGTGGAGGATTGTGTGATCGGATCGAGTTGGCCGGCCCACGAAGCGTCGCTCAACGCCATGGAGTACCTGCAAACCGGCGCGCGACGAACCACGGCCGAAATGCTGGAGGCATTCGCGGCGCGGGCAGAAAACAAGCTGGTTTCAGTTTGAAACCAGCCTGAGGCGAGTCCTTCCCGGTTAGGGCTGCGGCAGGACCAGCACTTCCACCCCCGATGCCGCGTCTTTCTGATGGAAAACCTGTTCCGTGGCTTTCACAAACTGCTCCGGCTTGGCGAACGGAATGTCGGTGAAGGTCTGCGGATTGCGGTCCGTGAGCGGGAACCAGCTCGACTGCACCTGCACCATGATCCGATGCCCCGCGCGGAAGGTGTGATACAGGTCCGGCATGGTGAAATCGACCTCGGTCAACTTCCCCTGCACGAGCGGCTCCGGCTTCTCCCAGCTATTGCGGAATTTCGCGCGCATCGGCTCGCCGCGCAGTAACTCCTGATAGCCGCCCATGTGGACAGGCGGGGCATCGGTCACGCGCTTGCCCGCGTGGGCTTCGTCGGGATCGGGATAGTCTTCCGGGTAGACATCGATCAGCTTCACGTCGAAGTCGGAGTCGGTCCCGGTGCTGGCAATCTTCAGCCGCGGCGAGATGGGTCCGGCGATGGTCACATCCTGCGTGAGCACGTCGGACTCATAGACCAGAACATCCGGGCGATAGCTGGCGAAGCGCTGGTCGTCAACCATATAGCGCTGCGGAACGCCGTCCGCGGTGTAGCCGACAAACGGCACCGGATGCGCCGGGTCGCTCACGTAGGAGTCGGAGCCGGCGGCTTCTGTCGGAGGATCGAAGCTGAGCTTGCCGCCTGCGTGAAAATAGAGAGTTTTGGCCGCGGCGGCCTTGGGAGGCCAGGCTTCGAGCGAGTGCCAGACATTCGCGCCCGTCTCGAAGACCACGGCCTTAGGCTGGGCCGCGCCTTTGCCCTTCAAATAGTGCTCGAAGAAAGGGAATTGAACATTCGTGCGGAAGTAGGCCGCGGTGTTGGCGTTGAAGGGAATGTCGCCGAGATGGTTGCCGTCGCCCCGCGCCCAGCCGCCGTGAACCCAGGGACCCTCGACCAGCGTGGTCGGCGTCTCGGGATTGAATTTCGAGATAGAGTAAAACGTCTTGTACGGGCCGGAAAGATCTTCGGCGTCATACCATCCGCCGACCACAAGCACGGCGCACTTGACGTTTTTCATGTGCTGCGAGAGGTCGCGGACCTTCCAGTAGTCGTCGTAGGTGTCGTGCTTCATCTGGTCCACGTAGAGCCAGTTGCTGTTGGCGCCGGTGAGGTACTTGTCCGCCATGGCGGAGAGGCTGCCGGCATCGAGATAGAAGCGATACGTATCCGGCGTACCGAAATCGAACCCGACGCTTGGACCTGGCTTTTGCGGCTCGCTCTGCGGATGAAAGAAGACGTAGAAGCCGAAGTTGGCCGCGAGCATGAAGGCTCCGCCATGGTAGCTGTCGTCGCCCTTGAAAAGGTCGGTCATCGGCGCCTGCGGACTGGCCGCGACGAGGGCCGGGTGCGAATCGATAATGCTCGCCGACGTATAGAAGCCTGGATACGAGATCCCCCAGATACCCACCTTGCCGTTGTTGTTGGGGATCGTCTTGAGCAGAAAGTCGATGGTGTCGTGGGTGTCTGAAGACTCATCGACATCTTTCGCGGATTTCTTCTCGTCGATGGCCGGGTGCATCTCGACAAAGTCGCCTTCGGACTCCCAGCGGCCGCGCACATCCTGGTAGACGAAGATGTAGCCGCCTTTTTCAAACTCCTCAGACGGCCCAAGGTGCGCCGGATACTGGTCTTCGCCGTAAGGCCCAACACTGTACGGAGTCCGATCCATCATGATGGGATATGGGCCGGGATCTGCCGGGAACGCACTCGCTTTCGGCACATACACGGCCGTAAAGAGATGCTTGCCGTCGCGCATGGGGATGCGGTACTCGTACTTCGTGTAATGGGATTTGACGAAGTTTTCAGCGGGCGGTTCGGATTGCTGAGCATGTCCGGCGCTGAAAGCCAAGGCAAAAAGGGCAAGAACAACAAAGGGAAAGCGGTGCGGCTTGGACATTGCGGGTGCGTATCTCCTGTCCCCTCAGAGTAATCGAGCGGACCGCCGGCCGTTTACGGAAATGTAAGTTTCGAGGTTGGCCTGCGGCTGCCGAGGAGCGGAAACCTGGGAGCCCGGAGATCGATCGCCTCGGCCATCGCGCGCTCGCCGCCGCGAAGATTGAGCCTTCCGCGGACTTGACACGCGTCTACCGGGGCCGCAGAGCGTCGATTTCCAAGCGAGGACACGAAAAAAACGCCTGAACGCGGAATTGAATCGGAGCGGACGGACCTTCGCTATAGAATCCTTCGCATGGAAGCAGAATTGCCGCTTCGGCCGCCGATCAGAACCGAAAACGAGCCAGAGACCTCGCAGCTACGCCAGTGGCGCCACCACGAGGGTCCAGACCCGCTGCTGCTGAGCCGGTTGCTCTGGAGCGAGCGGATCGGCCTGGCTCTGGTTGGATTGATTGCCGGTGCGATTCTGGCCGCCTGGTTGGCGCCCCCGTTTGGCCGCCTGCTGTTTTCCGGCTGGAAGCTGATGAAGGCGAATACGGCGCTGATGCTGTTGCTCAGCGCTCTCAGTCTGGCGCTGACCCAGGGTCAGAGCTCTGCGCGCAGGCTGGCCATTGGCCGCTGGGCCGGCATCGCGGTGCTGCTGGTTGCCGGGGCCGTGCTGGTCGAGTACGTCTTTTCCATCTCGCTGGGTTTGGACACATGGCTTGCGGCCGATGCAGGGGCGGAGCAGCCCGGGAGGATGTCCCCGCAGACGGCGTTTGCGCTGGCGCTGTTGGGCCTGGCACTGATCTTCATCCGGACAACAAAGCGCCCGGCAGCGCATGTGGTGGACAGCATCGTCTTCGCGCTGTGTCCGTTGGTGATGATTGTCGTTTCCGGCTATGTCTTCGGCGTGCTGCATCTGTTCGGTGTTTCGGAAGCCACCCGAACCTCGCCGCACACGCTGCTGTGCCTGACCCTGCTGTCGTTGGTGGTCTTCGCCCGGCGCACGGAAAACGGCTTTCTCGCGATTCTTGCCGGCAGGGGGATTGGGGGCAAGATCGCTCGCGTCGCGTGCCCGCTGGCGCTGTTGGTGCCATTTCTCCTGGAGGCGGGACGTTTCGGCGTGGTGCAGTTGCACTGGTTGACCCCGGCGTATTCCACGGCGCTGGTCACGGCATCGGCCGGGGTGATGGGGTTTGCGTTGATTCTGGCGCTGGCTTGGCGCATTGACGGCCTCGAAGAGAAAATCCGCGACTTGTCCCTCCGCGACGATCTCACGGGGCTTTACAACCGGCGCGGCTTTTTCCTGTTCGCCGAGCGCGAGTTCGCCCTTGCGAACCGTTCCCAGGTGCCGTTTTCGGTGCTGTTCATC
>Ga0116231_10012901_pt1 | contig 12017 bp, 4 predicted proteins | sample S1TSphgellanicum_2_FD_89695 | JGI IMG/M metagenome (GOLD analysis project Ga0116231, IMG submission 89695) | Host-associated microbial communities from peat moss isolated from Minnesota, USA - S1T2_Fd - Sphagnum magellanicum MG | ecosystem: Host-associated > Plants > Peat moss > Unclassified...
AAATATCTGTTGCGATTGTGCAATTTGTGCTTCGATCTTCTTTTGAGCATGTTCAAGGAGTGTGTTGAGCTTGTCTTCGTTGTCATTTTGTGCCTTCTGGTTTTTCTCAGACTTCAAAGTATGTTTCGAAAAAATGGTCAACAATTGCTAGATGTTGTTCTACCTTTGTTTTTCCTGGCAAGCTGTAAAGCACGCAAACAGACAATTTGCTCCTTCCATAATACAAAAATGTACTTCAGCTCCAAATTTAGAGACAAGGTTAAGAAGGGAGATATATAATATTGCAATATGTGAACATACTCTTGTGCAATTCATGAGTTGCTATATAACAATTTCAACTCATTTTGGGGAATGGCACTTTGAATCACATTATTAGTTTCTTTACTCACAAAATGACAATTCATGTGTGACCCACACTACCTTCAAGTTTCAACATAAACCTCATAGTACACATAGACATAAATTTAAAAATGTTTTAGTCTATGTTTCCCAACATGACAGGACCATTAGAGACATGTGTTTTGGAGGCCATGTAATTGTAAGTAAAATGACCCTTCACTCTAGTTTGACAATCTTCAGTTTGAACTCAAAGTGTGTGAGAGAGTACATTAGATATTTAAGTCATCCGCAAAGTTACCTTGTATTCACCCTCTCTTTTATCCTCTCTTTCAGTGGTGTCTACAAAGTAATGAAATTTTATTAAATCTCAGTATGCTGAAATGCTGAAACTTAACATTTAATGCACCAGGTTCGAGAGTAATTATAGTAGTTGTACATGTAAGGAGCACTGAAAATATATGTAGCAGCATTGAAGGCGCTCAGGAAAGACACGCTCATGAAAGACAGGATGAAAGTCAGTTCACCACCAAAATTGGTGGAAAAACTAGTATGGGTCCTAGTTATTTCATTTTGTAAAATCTTCATTCCCAATTACACGTTTGATGCCCGATTATGCTGAAACTAGCTGTTCTCGCCCCCTAATCGTGTGACTTTACACATAACCCTACTAAGAAGCTGAAGTTTTGGGAGAGGGGGGTAAACGGGGAGTGGGGACAAGTGTTGAAAGTTCTCACTTTTCCGAACCTTCGAATCGGTGGGTAAGGGTAGAAGGGTATATGTATATACCCTTGACTGACAGTTCTCAAAAACTATAGAAGTGGTTCCAATACCCTTGATAGGCAGTTCTCAAAGGTCAAAAAGATTGTGTACTACAACCCTGCATTGATTCAATGACTTTTGCATCTAGTGATGATAGATACAATGATCTCATACTTCACCCATTAGTATTTGGACCAATTCTTAGACAAATAATTGCATATTATACAATAGACAATTTGCTAAGAAAGTTAGTGTGGATTGTTTTCCAATAACAATAGTTGTAATTTATTAGAGGACAAAAGCTTTTGATCTAAGAGCAACATAGCTATGACATAAGTGTGTGAATGGGAGAGATGGGCATGTCAAAATATTCATTAAAATATTTTCGTCATGAGGATGGAACTTTGGATCACTTGGGAACATATCTTCCCATGTTACCAAGCATACAATGACATGGCAAAATAGTCTTTGATGCTAGCAAACTTTTTGGTATTCTATGTTTTGGGTGGTTTAATTTTTGTGCCACGACATATTTTGTGTGGACTAATTGTGGTTTAGTGGGTTACAAATTGTGTTGTTGCACATGGTGAGTACATGAATGAAATGTTTTGCATTATGAAATCGGATTTACTAATACAAAGTGTTGCATGTAACTCCAACCAATAGAACTTCAAGTGAGGTTGTAGCCTCTTTATTCCTTAGATATATTGAAATTCAATTGTACATAGACAATTTAGGATGGTATCAACTAATTTCTTCTCAACAAACAAAGAAAATTAAAATTTTCACATTTTAAAAATTAAAAATCACATAGTCATCATCAAATTTACACTATAGGTTGGGTTGACAATAGATGTATATCAAGCTTTGAAAATGGGAGATTATTGTGTCCTTAGTTAAAGAGATTTTTTTAAAAATAATATCAATTGTAACATTAAACACCTTAACTATGTATCAACTTGGTTTGATAAATATTATGCCTACCATTTTGACTAATTGCTATTACTAATCACAATAGTCTTGAACCATCCCATGATAATTCACTTCTAATTACATAGTTATTTAAACACCTATGAGATTTTATTAGATTATTGGTTGCCTTCAACATTATTTTAACTCCCATAAAGGATATTATCTATGATGTTCACAATTGCATTCCAAGCTCCTTCAACAACCCATCAAAATATTATATTCAAACCAAGTTTATGCAAAATAAAATACAAATATTCATAGACTTGACAATTAATATTCATATACATCATCTTCATTGCTCAAAATTTCATGGATAGCCCATGTTCATTAAATCACAATCCTCCATCTTCTATTGTGATAATAATCTCTTGTATACTCCCTTTAAAACATTCCACGTTTCATATGAAAAAATGTGTTTATTTTATATTTATTTCACGACTTAGCAATCAATGGACTAAACATTCCAACTTTAAGTTAGGTGGCAAATGAAATCCTCATATTGCCCACAAGACATTACATGTTGCATAATGTACTAGAGGTGCTTATAATGAACCCATGTCCCCACCCACATAAAAACGTACCATCTAGTGATAAAATCAATGCAAGTAGAAGGCAAGAAATTATCAATTGTTACCTCATCACTTGATGTCTTGGGGAGAACTTAAAATAATGTTGTAGATACATATTTGGTAGAGGAACTTGCATGGGTGACAACACAACCACTTGGAAAACACAACCAACATCCCATTTGTTGATGTGTAGATATTTGAATGGTGTATTGTATCTAACAATCTTGTGGTCAATTGTAGGCCAAGAAACTACATGCATTGGGTGATTTGTAGGATGACTTATAAGAACAAAACTCACATCAGCAAAAGATTCCGTTAAAAACAAAATCAACTTTTTTGAAAAATGTTTATTATTATTTCATTTTGAGTGAAATTGGTATTCTCTTGCTTGAAAATGTTTAGTAGGAGTAGTTTTGTACCACTAGACATTTTTAAACACAACTAATATTTGCAACATGCATAATTAGATTTGGAAATTAAACCTTAACACAACGATTCAAGTCATAAAAAAATGCCAAAACTTATGAGTTTGGAAGGGGCACCTTTGAACACATGCCATAATATATCAAAATAGGTTTGTTAAATAAATAAATTACTTATTAAGTCAAAATAATGTAATCGAAATAGGATAGCCAAAATTAGTAGACAACAACCAATTACACGTAGCCAACTTTCATAATACCTAAGCTCTACCATAACACTACCAATCGTATTAACCAACTTTTGCCTTACCTATGAAATATTATGATGGAACACATGTTGATATTGTTATGATTTGTTGTAGATTGCCAACATTTAGTTAGTTATAACCACCATAGTTTCTAAAGAGGAATTTTAAAAGAGGAATTTTTTTTTTAAATATTAGTTTTTTATGTAAGAATTTAAGGAATGAAAAAGGGATGTAATAATTGACCATAGTTGTACATAAAACTTTATAATACAAGAAAACTTAAAAGAACCGATATGGGTGTAGAAGAAATGAAAAATGGTTATCTATGTGCATGTATGTTTACCATATGCATGACATATGAGTGTGGAATTGGAAGATCGTTTTATAATAATTGTAATAAAGTGGATAATGAAAGTTAATTTAGTTTAGTTTTAAGGTTTACATGATTGATGACATTATCAACCATTGACCTAATTCTTTTGATATTTGATGCTTGAAATAAATGTAATTGGCAAGAATCCAACAATGTTACATAATCTATTTCAAAAAACCTAAAAAAATGTATCATTAACAAGGTTGGAACAAGAACGTTATTAACAATCTTCTTGGATACAATCCTACCTATGTAAGACTATGTGTTGGTATTATGTAATGTGGAACATTGAACAAGCAACCTAACAATACATTGTTATGTCGCTAGACACCATCAACACAAATCCCTTCGAGCACCTTGAACCAATTGTAGTTGTGAATATTAGAAAGGTCGCATTTCACACTAAACAAAGACTATTCAATGTGTGTGCATCTAATTTAATATTTATTCAAACAAATTGAATGTTCACACAAGGATGGGAATAATTCAGACAAGTGTGCCTATGTGAATCTTTCATATTACTTTTACATCTTAAATCTCTTGTCTTGCTTATACATGTTTGATGTGTGATTTATATGTACACCATATGTGTGTAAAAAACATGAATCTATGAAGAATAAATTTCTACACAATTTCCATTACCAAGTCATTCAATGGGAAGTTTGTGATGTAAACCCATCAAAGGTCACAACATACAAGAATGCTCGTTTTTTACCCAATTATTCAAACCATATGTTCATCCAATAGATTTTGCTAATACTTTCAAAGTGAAAATTTGTAATGATTTTTGTAATTAATTAGTATTTTAAAAATACACAAAGGCCCAAGATTATGCTAATATGTGGCAAAGTAGTTGTAACCACTACTTAATATTTCATGTTTTAAAGTGATAGCTTAAGTTGATATTTTCAATTTATTGTAATACATACGAATAAGTTTGAAATCAATCGAATGAATAGAAAATACTTAAATTTTTTATAAAAAATGTATATAACCAACTTTTTCACTATTCAACTTTGACTTTGAAAAAGATGCATGTTTTACACAAAGGAACCAATTGAAATGTAATGACCATTTGATTTTTTTCATTTTTTAAGTCATCAATCCATTTGATGTTGAAATTTTGGATGAACTTGTATGATAATATTATTAATGTATTATGAGATCATTTGCAAAAGTTTGAAAGGAATATAAAGAACATGGAACATCCAAAATCACTTCTAATGTCATGTAACATGTGTTTTTTGTTACTTAATGGACTCCTTGAATGTCTTCAAAAATAGTTCATGACAAATTTATGGGAATGTTTTTAATACATATGTACATAATAGTATAATGTAACACCTTATTAGGTCATAAAAATTATGTAATGTGTTTGTCAACATGTTTAAATTGTGATTCTAAGAATATTTTACTTGCATGATTAATCACGTTGGGCCATATCACCTTGATTACATTATCCACTCTTTATAAGGTTTCATCACAAGTGGGCACACTTGGCTCATTTGAGCAAAAACACACTAAAAAGGACTTGAAAATATTTGAAAATGACATATATTATATAATCCAAAACTTAGCATAATAGTATAATGAAACATTTTTTTAGGTTATATATATATGTTAAATTTTATTTCAACTTATAAATCATGGAATTAGTAATAATTTCCTAAATAACCAATATTCTAGTTTTTCCATGTTAACACGAATCCTTAAAATACAATGGGTTTAGGGTTTAGGGTATTTTAAGGATTCATTTAAGGGGGAAACATTGACTCCTTATAATTTACTCACACCCATGACATGGAATAATTCTATATAAACAATGAAATGTTGGGGAACATGTTTCATAAATCCTCCCCATGCAAAATTGTTTCATGCAAAATTGCTAAAAATTCAACTAGTTGTTAAGTTCTTGAAATCTACTATTGCTAACAACCCTTAAAAAATACCACTAACAACAAATGGATGCACAAGGAATTTTAGATTCCTCCAATGACATTGCATTTTTGTATTTATAGCAAAATGAGTTGTGTTGATCTTACAACTTTGGTTTAATTGGATGATTCGTGTGTTTGTCCATCAATTAAATCTAATGAAAACAACAAGTTCATTCTTATCAAGCATCTTAACAATTGGATCATTGAGACTGTAGATGATTATCACAATGTTCTATTTGGCATCATCATTATCCACCATGAACCCTTTGAAAATGGGTTTAGGAATTCCATTCTTGGCCACCAACTTGTTCATTCTAGTTCACATTATGCATTTAGTTTTAGTGTCTTTGGACTACATGATGTTGCAAATTAAAATAATCATAACAAGTTACATTAAATTGAATTGTAAATGGTGCAAGCCATGGTGGTTGATCCTTTGACATTTTTCACATGATTGAACATTATCCAAGCATTTTGCAAAGCATTACCATGATGCATTTACTTCACCAAGTTAACACCATTGTTGTTTACATCCCCCAAAATTTTGAAAAAAGAAGATGTTATGTTTAAACAATTGGCCAAGAAAATAATTATTTTATGTATATGTCAGTTTGTATAGGCTTCTAAACCTAAAAGCAATAATGTTATCAACATAACATGTATTACCCAAATGATGTTTGAAAGATGCAATTATTAGGAAAGCACAATGTTATGAATTTGTCCATCACATGGTGTAATTTTTCATCCTTCAAAAGTTCCACAAGCGTATTCCCATCCTCATTGAATAAGTGCTTAGACATAAATGTCTTGCTCGTTACTAGTATAATTGTTGAGGTTTTAATGTTTGATGTATGACTAACACCTACCTCTACCAAGGCTTTGATTTATTGATAACCTCCTCACTTTTGCCCTTTTTAAATTTCCAACATGATGGTTATGAGTATTAAAATGAATTGTTGATTTTATCAAGATTTTCGACTGGTGAACAAAAAATATACGTGCATCCAAGTTGTAATTATGCACACAAAATGGCGAAGTACCACAAAATTTAAATCCAAAAGAAGTAACAAACAAACCATGAACATATTGGCCTTTACTTAAATTGTACATTAACCACCACTTTGAGCAATCTCATTACAACCAACAATGCAAACAAAGATATTGTCACAAATGTCATTTTTACAATGTGAGGGGCTTAAACATCTAGCCACTTTAAAATGAAAAATTGAAATGAATTTTAATATAAATTAGTTGTCTTGACCTTATACCAAACATGATGTCATCATACTTCTAGTCCATTCCTTGCATTTGCCCAAAATGCCCTCTTAAATTGTTAACAAGTAGTAGTTCAAAGGGAGCGTGTTTTCATTGAATTTGGCTAAAAGGCATTGAACCTTTTCAATATCAATAGCATCATAATAAAAAAAATTCAACTCATTTATAACATGTGGGGTTAGTGACAAATTCATACGAACAACATATCATTAAAATGGCAATGTACACCATTTAAATTTTGGATTAAATAATTTCAAGCCATAACAACATGAAATGAAAATGATTTTGTAAATTTGTGCAAATGGCATGGGTTTCAAAAGTCCTAAAAAATACATTAAAATATTTTTAGTTGGCTAACCAAAAATGGAATAACCAAAAATTGATTGTTATTGATTCACTAGCCATTTGTGATCGACCCATGTGTGGCATTTAACTACTAATGCAATGTATATGTAATCCTATATTTAAAGTATGGATGGGGTTAAGGGCAAACATTAATACTATCCATATATGTAGCAAATAGTGATAGCAATTTTTTAATATTGAATTGTTGGAATTATTTTAAGGTAATCTGCAACATTGAACAATGGGGATCAAAAATATGTTTAAAGTCAAAAAATGTCACAAAGACCCAATAAAACTTTGTGAGGTGGAAAGTAGAGAAGGTAATGACATATGTAAATATCAAAAATTGTTATTCCAAGAAAAAGGCAATGTCCATTAAAGATGACAAAAATACGAGGAAAAAATTAAATATGGACTTGACAACACAAAGGACTTTCAACAATGATTAATAAAATAAAAGACTTTATTGGTTAAAAAGACATGATATAATTCAGGCTTGAGATGAAAGTGAAATATATTAATCAGAACTTGCATTAGTGAGATTGAAAAGTGAGCCCTTATGATTTTTACTGGTATTACTCCATGGAAACCTTTATAAAATTGTGTTAATTGGACCTTCTAAAAAGTATATGTTGTTCATGACAATGCACCATTTTGATTAGATGAATCATTAAAATTTTCAAAACAAAGACAAATAACACAAATTGTGATCATTTGAAAGGTTGAAAATCAAATTGCCAAAATGATCATTCAATGAATTAATCATCATGTAGAAAGGCCAAATCAATCCCACAAATGGAAAGTTAGCCTTGGGTGCAATCATGTACTAAATCAAACCTTAATATTACTTGTAGGTGCAAGCAAATTAATATGGAAAATATTTTTACCTTGCAATTGACTTGAAAAAAACAAAAAAAAAACAACAAAACTCATCATAAGATTAACGTTCATTGAAAATTTTTAATTGAATGAATTAAAACAAGATTAATTTTCACTATTATGTATTAATTTTCAATTTTCACATTGCAAAAGTAGGTTGAAAGTATATTTTAAAAAGCCAAGTAGATTTTGTGGTCTACTTTTTGTAATGTGGATTCATGTAAAGCCCTTATTAAGTATATTCTAATAAATAGAAAATGGAATAATTTTTTGATGTGTGGGTCAAAAGTACAATGATATTTCTATCCTAACTTAAAATAAGTATACTTTTTCAAATATTTTGTTTTAGGGCTCCCCAACTATGAAATTATCAACTAATAATTGGGGATTTTTTTGTTTACTTTAAAAACTTATTTGCTCTTAATATTTTGGAACTATAATCTTACAAATGTAATAGGCCCACCCCCAAAGGTTTATTTATTATACTTCCTCCAATGTTGATGTCATATGCATGATACAAAATAAATATGGATATCCATACTTTTTAATATATTTTACCATGTTTTCACCTTCACAATTATTTTTCCCAACTATGTTTGTAACCCATTTTGTTTAAAACCAAAATTTCACTCTTTCATCAACCTATTCTAAATAAGCACTCAAAATGGTACCTTAGCAAAAATAATGTTTTGATTATGTTGGTCATTCATTTTTTCTTAAACCTAATATCAATACTTCATTTTTTGGTCAACATTTGGTGAATAAGTGTTTAATTTGGCACCTTGCTAAAAACTAGTGTCTTGATTATGTTAGTCACATTTTTTTGCCTAAACCGATATAATACAACCCCCCAAAAATCTCTATCCCCTTCTAAAAACAAAAAAACCTTGAGCTTCTTGAACCTAAAACCTAGATTGGCATTAGTTGAAACAACACCTATGCTTGTACCTTGGTAATATTATTGGTTTACACATAATCATTAAGAGATCGCACTCAAGAAGGTGAAAATACTAACAATATAATCATTAAGAATAATCACTCCAAAAAATGAAGGTAGTAGTAGTGTATGTGTTACTTCAAGATGGGCCCTTCAGCTTGGCATCTTTAATGGTGGGTACTTATCGGGGTTAACATTCAATTGTTCCATTTTTCAATTAAATTGGATTGGATTAATAGGAACATGTGAGGGGAAAAAAATGTATAGCAAGTGGTGGGCCTTTCATTCATTATAAATGAACTATGAAAATAATGCAAAAAAAATGTTTAAAAAAAAACCCAAACAATGCCTATTGCTAAACCCCACAATGCTTGTCACTACACCCCTATTGGGGGAGGGGGAGAGGGCATTGCCTCAAGCTTGGCCATTATGATGCCAATGGGGAGGATTATATGCATAATTCAACTACTTAAAACCCTATTCTAAAAATCCTCCCATTTAGTGGACATGAACCTCCAGTTATGCCCTTGTTTAATCGGGGGGATAATGACTATTACTTCAACCATTGTGATCACATTGGAAATATTATATGCATATACCAATTTATTTTATAAATATTCCACCAAATTTAAACCATCTAGGTTTTGACAAGTTAAAACCCCTTTTATTGCATTGGGTTTTAAACGTCAATATTCTATATAATTTCAACCCTTAACATTACATTAAGCTTCAACCTTGAATATTATGCCTAGTTTATATCATCAATATTTACACTAGGTTTAAATCCTCAATATTATATCTAATTCATTCAATATTGTATTGGGTTTAAAATATCATTACAACATTGCATTTTGATATTTGATATTACATCATGTTTAGACCCTCCATATTGTATCAAGCTTAAACCCTTCCTATTGCACCAAGTTTAAAGCCCCCCTATATTACACATAGTTGAAATCTTAAATATTGCATGGTGGTTTTACATTGTTGATGTTCCAATTGGTTTTGATTGGTGTTGGGTGATTACCTAATTTCACAAATTAAAACTACCAATTCTAGTTTTTGTTAATAAAAACCAAACTCAAACTAGGTGTAATGCACTAAACCAAAGTCAAAGTTAGAAAATTTTAAGAATTATAATTACAACCAAATTCCTAGTTGTATTTGTGTGAAATTGAAATCAACACTATAACTATAATTTTTGAAAATAAGAAAAAATATAACTAGGGGCTAATTGGATGTTAACAACATTTCATTAGTGCTTATGATTGGGGTTATGTCAGACTTAATTGAAACCAAGTTTGATTATCATAACTAGGATCAAAATTTATTTTCCTAAATAATCATACTCTAACTTATACTTGATGTTAGTTTTAATCCTACAAACAAATTGAGTACATTCGATTTTTTACCCCAATATTACAATGAGACCTTTAGCCCCATAAATTTCCTAAGGTTTATCCTCATGATTTGTGTCCTATGTAAACCAACCCCTTATAATAGTAATGTGAACATTATATGTGTATTGTCAAGCATTTCTATACATTTATGAAGGACCTTTAATTCCTATTGTAAAACATATAATAGAACTTTTTAAATTATGCTTTCAATTTTACACATGAATGGAATCAAGAATTTGGTTTTGGGTCTAATTCTTCCAAAAATTTGGTTTTGATTCTAGTTTTTGTGATGGAAATCAAATTCTATTTTTGGTCTACTTCTTACTAACCCAAACTAGAACCAATTTTTCTAACCTGATGTGGTTTTTGTCATTTTTAATGCATTTTTTCCCCAAAAATTTTGTTCTAATTCCCCATTCCAAGTTGAATGGAATTGGCAACCCAATTTGCCTCCACCTTTAAAATAAAAATAATGAATTTAAGTTTCTTGTTTCATGGGTTCCCAAAATTAAACGTGATTTTAAATTAGTTCTTTTTAAGTAAATTTTAAATTAGTTCAAAACCCATCCACTAATAGCCATAAAAGATGTGAAACAAATATGTGAAACAAACATGGGTTTTGGCACATGGAAAAATAAAATAAAATAAAATAAAACTATATATATACCCCAAATTCACCCAATATATGTATCCCATAAATTTGGCAAATAATTTTCCTTTAAAATTATTAAATATTTAGGTCCATACCTTGATTGAACTATTGTCACAAATTTCATGCATGAATAATGGAATGACTATAGACTTTGCTTAGATTTCCTAGATTCTTAGACCCACCCATTTTTTTCCCTTTCACAATGCAAAAATAACACAATTACTAGTCAATAGTCATGAAAAATACTCATACCTTTACATAACATTATAGTTTGATTAATTTTTTTGGCATGGGTATATTTTGCCACTATCAAAATCATGATTTTTTAACCTTATATTTGCAACTTCTATCACCTTGTCTTAGCAATCACTCTCATTACTTTTTGAGAAGTCAACCAAAGTGGCAAGGTAGGTTTTGATCATTATTTTTCTTGCACCACCTTATGCATAAGTTGAAATGTTTGAATGATACTATAATGTTTGATGAAATAATGTTAATGGAGGTGATCAATAAACCAAACATTAACTAAAACACAAGCTAAAAAGATGTCTTTTTACTTAATACATTGGGGGAGAGCATATGTCAATATTCTTCTTGCATTATTCCATAAAATTATTGGTGTCAAAATTTTGTTACTTCATAAAAACAAAGTTTGTGCACATGTTTCCAATCATTTGAATGCGATATGATTATGGCACATTAATGTAAATCCCTTTGTTTATTTTGATGGAAAGGTGAAAAAGGCAATGGACAAATTGGTCATTTTTATAATTGAACAAGGCTACAAATTTGAAAAGGTCACATAATAAATAGGCTAGGGTGTTGATCATTTTTAGTAAATGATCTTTGGAAAAAAAAAATTGGTTTCCCCCCGGGGGGGGGGGGAACACTAGTAAAAAAAAAGTAGAAA
>Ga0116231_10012903_pt1 | contig 12016 bp, 8 predicted proteins | sample S1TSphgellanicum_2_FD_89695 | JGI IMG/M metagenome (GOLD analysis project Ga0116231, IMG submission 89695) | Host-associated microbial communities from peat moss isolated from Minnesota, USA - S1T2_Fd - Sphagnum magellanicum MG | ecosystem: Host-associated > Plants > Peat moss > Unclassified...
TGCGCCTCAAGAAGCCGCTGCGGCTCAAGCAGTCGCCTGAGGGGGCTCGCACGGCGCGTCAGGCAGAGCGACGTCGGCCAAGGCCACCAAGACAGCTCCGGCGGACACGCGCTCACCGACGCCAAAAGCGACGCGAGCGACGATGCCGGCGCGGGGCGCCGTCAGCGTGTGCTCCATTTTCATGGCCTCGATCGTCACGAGCGGCGCACCGCGGCTCACCGTCTGCCCGGTCGACACGTGTATGGCCACCACCGTGCCCGGCAAGGGCGTCAGCAAGGATCCCTGCTCGTCGCCGCCGGCGGCTTGCAGAGAGTCGTTCGCCCTGCGCCACTCCAAGATGGCGTGATGGCCGCGGCGAAAGACGTGCAGCCGGCCGCCCTCCTCGACCATCGTCGCCTGATGGACCGCTCCATCCACCTCGGCACACAGGCCCTCGCACGTGCGTGACAGTAACCTCGCCTCGGTGTCGCCGGCCTGCGCGCGCAGCGCATAGCTGCCATCGACTCTGGCCGTCACCTGCACATCGCCGGCGTCGAATCTCCAACAGGTGGTGGGCAACGCGCCGGCCCGCCAGCCGCGGGTATCTTCCCAAAGCGCGTCGGCATCGACCCGCCGCGCCGCGCACCACAAGGCCGCCAGACCTAGATCGAGCGGCTGCGCCGGTAACTCGCCGAAGTTGAGCTGCGTGCGCCGCAAATCGAGAAAGTTGGTACCCACGGGCCCATCGCGAAACGCAGCGTCGCCGAGGATGCTGACGAGCAGCGCGCGGTTGGTCGTCACGCCGACGATCTCGATCCCCTTCAGGGCGGATTGCAGCACATCGATGGCCGCGTCACGCGTTTCGCCCCATCCGATGAGCTTGCCGAGCATGGGATCGTAGAAACTCGATACCTCATCGCCCGCATCGATGCCGCTGTCGAGCCGCAGGCCGCCGGCGCTCGCGGGCCAGCGCAGATGCTCGATGCGGCCCACGCTCGGCATATACCCGTGAGCCGGATCCTCGGCATACAAGCGTGCCTCGACGGCACAGCCGCGCCGCTCGACATCGGTCTCGAGTTTCGGCAAGGGTTCTCCTTGCGCTATGCGGATCTGCCATTCCACCAGGTCGATGCCCGTGATCAGTTCCGTCACCGGATGCTCGACCTGCAGCCGTGTGTTCATTTCCATGAAGTAAAAATCCTGCGCTGCGTCGAGCAGGAACTCGACCGTGCCGGCGCCCACATAACCCACGGCGCGCGCCGCCTGGATAGCAGCCTGCGACATGGACACGCGCACGGCAGTCCGCAGGCCGGGCGCCGGTGCCTCCTCTATGATTTTTTGGTGACGCCGCTGTACCGAGCAATCGCGATCGAAAAGGCTGACGATACCGCCGTGCGAATCGGCGAATACCTGCACTTCCACGTGCCGCGCCGCGGCGAAATAACGCTCCATGAGCAAGCGGTCGTCCCCGAAGGAGGCGCGCGCGAGGCGCTGCGCCGATTCGATCGCCGCGGCCACCTCGCGCTGCGATTCGACCACTTGCATTCCCTTGCCGCCGCCGCCGGCGCTTGCTTTGATGATGAGCGGAAACCCGACGCACGCGGCCTCGGCGCCGAGCCGCTCGAGCGTCTGATCTTCTCCATGGTAGCCCGGCGCCACCGGTACCCCGACCGCCGCCATGGCCGCCTTCGAAGCGCTCTTCGAACCCATCGCGCGAATGGCGCTTGCGGGGGGTCCGACGAAGATGAGGCCGGCGGCGGCGCAAGCATCCGCGAAGTCGGCGTTCTCGGACAAGAATCCGTAGCCTGGATGCACCGCGTCCGCACCGACCCGTTGGGCAAGGGCAATCAGCTTCGCCACGTTGAGATAGCTGTCGGCCGCGGGCGAGTCGCCGAGGTGATAGGACTCGTCGCATTCGCGCACATGCCGTGCGCCGCGATCCGCCTCCGAGTACACGGCAATGCTCGTCACGCCCATTTTGCGCATCGTGCGGGCGATGCGGCAGACGATTTCGCCGCGATTGGCAATCAACAGACGGCGTATCAAGCGGCGCCTCACATGCGAAACACGCCGAAACGCGTCGCCTGAGTCTCCTGGGTACCGTTGAGCGCCAACGCCAGGCCGAGTATGCGGCGCGTATCGGCCGGATCTATCACCCCGTCGTCCCAGAGGCGCGCGGAGGCGTAGTACGGGTGCCCTTGCTGTTCGAATTGCGCCCGAATCGGTGCCTTGATCCGCTCCTCCTCTGCAGCGCTCAAGAGCTGACCATTGCGCTCGAGCGCCTCGCGCCTGATGGTTGCAAGCACGCTCGCCGCCTGTTCGCCGCCCATCACCGAGGTGCGCGCGTTCGGCCATTGAAACAAGAAGCGCGGACCATAGGCGCGGCCGCACATGGCGTAATTCCCCGCGCCGAAACTGCCGCCGATCACGACCGTGTATTTCGGTACGGCGGCACAAGCAACCGCTGTGACGAGCTTGGCGCCATCTTTTGCAATGCCGCCCGCTTCGGCAGCCTGGCCCACCATGAAGCCGGAGATGTTCTGCAGGAACACCAGGGGAATGCCTTCCCGGCAACAAAGCTCGATGAAATGGGCGCCCTTTTGCGAGCTCTCCGAAAACAAGATGCCGTTGTTCGCCAGAATGCCGACGGTCATGCCATGAATATCGGCGAAGCCGCATACCAGCGTGGAACCATACAACGCCTTGAACTCGTCGAACCACGCCGCATCGACGATGCGTGCGATCACCTCCCGCACGTCGTAGGGTTTGCGTGGATTGCTCGGAACGATGCCATAGAGCTCGCTCGGGTTGCCATCCATCCGGCCGGCGGCATCCGCCGCAAGCCCGGTGCCCGCGCAGGTGCGGGTCGGAACGCGCAAGCGCGCCACGGCGCGGCGGGCAAACGCCAGGGCGTGCGTGTCATTTTCGGCGTAGTAGTCGGTGACCCCCGAGCGCCTGCAATGAACGTCGGCGCCGCCAAGCGTCTCCGCGTCGATCTCCTCTCCGGTCGCGGCGCGTACCAGCGGCGGTCCGCCAAGAAACACGCGGCCCTGATTGCGCACGATGACGGCATGATCGGACATTGCCGGCACGTATGCACCGCCCGCGGTGCATGAGCCGTGCACCACCGCAATCTGAGCGACACCCTGGGCCGACAACCGCGCCTGATTGAAAAAAATTCTGCCGAAGTGCTCGCGGTCGGGAAATACCTCGTCTTGACGCGGCAGGAATGCGCCGCCGCTCTCAACCAGATAAATGCACGGCAACGAGTTCTCGCCGGCGATCTCCTGAGCCCGCAAATGCTTCTTGACGGTCAGTGGATAGTAGGCTCCGCCTTTGACGGTCGGATCGTTGGCGACGATCATGCACTCGCGACTCGACACGCGGCCGATGCCGGTGATCAATCCCGCACCGGGCAAGTCTTCCCCATATACCCCTTGCGCGGCCAGGGCGGATAATTCCAGGAACGGTGAACCGGGATCGAGCAGCATCTCGATACGCTGCCGCGCCAGCAGCTTGCCGGACTTCACATGCTTGTCACGCGCCGCGGCGCTGCCGCCCATGGCATTGCGTTGCAGGGTGTCGCGCAGATTTCCGACCAAAGCCTGCATGGCCGCCTGGTTGTCGGCGAATTCCCGCCCGCGCAGGTCTAACTTGGAAGCGATCTTGGCCATGGCTTTGTCGACGGGAAGGTGGCAACATTGTCGGACAGTCCGATTATCCAACGTTATTGGTCCGCTGACAACGGGGTCGCGATGTCCACTTCCGCCTATCGAGAATTCAACTTCGGTCTTGGGGAAGTCGTGGATGCGGTGCGCGACCAGGTACGCCGCTTCGCCGAGGAACGCATCGCCCCGCGCGCCAACGACATCGATCGCAGCAATGTTTTTCCGCGCGACCTCTGGCGCGAACTCGGGAATCTGGGACTGCTGGGCCTGACCGTCAGCGAGCAGCATGGCGGCACGGGCCTCGGCTATCTTGCACACACGATTGCGATGGAGGAGATCTCGCGTGCATCGGGTGCCGTGGGGTTGAGCTACGGAGCACATTCGAACCTGTGCGTGAACCAAGTGGCGTTGAACGGCAATGATGCGCAGAAGCAGCGTTATCTGCCGAAGCTCATCAGCGGCGAGCACGTCGGAGCGCTGGCGATGTCCGAGCCGAGCGCCGGGTCTGACGTGGTCTCGATGCAGCTGAAGGCGGTCCGCCGCGGCGAGCGCTTCGTGCTCACCGGACGCAAGATGTGGATCACCAATGGACCTGAGGCCGACGTGCTGGTGGTCTATGCCAAGACCGACCCGCAAGCTGGAGCGCGCGGCATAAGTGCCTTCATCATCGAGAAATCGTTCCCGGGGTTCACGCCGGCCCAGAAGCTGGACAAGCTGGGAATGCGCGGCTCGAGCACCAGCGAATTGATATTCGACGGCTGCGAAGTGCCCGCCGAGAATCTTCTCGGGACGGAGAACCAGGGCGTGCGTGTATTGATGAGCGGCTTGGACTACGAGCGGGTGGTTTTGTCGGGCGGCCCGTTGGGGCTGATGGCGGCGGCCCTGGATGTCGCCGTCCCTTACGTGCGCGAACGGCGCCAATTCGGCCAGGCGATCGGCACCTTCGAACTCATCCAAGGCAAGCTCGCGGACATGTACGCAGCCCTCAATGCCTGCCGCAGCTACGCGTACATGGTGGCCGGAGCCTGCGATCGGTCCGATCACACCCGCAAGGACGCGGCCGCGTGCATCCTCTATTGCGCCGAGTCCGCGACGCGGGTCGCGCTCGACGCGATTCAATTGCTCGGCGGCAACGGCTACATCAACGACTATCCCACCGGACGGCTGCTGCGCGACGCCAAGCTCTATGAAATCGGCGCCGGTACGTCGGAGATTCGCCGCATGCTGATCGGCCGCGAGTTGTTCGGAGAGGGCTGATGCGCGACTTGTTCGCACCCTTGAACGACTGCCCCGCGTACCGGCAGATCGCAAATTTGATCGAACAGCGAATCGTCGAGCGTTCCCTGCGCACCGGCGATGCCCTGCCCTCGGAGACCGATCTGGCGCGTCAGTTCGGCGTGAATCGGTCGACAGTGCGCGAAGCCATCCGCGAACTCGAGATTCAGGGGCTGCTGGGACGCGGACGCGGCGGTAAGCGCCTGCGAGTCACCCGCCCAGAGCATGATCACGTCAGCGGCGGGGTCAGCCGGGCGCTGGCGCTGCACGATGTGACATTCCAGGAACTGTGGGAGGCGATGATGGCCATCGAACCGGCCGCCGCCCAATACGCCGCCGCGCGGCGCAGCGCGAGCCAGATGGAGGCGCTCATGCGCGCCTGTGCGCATTTCGAGCGCGACGCCGCGCATACCGCGGCAGCCGTGGCGGCCGAGGTCGAATTCTTCACCGCGGTTGCGGCGGCGAGCGGCAACCAAGTACTCGCGCTGTCGCAGGCCTCTCTCAACCTGCTGCTCGTCCCAGCCCTGACCCGCATGCTCGACCGGATCCCACAGGCGCGCACGCGCATACGGGAAGCTCAAACGAAGATCACATCCGCGATCAAGCTCCGCAAGAGCGAGCAGGCTCGCGCCTGGATGGAGAAGCACATTCGCGACTTCAAGCGCGGCCACGAACTCGAGAACGGGCCCAGAGAGGCGTCCGGGGATGCCTGCCTTGAGTCTCAGGCACGACGGCAATCCCGCTTGAGGTAGAATCGCGGCGAGTTCGCAAATTCCGCAAAAGGCTTCAGCATGACTTACGACAATCGACAGTTTTACATCGATGGCGCCTGGGTCGACCCGATCGAGCCATTGCAGTTCGAGGTCATCAACCCTGCTACGGAGACGGTTGCCGGAGTCATATCGATGGGCGCGCCTGCGGACGTGGATCGGGCGGTCGCTGCGGCAGTTCGCGCCTTCGACAGCTACTCGCGCACCTCGCCGTCCGAGCGGCTCGCATTGCTGGAGCGTATTCTCAAGGCCTATAACTCACACTATGACGAGATTGCCGCGGCGATCTCGATCGAGATGGGCGCACCCGTGACGCTCTCGAGGGGCTCACAAACGCGCATCGGCGTGGGACACATCAGCGCGATGATCGATGTGCTCAAGACCTTCAAATTCGAGGAAGTGCGCGGCACCGTTCGGCTGGTCCAGGAACCGGTCGGGGTGTGCGCACTCATCACGCCCTGGAACTGGCCCATGAACCAGGTAGCCGCCAAGGTGATCCCCGCCCTGGCGGCCGGCTGCACCATGGTGCTGAAGCCCTCGGAGTTCTCACCGTTCAGCGCCATTCTCTGGGCGAAATGCATGCACGAGGCCGGCGTGCCGGCCGGCGTCTTCAACCTGGTGAACGGCGATGGCAAGAGCGTCGGGGCGCCGCTCTCCTCGCACCGCGATATCGACATGGTGTCCTTCACCGGGTCGACGCGCGCGGGCACCGAAGTGGCGCGCAACGCCGCCGCGTCGGTCAAGCGCGTACATCAGGAACTCGGCGGCAAATCGCCGAACGTGCTGCTCGATGACGCCGACTTTGAGCGCGCGGTCAAGCACAGTGTGCTGCACGTGTTCCAGAACTCCGGGCAGTCCTGTAACGCGCCGACCCGCATGCTGGTTCCGGCTGCGAGGCTCGCGGAGGTGGAAGAGTTGGCCAAGCGGGTCGCCGAGGGCGTCGTCGTCGGCGACCCTGAATCGGTGAAGACCAATCTCGGTCCCGTGGTTTCAAAGACCCAGTACGAGCGCGTGGAAAACTACATTGCCAAGGGGATCGCCGAGGGCGCCAAGCTCATCGTCGGCGGCCCTGGACGTCCCGAGGGCCTGCGACGAGGCTATTACGTGAGGCCCACCATCTTCTCCGAGGTGAACAACGACATGACCATCGCCCGCGAGGAGATTTTCGGGCCGGTGCTATGCATATTGCCTTACGAGAATGAGGATCAAGCGGTCGAGATCGCCAACGACACCCCGTATGGCCTCGCCGCTTACGTCTGGTCGGAAGACAATTCACGCGCGCGGCGCATCGGTTCGCGCATCCGAGCCGGTCAAGTGACGATCAATGGTGCCTCCGGAACGATGAACACGCCCTTCGGCGGATTCAAGATGTCGGGCAACGGGCGGGAGTACGGCGAATTTGGGCTGCGCGATTTCCTCGAAGTGAAGGCGGTCATCGGAGTCGATGCGGCTTAGGAGCCTGTCTGAGTCAGGCTCCCGGTGAACTCACCGCCTATTCTGCGCCTCGAGAATCTCGGCAAGCGCTATGCGCCGGATCGTCCTGCCCTGTTCGAGGGGCTGAATCTGGACCTGCGGCAGGGCGAGTACGTAGCCATCATGGGCGAATCCGGCGTCGGAAAGTCGACGCTGCTGAATCTGCTGGCGGGCCTCGATCGACCCGACGGCGGCCGCGTGTTGCTGGACGGCATCGAGTTATCCAAGCTGGATGACGATGCCGCCACGCTGTTGCGCCGGCGTGCCATCGGCTTCGTGTTCCAGGCATTTCATGTCCTGCCCTATTTGAGCGTGAGCCAGAATGTCGCACTACCTTTGGACTTGCTCGGCATACCTGCGCCCGAGCGCGGCCGGCGTGTAGGCCGAATGCTGCAATCGGTCGGAATCGAGGCTCTGGCGGCACGGCAAGCGCGCCATTTGTCGGGAGGCGAAGTGCAGCGGGTTGCGATCGCCAGGGCTCTGGTGCACGGCCCGCGCCTGCTGCTCGCGGATGAACCCACGGGAAATCTCGATGCGCGCAGCGCCGCGCAGACGCTCGCACTGCTGCGCGCACAGATCAAGGACAACGCCGGAGCCGGTATCCTCATCACACACTCGCGCGCCGCCGCCGATACGGCAGACCATATTCTGTTGCTCGACTCGAGGGGACTCACTCCATTGCTGCCGGAGTGAGTGCCATTGCCAGCCACATCCGCCACCCTCGCCGCCTGGCGCATCTTGTTCCTCGCACAACTGCGCGAGACGCCGGGACGCTTGTTGATCACTTTGCTCGCGATTGCATTGGGCGTGGCGCTGGGCTGTGCCGTTTTTCTGGTGAACGCCGCCGCGCTCAACGAATTCAGTTTGGCCAGCAAGCGCCTGGTCGGCGAGGCCGACGTGGTCGTGCGGGGACCGAGAGAGGGGTTCCCGGAGGAGCTCTTCGTGCAGTTGGCGCGCGACCCGGCCGTACGTGCCGCGAGTCCCGTACTCGAGCTGCAGGCCGCGCTGCCGGGGCACAGCGAGACTCTCGAGGTGCTTGGTTTGGATCCATTTCGGGCCGCCGCCCTGCAGCCTGCGCTGATGGCGGATATCGGTGCGGATCTGTTCGCGATGTTTCGTCCCGACGCGATTTACTTGAGCTCGAGCGCCGCGAGCAGTTTGCATGTGGAGGCCGGCGGTCACATCGAGGTCACGGTAGGCAGCCGCGTAAAAAGCTTGCACGTGGTGGGCTTGTTGTCGCAAACGACCTTCAACCAGCCGCTCGGATTGATGGACATTGCGTCCGCGCAATGGCTGTTCGACGACATCGGTAAACTCAATCGCGTCGATCTGCAGTTGTTTCCCGGCACCGATGTCGAGGGGTTCCGCGCCGACCTGTCGCGGCGATTGCCCGCGGGCGTGCTGGCGATCGCTCCGGCGGTCGAGCGCGATCGTGCCGTCTCCGCCACTCGCGCCTATCGCGTGAACCTCAACATGCTGGCGTTGGTATCTCTGTGGACGGGCGCATTTTTGGTTTTCTCCACTCAGTCGTTGGCGGTTTTGCGCCGGCGCCGCACGCTCGCGCTGCTGCGCGCGCTGGGACTGACGCGCGCTCAATTGCAGTCAGCGCTGCTCGGTGAAGGTGCCGCGATCGGCGTCGCCGGATCGATCTTGGGCGTGCTTCTCGGCGCAGCGATCGCACGGCTCACCTTGAAAATTCTTTCCGGCGACGTGAGCCAGGGTCACCTGCACGCTGCCGCTATTTTGCGAAACGGAGCCTTGCCCATGCTGGCATTTTTTTGCATCGGCACGTTGGCTTCGAGCGCCGGCGCGTGGCTGCCGGCACGCAACGCAGCGCGTCAAGCGCCCGCTCGGGCTTTGAAGAGCGGCGACCTCGATTTCTCATCCACGGCCCGGATCGGCTGGCGTGCGGGCCTTTCGCTGCTGTCGTGCGGTGCGCTGCTGGCCTTCATGCCGCCCATAGCCGGGCTGCCGATATTCGGCTACGCCGCGGTGGGCGCATTGCTGTTCGGTGCCGTGCTGCTCGTGCCTGCACTCACCGTCACCGTGCTGCGCGCGCTGCCGCGGATGGGTAACGTGGTCCTCGATACGGCCATCGCGCAGATGCGCGAGAACGTCGCGCTGTCGACCTTGAGCCTCGCTTCGATCATCGTGAGCTTCAGCCTGATGGTTGCCATGGCCATCATGGTCTTTTCCTTCCGGGTGTCCTTCGAGAATTGGCTGGGCAAGCTGTTGCCCGCGGATCTGCAGGTGCGCGTACCTTACGAGAATGACACTGCTTTTTGGTCGCCCGACGAGCAGTCAGCCCTCAAGGCCACCCCAGGCGTCGCACGCGTCGAGTTTCGGCGGACACGGCGGTTGCTGCTCGATCCGGCCAAGGCGCCGGTCACTTTGATTGCTCGCGGCGACGACCCGGCAAAAACCGCGGCGGAACTGCCGCTGGTGCAAGAGACACCCAGGCTTGCGCAGCTGACGAATCCGGTTTGGATTTCGGAATCGGTGCAAGATCTGTACGGCTACCGTCTCGGCTCGAGAGTAAGGCTGCCGCTCGACGACAAGCAAACTTTCACCGTCGCCGGCGTGTGGCGGGACTACGCTCGCCAGGCAGGCTCGGTGGTGATGTCGATGCAAACCTACCTCGCAGCCGGCGGCGACCGCAATGCCACCGAAGCGTCCGTGTGGCTCGACCCGCACGCGGACCCCGGCACCGTCGAAGCCGCGCTTCGGACGCGGCTACCCGATCCCGACTCGATTGAGATCATCACCAGCACGGCGCTGCGCGAACGTTCCTTGAGTATCTTCGACCGGGCCTTTGCGATCACCTACGCGTTGGAAGCCATCGCCGTCCTCATTGGATTGACCGGCATCAGTTTTGCGGCGAGTTCTACCGCGCTCGCGCGGCGCGGCGAGTTCGGCATGCTGCGCCACATCGGCATGCTGCGCCGCCAGGTGACCGGTATCCTTGCCGCCGAGGCCGTGCTCACCAGCGCGTTTGGGGTCGTGTACGGGTTGCTGCTCGGCACGTGTTTGAGCCTGATATTGGTATTCGTGGTCAATAGACAATCGTTCAATTGGAGCATCGATCTGAACGTGCCGGTTTGGCAGTTGTCACTGCTCAGCGTGGTCTTGATCGCGGCCGCGGCGCTGACGGCGGTCTCGAGCGGGCGCGCAGCCACGGCCCAAGATGCCGTGCGCGCCGTGCGCGAGGATTGGTAATGCGGCCGCGGCCAGTGCTGCTCCTGGCATTGTGCGTCCTGTGGGCCGCCGACGCCGCCGCGAGCGCGAGCGCGGCGGCGGATACCACGAGCTATGCGCCCGTCAGCGCCGGCGGCGCGCCGCTTCAGTTCCCGGCCGACTATGGCAGTCATCCCGATTTTCGCACCGAATGGTGGTACATCACCGGCTGGCTTATGACCGCGCACGGCGAGTCGCTGGGATTTCAGGTCACGTTCTTTCGCACCAAGCCGGATGTTGCGATCGACAATCCGAGTTCGTTCACACCTCGTCAGATCTTGATTGCGCACTGCGCCATCAGCGATCCAAAGCTTGGGAGGCTCTGGCAGGACCAACGTGTGCGGCGAGCCGGCATGGGTCTTGCGCAGGCGGCGCAAGGCGACACCAACTTGGTCGTCGATGGTTGGGTATTGTCCCGTCAGGATGGCCATTACATCGCGCGCATCGCGGCGGAAGATTTCACTCTGGATCTCAACCTCGCACCGACGCAAGCCGTTTTGCTCAATGGCGAGGCCGGTGTGAGTCGCAAGGGGCCAAGCCCTGCGTCAGCAAGCTATTACTACAGTGAGCCGCATTTGAAGGTTCAGGGCAGCATCGCTCGACGCGGCCACCCAAGTACGGTGAGCGGCGAGGCCTGGCTCGATCATGAATGGTCGAGCGAGTATCTCGACGCAGAGGCCGTTGGCTGGGATTGGCTGGGGCTCAATCTCGATGACGGCGAGGCCTTGATGGCATTTCGGATACGCGGAACGCACGGCGAGACGCGTTGGGCAGGTGGAACCTTGCGCCGCGGCGATGGCAGCGTGACGACGCTGCGCCCCGACCAGGTCGACTTCAAGGAAGGCCGCCGCTGGGTCTCGAGCCGCACTGCCATTTCATATCCCGTGGAGTGGACCTTGCACGCCGGCGACTTGACGCTCGCGATCACGCCACTGCTCGACGATCAGGAAAACGATACGCGCCTCACCACCGGGGCCATTTACTGGGAAGGCGCCGTGCGGGCCAGCGCGAAAGGCCGGATCGTGGGTCGCGGCTACCTGGAACTCACAGGCTACGGAAGCCGGCTCAAGCTGCCGTAGATCCTCGAGCCCTCAGGTCTCAAGCCGCGATCGATGCGCGCCCGTCGTTGAGAATGGTCAGGCAACCATCGAGGATCTGCGATGCGGCGCGCTCGGGAGTAAACGAGGATATGACACTGAGGCAGTCTTTGGAGACCGCCTGTCTGTTCTTCGACAACTCGGTAACTTTAACCATGGCGGCGGCGAGTTCATCGACGTTACCGGACCTAAACCGATACCCGGTGACGCCATCGACGACGAGCTCGGGTACGCATCCGCAAAGATCGCTGACCACGACCGGACAGCCGTAGCTCAGCGACTCGTTGACGACGAGACCCCAGGGTTCGCTGTGACTTGGAAGCACCATGGCAGCGCTGTTGTAGAACAGCGGCACCAGTGCTTCGAGATTTTTAGAGCCGAGGAAATTCACGCAGTCTTTGATGGCGAGGGCCTGCGCCTCGCGCTCGAGGTCACTTTTCAGTTTGCCGGCACCGACCAGATCGAGCAATGCATCCGGGATCTGTGCGCGCACTTTGACGAACGCGCGAAGCAGATCGAA
>Ga0116231_10012904_pt1 | contig 12015 bp, 8 predicted proteins | sample S1TSphgellanicum_2_FD_89695 | JGI IMG/M metagenome (GOLD analysis project Ga0116231, IMG submission 89695) | Host-associated microbial communities from peat moss isolated from Minnesota, USA - S1T2_Fd - Sphagnum magellanicum MG | ecosystem: Host-associated > Plants > Peat moss > Unclassified...
GGGAGATGTAGAGGGGACAGATGATGGGGGGGGTGGGGGTTGTGGGGGTGGGAAACACATTGTGGTAACTGAAAGATTTTTGATCACCACATGCACGTGGTGACTGAAAACCTTTTGGTTGCCACATGCAGGTGGTGATCAAAAACATTTCAGTTGCCACAATCACATGATAATTGAATTCAGTCACCATCTGATGACATTGATAAATTCGGTCACCATTGGATGGTGGCTATGTATTCTAGTTGCCATAGATGGATTTGTTGGCATTTTTGGTCACCATTTAGGAATTGTAAATGGTGACCAAATTTGTTTTAGCCGTTTAATGGTGACTGATTTTGGAAGAGGTTTTTTAAGGGTATATGAATTTGAAAATGCAATCCATGATTCATTTTTTAGCACCTCTATTTTCATTTGGGTTTTATGTTTTTGGTTGCCCTTTACAAACATTATGTGGAACCTTGGGTGAGTTGAAGTGATCAAGTCCTTGGTGAAGGGCTATTTTTTTCACATTTTGTGAATATTTTGGACCACATTGAACCTTGACTTTTTGAGACTTTAATTGTTCTTAACAGTTAATGTTTGGAAAGATTTTTGATTTTTTGTCATCCAAAATTTGAAGGATGTTATCGAGTGAACAATAAAACAGATAACCATTAGGCAGTCAATTTGACCAAAACTTTTGAAATATGTTATCCCACACATCATCTAGGACTTACCCCCCATAAACCTTTGAGCAACCCACTTTCAAACATGCACAAACGAGGGGCTGCAAAATTGTCCAGCAAGGAGAACATTTCATCAACGCAAACTTGAAAATGTCAAAAGCTTGAAAACAATGATCTTAAACGAATTACCACATGATGATTACAATAAATTGTCATGACATTTTTTATGGAGCACACAATCACATATTTCGATAGTGTTTTTGTGAACAAGTAGGGAACTGGCCTAGAGAATTATAAGTAGGTCATGGAGCATAAGTTTTTGGCAAAACTAGATGGATTTTTACAATACATTGAACTTTAGATTTCCAAGGGGTTTCTAGAATGGTTTGAATGCAAAATTTTAGATTTAGCCACAAACTTGTTCTAATGGTTTGATGTCCTTTATTCACAAAAGGTCAAGGTGCACTAAACCACAAAGGTGGCGAGCTTATGGGAGAAAATTTCATGGTGAGCCAAATTCTCAAAAATTGGTTCAAGAAAAAAACAAGGCTTGCACCATGGATGGAAGAAGGCGCTCAAAACCTTCTAGACCAAATTAGAAGCCATGGTGTGTTATGGATTCCAAGCATAGTAAATGTGCTTCCATTGTTGGGTGGAAACAATTAGGGTGGTTATGGTGTGGTGCACAAGGTGCGAATCAAAAGATTCAATCGCATCCCAAGCACAATTGAGTTGGTAGGGAAGACACAAAAGATGGATGACACGGAAGATGGATGACAAGCGAAAAGCATGTAAGCAACGATTAGTGGAAGCCTTGGCATGCTCGTGTGAACATCCAAGTGTCATCAAATTCCTTGCCATCCACACAAAGACCATGGAGGCATACACATTGTGCTGGAATGGGGGAACTCTTTGAGAAATGTTGGATTACAACATGAACTACTCTCCCATTACTAATAATCGTACCTTATTACTACAAGGGGGCTGGATATGGAAGGGTGAACAAGACTTATCACCTTTAGGAAAAATTGTGTGAAGTTGGCATGGATAAACATTATGAATGTAGTACATCATTGTGAAATTTTGCACAATGAGTTGTCCAAGGACAACATTATGTTGCATTTTTTGGTAGACAAACTAGATGTTGTGTACATAAGCATGTGCGATTGGGGTGAAACTGGGCGCTTGCAAAAGGTGGTGCCATCATAGTATGGCTTTACAAAGGAGCAAGATGCCATTAACAATAATGCCATTAACGATGCAAAAAAATGCGTTGCTATTGCCCCATAATTGTTTTCTGTTTAGAAGAAGTTTGGATTACAAATTCCTTTCAACAAATGGCCAAACAATACACCACAACTTTGAAGTCTAAAGATTATTTGGTGGGTAAGTTGGCAAATGTCATATGGGGTGATGATTGGGATGTAAAATATTTTGTGGACAATTCAACCAAAATGTCATTTGGGAAATTGATCCATAACATGTAATACCCAAGTCCAGAGGCACAAAAAACTATTCAACACATCATGTGCACATTATTGGGGCCTCCATACAATTGGACTACACTTGAAGAGTGTTATCGAAAGCAACCATAGACATTTTATAATTGTTATATATGGAATATGATGTAATTTGCATGATCTTTCAAAAATGACATGTTTTGGACTTGTAAATTTTATAAAACCCAATTTTGTAAGCAAATCATGTTATCATGTATAATTAAATTTGAGATTTGTGAATCCACCCTATTTACACATTTGAAATTTGTGTTTGGATCTATGTTCTATAATGATGATGGGTTTCTTGTAAACATAAGATATAATGATCAAATATAATTTTACATAAGTACTACCCATTTATTACTTAAATTTTTGAATGATGGATGATTGGATTCATCATTGATAATTTGCTCCAATAAATGATTTCATAATTGATAAACATTAATAATGAAAAATAATCAATAAAAATTCATTTAAAGCAACATTTATTAATGCAAACTTTATGAGGTGTTCATTTTGTATACTTTAGTTTTGGTTTTCATTTTTTTGGCATTGCCTACCAAGGTGAGGATATTGTTTTTAAATTCATTATAAAGTATAATAGCTTAACAAATTTTGGCCCCCATGTAGTAGGTCTATTTTTGTGCAAGGATTTTTGAAATATGATATTTTGGCTTGTGTTAAAACTTGGGATTAGTGATATTTTGTCATGAAAATGGTAAGGCCACAATGACACATCGAAAAGATGGCAATGGAAAATTTTCAGTTGTCGAACTTACGGTGATTGAAAATTCTATGACCAAAATCTGTTTTTGGTCACCAATCGTAATGAAGGTAGCCTGAATATGACCATAATTTTCTTGCGTTTGTTTTGATGGATGTGATGGATGCTTTAACACGAACGCCAACATGACGTTCAATGCAAAATGGCCGTGTCACGTTGGTTTTGACAACTCTGGCCTACATACATAGGTTAACTTAATAGGTATGTTAACCTAAGCTTGTGGATTTAAACATAATTGGGTACCCATTTTAAGTCATAAGGACTCACTCTTAGGAATCCTAAATTCACCTTTTTCTTCACTTTTCAGATGACTTGTTTTACATTGAAATCTTTTTTTTTTAATCATGTCAAATGAAATAATTTTGTTCCAAATTTTATATAGGTCTTTAAAGTATCTATTTTTTTCACTTATGAAAATGAAAATAATAAAATTTATCCAATGTGGGCCATGTTTTGTCAATGGCCCAAAATTCCCAAAATTTTGACTTTTTGAAACTTTTTACATTGTAATAGGAGATTTAGTTCTTTTCACATTCATACATTTTATACACATTACCACATAAGGTGTTTGTGGTTAAAATCTTGGACCAAAAAAATTGTTTAGACATTTTTTATGAGTCTTTAAATTTTTTTCTCATGAAACAAAGTTTTGGATTTTTTTCAAGGACTTGGTAGGAATCTTTAAACTTGTTTAAATTCGATATTCTATGCATATAATAGTACCTTTATAATGTATCTATTTATGAATAAAATCAAACTTTCAATATGAATGTGCTATTAAGTTTTAACATGTTTAAGTGAGGGGGTCTAATGAATATAAAATGAGACGATCCTTTTGGGTACCCCAACCATATTTTGACCTTAATGTATTAAGTAGTTAAAAAGTCAAGGAGTTTATGTGTCACCTTTTTCAAAACGACTATTAATATTGTAGTCATAATAAAAAGTCAACAATAAATTGTTTAATACACATACACATGCTTATGAATTCATGACTTAAAAACCTCATCACACATAAAACATTATGGCATGCCATGACAAATATTGATGCCATAAATTCAAAACACACAAAAAACTTATAATGTCCATAAAAAATCATGGATTACTATGAAAATTTGTAACACCTTGTTGCTAAATGGCATGTCATGTCATCATCATGGGAGATTGAGTTGTTATTAGTCGCAAAGGTGGATGGTTTTTGTAACTAACTAATGAACAAAAATTGAAAAATAATATGATAATTTACTAAAAAAACCAACAAGTTATCATATTGATTATAGTTGTAAAATCTTGATGCCATGTGGCATGTTGATGTTTCTTAGTGATAGTTATGATTAAATAGTTATCATTGTAGTTGAAAATAACAATAGTTACTTTTGTGTTCAATTCAAAGGACAAGATTTATTATAGTGAAGGTAAAGTTTTTAGACTTGCATTTTGATGCAAAAAATTACATTGAGAGATTATGCATCATCTCTAACATAATGACTAACCAATAAATCCCTCATTTTATTCAAAGTAGTGTATGAGTAATCATGTTGACTAATTTCATGACCCAAAAAATAACTAATGAAATTTTGTCTACAAAAAAAGAAAACATAATTCAAACATAGAACATTAATGGGTGCAAACACAATAACATGAGCCACACCCGTCCCTTTGGGATTGTTTTATTCTTGGAATATTCCAAAAAGAAATTTAAAAAAAATCTTTAAAGATCATGATAATTTTCTTTATAGTATTTGGATAAGCCTTGCATTAAAAATTTGTCAAAATTTGTCATTTAGAAAAAACTAAAGTTATTAAACATGTCTTTCTACTACTTAAAAACATTATTTATAGTGTTTTATTAAGGTTTTTTTTTTATTCATTTAATTAATTTCAAATTTATTCACAAATTCCCATGATATATTGTGAATGTTATCAAATAAGTACTACAATTTCAACATGAAATTAAATTACATTTTCAATAACATAGAACATCAAACATTGGTTACACTTGTTGTGGTACGTGTTACCATGACTACACCTTAATACCATGTCTCTTGGGAATTCTTTAGTCGTGAATGCATATGTTTTAGTGTCATGCAATTATTAAATTTTTTTTTTGGCAATTTTAGTTCTTTATAATTTGAGAATCAAAGAAACACCAAAGTTGTCAAAGGTGTGCATCAAGGTTGGTTAGTTTTACATGATGTAATTAAGGTCACCAATACTATGTTATAAACTTTCCTATTTTTAGCTTTTATGATGAGCCACAAAAAAAAATAAAAAATGGTTTGATTAATATAATAAAAATTTGTGGGAAAATCTAATATGAATGAACCTTCCATAAAATCCTTAGTTGAAAAGTTTTGAAAAACTCCCAGAAGGTGAAGAGAGTTAATGTTTTTTTTTTTTATCATAACTTAATTGTCGCAACCCTAATTTTGGGCTTGCGACCAAGGCAAAAAAGGTTACAAGGTTGTGGGCCAAGAGGAAGCTCGGGAGTCAAGGCAAGAGGAAGCCGGGAGCCAAGGCATGAAGCCTGGGAGTCACATCACACACTCCCGGGAGTGTAAGAAGAGTGAGGGAGTTTGAGGGAGTGAACTCCCACACTCCCAAGGCAACTCCCACTTTGGGAGATGGAGTTTCGATGGACTCCCAAAACTTCAAAGAGCGATTGCAAGGGTCAAAACTCAATGGATTGTGATGTTTTTTATATCATTGGAAAGCTCTTGGAACGTAGATGTCTAAAATGGGCTCGCATTGCTCATTTGGACATCTAAAACACAAGTTATGGCCGAAAGAAGGGCCGGGAGTCAAATTGCCAGTTTGATTCTCGACCACAAAAAGTTAGGAATCGACCCGATTTACTTAGCTTCAGGGGGTGTGCAACATATTGTTGGAAAGCTCTCAATGAGAGCTACAACTTTGCATTAGACTACATTGCGATCCAATGTCTGTTCGCAAAGTTATGGGGCTCCAAAGTTGCGGGAGTCCCATTTGGCGCGATTTCAGGACTATCACTCGAGAGTCCCGGGAAAGAAAAACCATTTGGATGTAGGCTCCGTGGCCAGCCACAAAGTATACTATAAGAAGCAAGGTGGTGGCTTCCCCCAAGTCCGGGCCGTGGTGAGTCTTGTGTGTTTGTGTTGCTCGTGGCTCGTCCTAGCACCAAAGGTGCTCCAACTATGCACTAATCACTTTGTGTGGGTTTGTGTGTAGGCCCATGTGAGTGAATAAAGCTTGTCAACTTTTCTTAGTCCCATCCCGGAGTTCCAACACGCCCCTCTACCCTTCAAAGTGTTGTGAGCTAGGGAGCGTGCCCCGACTCCTTTTTTTCCCGCTATTTTATACTTGGACTCACATTTGAATCCTTCAAGGAGTTGGGAGTGCGTCATTAATAATAAATCAAGAGTTCAAAAAGGATGAGTGAAAAATTACCAAATATTCAAACTAAGATTATAAAAAAATCAAAATTTTAAAAAAATAATGTTAAAAATTTAACTAGTTAGGTCAGTTATTTTTTTATTTCATAATCAATTGGGTAGGTTATTATTTCCTTAAAAAATTGGATCATAAAAGGTATCAATATCAATTTCATTATCAAAGTAATAAGTCTAGTTATTAATCAATTTGCTTATTTTTGTGTAATTATCATTGGTTATGTATAAGGGTCAATTTTGAAATACCCACCTTGAATTGCAAATTATACTAGCTAGGTAAAGTTCATTATGAATTTATTTCTTATTTTTTGCTATTATGTTTTCTATCATAAACATGTTTAGGATTTTGAGATTGATAATTTACACACATGAAATTCTAATTAATTGGGCAAGTTGATAACAAATGAAAATTGAATATGATCCATTCCTAAAAGGTTTTATTGATTTTTGGAATGATGTGTACAAGGTAACTTATTTTTCAATACTCAAAAAATCAATAATTAACTATTAAGTTATCAATATCCTGGTTGATAATTAGGCATCTTTTCCATAATTGGTCGACATTGTACAAAAAACTTTAAAAATGTGTGAAGCAACAAGTATTGAATTGCATGTCATCAAGTAACATTCACTTTTTGTTTTGTTCATGGTAGGCATAAAATGCACAAATGAAAAAAATGTGATTACGTGTGATACTATGATTTTGAAGTTGGTTTGATCTTAGAATAATGGTGAACACTGGACTTGTTTGTTACTATGATTGTTTGGTTTTAGGTTTTTAAAAAATATTTTAATTGTTAAAAAGTTACAAAAATCTTCCAATTGTAAACCAATGTTCTTTTTGGTGGCTTAAAATCACAAAAAACTTAGGATTCAACCCTACAACATATATAAGTTTGTTAAGAAAATTATTTAAAATATTCACCAAAACTTAAGGTTTCAAACAACAATATTATATTGTCACCCTTCATGTCACCATCACCATTTCCACTCTAACTTGAACATCACCCAAGAGCTTTTTGCCTCCTTTGCTCTTACCCATAATAAGTTAATATTTTTGTGACAATTTTGTTTTATTTTGTAGTTGTTTTGCATAAGGGCTTAAAAACTTTGTAGCTAGGTTTTTATGGAAATTGCTATGTACTTGTAGCATCACAATTCAATTTGCAATATGTAATCAAATTTTTTTAAGGTGCTTGTAACCTATGTCATGTAATTTGAAGTTGTGTTTGAAGTTGAATTTTGAATTTGGGTGGTATTATGATGTTTTGATGGTAGAGGCTATTAGTTTGGTGAATGGATCCTTGTTGACAAATTTAAGGGCTGCATTGATTCCAAAAGCTTGTGTTAGAGGCAATGGTCTTTGACTTGAAATTGCTATATGGCAATGTGCAAATCAATGATCAGGATTTGAAACTTATAATCTAAAAGTCTATCTTTCTTTCATTTAAAGGTGTGCACACTATATTTTGTTGCTTGTGTTCTTGTCTTATGTTTCTGCAAGTTTTCAAACTTGTGTTGATTATTGTGCATTGTGCATTGTGCATTGTGCATTGTGCATTGTGCATGTGTAAGTTCTTGCCATTGGGTTTTTTGTTTCTGGGTTTGGGCATAATGCATAATATGATGCCTTGTTGGTTGTTTTGAAAATCTTCAAGTTTAGGCTCATCTACCTTGTTGTTGACGTCAAAGTTGTCATCAATTCTAAATGTCATGTTTCACAAACTATTGTTATCAATCCAATATAAAAGTTTGTAGTTTTAACTTTAATAATTAATGAAGGGGTGAAATCACGGTAAAAGGAGCCAGCGGCGCCAAGGTAAAAGTCTTTATCCAAGGATTGCACATGACATATGTCATTCTTGCATCGGTTTATAACTTAAAACTTTTTAGTTCAGATACCCCATTTGTTAAGGGAGTAATTACTTGTGGTAATAGTTAGTCAATATATTTCTACTTACCTAATTACTGTTTTAGGAATTATTAGCTAGATTACATAGTTTTTGTCACCATTTGAATTTGAATAGATCATAGGATTGTTTTTTTTAGATGGTTATATCTTGGAAGAAGGAAGAGAATGAAGAGAGATTCATTGTAGAACATTGAATTTTGATGAAGTATGAAACAAGAACACTTTGTTTTCTAGAAAAACTTCATTTCCATAGTTAGATTTGTTATTTTGATGTTTTTATCATACTTTCATTATTGGATTTTAAGTTTTGAAACTAGATATGAATAGATCTAAATGAAATTTTTTTATTAGTGTTAGTTTTATGACATGTTTTAGTCCAAATTTAAATCAAAATATAGGATTAAATTTTTTGTATATACCACCATTTAACATTGCATTTTAGATATAAATACATTTTGACTACAAATTGATTTTATATCATGTATATTATTCATTCATGCCCTCTATCACATATGTATGAACAACTTTTGTTAAAACCACATTTTCAAAATCCATAATTTTCATGGTCAAAAACATTTTTGAACCAAATGTGCTCAAATGGGTTATAAAAACAATTTTCATAAGTTCAAGTCTTTTTGGCTTTTTAATCATCAATGTTAAAATCCTCTCCAATTTTCAAAAGGAATGGTGCACATTTGGTAGAAAGAAAGGATGTTTGAAAAAAACAAAGATTGTTTACTTTCAAGGTTTGAGTGCTTTGAACATGCAAAAAACATTTTTGATTTGTGTCAAGATTTGAGCATGTAAACTTTGCAATTAATGAAAAATATTCCAAAAAAATTTATGATAATCTGAACTATTATGATTCCCTTACGATCTTTCAAACATATAAAAATACAGTTTTAAGGAGTGTTCACTCACTTGGGTGGCTCCTTTGACTATGATTTTGCTCGAATAGGAAATGTAATCATGAAGGATTGAAATGTTTCTAAAATAAATGGGCCACATGTTTACCTTAGGCTGAATTTGTAATAAATGACTTGGAAGTGATGTGCACCAAGAACATTGTATAATTTGCCCCAAAGTAAAAGACAATGAAAATTTTCATGTTTTTAAATTTGATAAACTATTGAAGCATGCAAATAGGCGCAACACCAAGGCTATTAATGTTGAATCGAAGTAGGTTTTTTCTATTTCAACCTTAAAAGCCAACATTCATGTAATGAACAAATTACACAACCTTTATGTGTCCTTCTATTTTGGATTTGGTTGTTAAAATTTTGTAAGACAAGAAAAATAATTGTTTAGTTTATTTTTGTTTACCATTTGATGTTTAGGGATTGAATAAAAACTAATTTCAAAGGTTTAAAAGATTTTTTTAATATGCTTAAAATCAAACACACTTTTAAACAAAATCCATGAAATGAATTGTTTTTGGATTCCATTTGGAATGCTACTGTTTTGCAAAATTATTATTTGTTAATGCATATGAAGTCATTACTATTCATTTTTTGCAACGAAAAGTCATTAAAAGGTGACACAATTTTTGGAAACTAGAATATTTTGTTGCAAATTCCTTTTTTTTGAAAAAAAAATCACCTTTAAGCAAGATAAAACAATTTTTTGGGGGAAGGTATTGCCACACTTATGCCTATTGGCTATAATTGTGAGAAGTTTTTGAAATAATGTTGCTAGTTTAATTAAAATTTTCTTCTAGGGATGTTCGCTACTTTAGTTCCATTAGAAAATTGGTCATTACAATTGACAAAACTTCTTGGATATCCATTCACTTGTATGTTGTTTAATGTTGGAAACAAATTTCGTTTTTGGTATGTGTGAAAAATTTTGGTGTGTAAAAAATTATTAAAATGGTCAATGCAATGGTCACATTTGGGGGTTTGAGTGTTAAGTAATTGGGAACAAAGTTCATATCAATGGGATGTGATGTTAGTAGTGTGTTTTGAAGGTGCAAAATTTGGTGTGACCACACATGTGAAGGAGAATCTAAGAATGTGGCTCCATTTTTTATGGGAGTGCATTGTTTTGCTCATCAAACAAACTTGGTTGTATGGGTTTTATTAAAGTTGAGTTTGGTGGCTTGCTTGGAAGCCTTCCTTTAGGCTTTCTATGGCTTTTTTTCTCATTCACTTAAGGAATTTCTTGAATTTCAAAGTTATGTGATGTGCTCAAAAAAAGAAATACAAGTTGTTTAAAAATGTGACAACAAACTTGATTAGTATGAGTTGTTTTTTGTGAAATGCATCATGGAACAATATTGACCTTGGATTGCAAAGATGCATGTTGATGCACCTCAAAACATCATTGTTGGTGACAACTTAAACCTCCTTTGTGATTTGGAGCTAATTTTGGGTTTACCTGTAATTTTATCATTTTTGGATTGTGTCCATGCCTTGACCAAGTTTCCCCAATCTTGGGACATCTTAATGTGATTTTATTGACACATAATGAAGATTTGTTAACTAAAGTTTTATAATTTTTACAATTATCTTTAAAATAAATTAGATTCATACATGAATGCTTTTGAAACATTTAGTAGCAAAAGTCTACCAATGAGTTAGTGTGCAAATCTAACAAAATGAATGTAAATTTCCTTATTATTGAGTTTTTTTAACTTGTTAAGTATTCTGTGAATTAACATTGTCTTGCAATAGGCAATGTCAAATGCGTGTTAAAACCAATCTTCCCTTTGTTGTTAGCTCATGTGAAACAAAGTTATAAAAATTCTACCAATTTTCATGTCCATGAATTGCAAAACAAAATTTCAAACCATGAACTAATGCTGGCATTAGGTGTGCTCTACCTTGATCAACCACTAATGCTAAAGATGTTTTCCACCAACATTTGAATGTCATCAAAGAGCTACCTATTGTGGGCTTCACAACATGTGGGAAAGGGATGGGGTTTGGTTGAAAGCTTTGTTTGATGGCCATGCTTTGGATTTGCAATTTTTTTTATAAAGATGTCAATGGTTGTAAACAACAAAATAATCATGAAAAAGGATTTTCCTACGAACCTTATCATTCAACTATGGGCCAAATTTAATTCTTTTTGAATTAAAAAAAACAAGCTCTCAAAATTCACAAAGATTTTTGAGATAACATGTGTTCAGGTCATTGAGTTTGTGGAAGATGAATGTTAGTTTCCAATAGTGGCATTGATTAAGATCAATTGAGGAATCACATAATGTTTCATTTGGATTTATGCATTCAATTTTGTGCACAATGATTATACACAATCGAAAACTTCCATTTTGAAAAGGTCATCACTTAATGGAAAGACACAAATGCGTGATATTGTGTCAATTGTTAAAGGCAAAATGACCTATTTTTTGAAGTAGTTTTTTTTTTTTTGTTATAACTCATTTTAATGGAGTAGTTTTTTGTGATGGATGATTGCAATTATAATATTTTATGACTTGACCTTTTTTCTTTGAATTGAAGCACACTAATTACATAAGTTTGTAAATTGTCATTCTATGCACATTACAAGCCATTTTATAATTTTATGATGCTTTGTTTGAAGTTGGAGTATTTGTTTGATGTGGTTGGGGGATTGGAACTTGGGGTGGGTTGTTGGTGTATGCTGTTAACAAATAGGAGATCTATTCAAGTGCAAACATAAATCTTTATTGAAAGGAAACTACAACATAATGCTCACAACACAAAACACAACATCAAGAACTCTCCAAGGTTCTTGTCACATGAAA
>Ga0116231_10012905_pt1 | contig 12015 bp, 6 predicted proteins | sample S1TSphgellanicum_2_FD_89695 | JGI IMG/M metagenome (GOLD analysis project Ga0116231, IMG submission 89695) | Host-associated microbial communities from peat moss isolated from Minnesota, USA - S1T2_Fd - Sphagnum magellanicum MG | ecosystem: Host-associated > Plants > Peat moss > Unclassified...
AATAAAAAAAAGTGTTTTTTTATTAAAAAAAATGCCCCCCCCCCCCCCCCCCCCAACAAAAAAAACAACTGAGGAAAATTTACGCTAGCTAAGTTGCCCTCCAATTACACTAAAAAAAAAAGGTGTTATGTACTACTTTAGTTAAGCTTGAATTAACAAGCTTAAGACATACCATCATTAAAAGATTAGTGAAAATCAAAGGTTCTTTGCAAAACCTGGAACTGGACATACCTCCTTACTTACCTACCATACTTACCCACTTACACAGGTAGTGTTGAAGGTGAAAAGTAGGAGGGTTTACAATATGGTTTACTAAGGTTCCACCTTGGTAACTCAGTTTAGTTCATGGACAATTGGGTCAGAAAGGGTTTCCAATGGGTGGTGCACTGGTGGGTGCTAGGTCACATATAGGTGGTATCCATGATGGCCAAGTAACCAACTAATGAGGAGAATTACATAGAGTAAAGGATGTCGTGAAGCATCATTTCATCCATCTGTTCCGTCATTCATCTGTTCATCCATCCGATCATTCATTCGTCTCGTCATGATCTGTTTATTCTGACGGGGCGAAAAAAGAGTGGAATACAAATGTGGCGCGGCAGAGAAAACAATAGGAAGAGATGGCACACATGCCAAAGCCCTGCAATGATGGGACAGATGGATGAAATGATGCTTCACATTCATCCGATCATCCATCCATCTCGTCATGGTCTGTTTACTCCGACGGAGCGGAGAAAGAGTGGAATACACATATTACATATAGTAAAGGACGTCGTGAAACCAATAGGAAGAGATGGCACACATGCTAAAGCCCTGCAATGACGGGACAGATGGATGAAATGATGCTTCACATCCATCTGGTCATCCATCCGTCCAGTCATGGTCTGTTTACTCCGAGGGGGTGAAGAAAGAGTGAAACACACACACACACACACACACACATATATATAGAATTGAAAATTAATAATATTTTTAGCTGATGTCATCAAATTAGAAATAAAATAAAATAAAATAATCCACCCAACCCAAAATCTGACCAATTTGTTTCATGGTGAATTCTCTCAAATTTATGAGTTAGAACTCTCAAAAAAAACAAAAGAGGATTTTTCTTCACAAATTCTCTTTTCTCAAAGAAAAAAATTGCAATTTTTTTGAGAAATGCTTTTTTTTTTTGGTAGGAAAAAATACTTTGTCACATTTGGACACAGGTTTTAGTATTTGGGACAGTTTTTTTTTGTTTTTTTCCAGTTTTCTATAGTTCGAATAATTTTTTCCAAACATTAAAAAAATTAGTGCTATGTGACTTTTTTGGCATACTCGCATTTAGTGATTTTTTAAAAACAGATTTTGTGATTTGTTTGACCAAAAATATGAGAAAGCATTTTGTGTTGTCCGATAAGCTGCTGCATGTCACCTGTGACATTTGGCCGTCACTGCATAATATACTTTTTTGGCACATATGTAATGTACCGTCAAATACACACACACCTATGCATTAGGCACGGGGTTCAAACTAATCCCAAATACAAGGGCAAATTCTACCTTTCTACAATCCAAGAGGCTGAAAGCCATATTAAACTCCCAGCTTTTTTGGATGCAATGACCAAATGAGCTCGGATCTTTTATCACCAAATCTGTGGCCATTCTTGAAATAAAATCCAGGCATCACCAGTGCCCTTAAAGACTTGAAAGTAATTGGGTGGGAGGTCAGGTTATTTCCTTTGATGCTCTGGTTGCTTCCAATTCTAGGATGCTCATTCTAGGATGCTCAAGGCACACAATTGGGCCCCCCAACTTCCTGTTGAAAACAAAGGGTGGCCCGATAGCCTCCAATAGCCCTGGAAAAGGTTTCTTACATATTAATGTGACATGTCACAGAGGTAGGTAGGTAGGTACAAGCTCATAGTTCAGTAGGTAGGAAATGTAAATGTTTACTTATGTAAGAACAGTTGCACCAGAGATCAGTATTTGTGACCCAGCAAAATTAAAATGAATGAAAAAAGTCTAATCATGCCATTTTAGTTTTGGCATGTTAGGCCCTAGTAAATATGATGTGTATGTTAGGAAGAGTGTAATAAACCAAGTCCCTAATTTTTATTGGCACACTATAAATGATTAATCTAGGCGGTTTGCTAAGGTAGTAGGTCTCATCTATTTGTACTCCCAATTTTAGTCTTATGGGTGAGGTTGGAAAAAAGGTAACTAACTGTACTTGGATGTGAATTTTTTTTTGGTAGGGTTACATGCTTAGCACCAATGGAAGTGTCTTATGTACGCACATGGTGGTTACCAGGTAGGTAGATGCGTGTGGATGGTTAATATATAACTAACTGTAGTTAGCTATGGGATAGGAGTATACCATAAAGAAATGTTTCCTCTTCACACGCTATCCATCTTGCATGGTGTGCGTACGGGTGCTAGTCCATGGCTTAACATCTAACATGTTAAAAAGACCCCTTATGAGAGCTGTGTTTGACACTCAATACAACAACCAGGCTATGTGAAGTCGCCTACTACTTATGCCACAAGATTTGTGGTAGGGTTAATTACAAAATAATTATTAAAAAAATAGGGTTCCTTTTCTATGCCCATAAGTAGGCTATTAGTAGGAATCTTGTCTTTATATTGAAAAATAGTGCATTCAAAACTATTATGGGATAATAGAACATGTGAGTCCCATAGAACATATGTAATATTTTTTCTATTTGTCAGAACATGCATAATTAAAACGTGTAGAACTGTGCAATGTTACGTAGGTCACAAAAAGGGTGCAAAAATACACCTCAAAATGAGTGCCAATTAGAGGTATTTAACAAGCACTCATTGTTAATGGGTATTTAACATTTCACGTTTAACACCAAGCCAAAAACACATTGATCTTCAACAACACATGATGTTCTTGGTTCTATAGGCTAAGGTCACTTCACATGGACTTGCCTTTTCATCTTCATGGGACTTTTTGACCTATTAGAGTTATCCGTAAAGTAAGACGAACACTGAGTTTGGTCATTCACAGGGTGAGATTTTTAAAAAACCTGTAAAAAAGTACATTAGCATTCAATGGGAGTGAAACTCAGAAAACCATCAATTTTGGTCGTAAACTGAGTTTTCATCCTGTCTTTCCTTTTTCCTGAGCCCCTCTACTGCTGCTACATATATTTTCAACGCTCCTACCTGCACAACCACTATAATTAGTGTCGAACCTTGTGCATCAAATGCTGAGTTTCAGTATTTCGTACTCAGTTGCAGCATTTCATACTGTGATTTAATAAAATGTCTTTACTTCCTACCTGCACAACCACTATAATTAGTGTCGAACCTTGTGCATCAAATGCTGAGTTTCAGTATTTCGTACTCAGTTGCAGCATTTCATACTGTGATTTAATAAAATATCTTTACTTTGCGGATAGCACTGATAGAGAGGATAGGGGGTGAAAGGAAGCCCCAAGAAGGGTGAAGACAGGGTTACTTTACGGATAACTCTATTGTCTAAGACTTTGGATAATTATAAGGTCACTGGGTTTCATCCTACGAAAATAGAGAGTTTGGAATCAACTTTGAATGGAATGGAAAGGTGTTTTTTTTTCAATTGATGTTTTTTTTAGAGCTATTTGTTTTCAACACCATAATCATGAATGATGAAAATACAAACATATTTTCAATACCTTCTTCACCAATTTGCATTCTATTTCTTTTCAATTGAATTTGAATTAAATTCAATTGAATTCAGTGTATCTGAATTGAATTGAACTTGAATTCAATTCAAGTCACATGCAATGTCATTCAATAATTTGATTCAAATATAAATTATTTTTTACAAAATAAATTCTTTTTTTCATCATTTCATTTTCATTGTCACTAATAGTCCATAACAATGCAAAGTCTAGGTGCTTAAGCCAAATAAATGTTTTGTCTTGGAATAAACTTTTGTGACCTAGGGTCTAACAACTTATTTCAAAAAATAAAACCTTGAACATGTTTTGAAAATCATAATGTTTTTAACCCTTCATATCTTAAGCTTTCAAACCATCATGTGTAGGCTCAAAGGTCCACCTTCATGTTTTAGGCCTTTAATTTTTTATATGTTATTTTTTTGAATTCTAATGTCTTAGGCTTTTACAAGAGTTGAATCATAAGTAAACTTTTAAATTTTCATGTCCTAGGCTTTCAAGTCTTGAGGTCCTAGGCTTCTACAAGTATCAAGTCCTAAGGTGTAATGTCTTGAAACTTACTTGTAGGTTTAGAAAACTTTATTATATGCATGTCCTAGGGTTCAACCTAGAAATAAATGCATTTGTCTAGCACATCAAAATAACCTATTAAGCTCTTATGATTTATGTAACTAATGTTTATATATACATATGTATTTTTAAACTTTCATACCAATGTGATCATAGTGTTGGGTTCAAGAAACATATTTGGTTAGTATTAGGCAAGTACCATTGTTCATACTAGTCACATAAAAGGAATATACTTATTTTGAAACCCCTTTCTTTGAATCATTAAAATTTTCAAAACTTTGGGGACCATTTGTCCACTGAAAGAAGGCCATTATGATCACGAATAATAATTCAATATTCAATTTAGGAACATCAATTAGTTAAATAACTTGAAAACTATATAGGGAACATTGAAAAGAAAAACTCTTAACTATTTATTGACTTGCTTGGAACCCTTGTGAACACTTGGGAACAATAGTAAAAATACATTTGGGACTTATTAAGAACTTTGGTAACATTATGAAATGATCAAGTTGGGGTTTTTGCAAAGAAATCATTGAGAATGATGGGAACACTTATGCAAAAAAGAAAGGTAATTTATAACACTAATGTTACAAACCTAAAAACAAATCAATAATGTATTTTGGAAATCATTGAAAAATTTGGTCCTATTTAAATTATTGCACCAAAAGTGGTGCATTAACTTCAACACAATGAACATTTACAACTTCAATGTGATAGTATCAACTTCGTCCTCAAAATGGTTTGACAACACATTGGCAAGTACATTGTGGAATTTGACACTATTGCAAAGAATGAAATTTAATATAGATGTCCATTTCCTTTAAAATACATCATGAATTAATTGTTAAAATCTATTATTAATATCAAATTCATTTTGCAAAGGATGTGGAGAATTAAGTATAGTTTCTTAGATTACAATTGTAATGAAAGACCATGGATCACAAACTATAAGAATATGTCAAAGAACATAAAAAGGTAGAGGTGGCAAACTTTTTAAAGGAAGAAAAACCATTGCTATTAATTGAGGTGTTGAATTCCACTTGTGAGATGAACATAAAAAAACCTACACCAAGTAGGCTAGGAATGAAAAGAGGTCATTGCATTAATTTAAGCACAAAGTGATGTGTGTTCATAATTGAATTTGATGTGGTTGATTTAAGGGATCAATTTAAAATCAATATTTGTAAATGGCAAAACATTATAAGAAATGTTGTGAAAAATTATTTTTAAGTTTAATTTAGTTGCAAATAAGTCAAGATCTAGAGATGTCAACATGTTCCCACAAGTTTTTGGTCATATTGGTTGATTCTAGACCATGTCCCTCAAAATTTTACCCCGCCATTAACCCAAGCTCAAAATGGTGACAAACAATTTTGGAAAGAGAAATTTCATGTAGCCAATTGGGAGGCTCAACATATAGTCATGATGGGCCTGATTTTTTCCTTTTTGGGGTGTGAGTGGGGGGAGATGTTTTTTGTTGAGAATATGTCAAAATATGTGACCAATGTTTGCCCCTATTAGCCTGAGCCAAAAATGGTAATAAATAGTTTTAGAAATAAAAGTTTCATGTAGCCAATGAATGTTTTATTTTATTTTTTGGGGTCATTGATGGGTTTTTGTTTGCTTGAGTCTTCCCATCCTTTCATATTTACTTGTTTTTCGTTTAAGATTTGGTTGAAAATAATGTGTTTTCTTAAAACTTTTGCAAGAAAAAAAGGCAAAAAGAAATTAAGAAACATGAAAAACTTTTGGAAGTTAGCATCACAACTAATATGGGGTATTTTGACATATCCCACAAAGATGTTGGCTATTATGGAAAAGTTCATAGAGGAAAAATGTGTATTTAGGATTGTGTGCTTTGGAGAAAGGAGGGAGTCTTTCAATACTTCATTTGTAAATGGTGTGTAGGATTTATATTTCCAACATTATAGCTTTGAACAAATTGATCAATTTTTTAAAAGATCATGATGATGTAACAATTGTTCCATTAGGACAGCATGTGCATTGCAAACTATTGAAAGGAGTTTGCATGCACACATAAACTCACACAATTGATATTGTTTGAAAGACTAAGGGGAAAAACATTTTCAATTTTGTCATAGGAATGTTAGTTTTGAACAAATGCAAGAGGGAGTTGATGAATATGTCAAGTATCAAACTTGTTTTTGTAAGATTAGAGTATATTTGACACACAACACCATCATGGAGAAAGTTGCAACCTTTTGCAAATACAAGATGAAAAAGAACATTGGTAATATTTTTCTAGGTGTGCTTTTGGAGATGCTAAGGTTTTGATAGTTTTACCTTGCAACATTGTGGGTTTTGCCATACAAAAATAGTGGGATGGACTATCTAAGGTCACAATATTTATGGAAATGCGTGATGATGCCCCAAGCTATGGAGTTGGATGATGTTACAAATTTTTTTATGAGCACCAAACCTTGGTTTGAAGTTAAGAGAGATTGGAAGATTACAACTTGCTGAAGAATTACAAGAAATTTGGAGGTTGTCATTTTCAAAATGTGAACAACAAAATCTTGCAAGTACATATGACAAGTTTTTAGAACATGTTCTATTCATCTTTATTCATATTGCAGACTTGTCTCCAAATCATGGTTTTTGAAATTTCCATAAATAAAACTTCATGTTTGAAGTTTGACTTCTATAAATAAAAGCGTTTTTTGGATCAACTTACATGCATGAGTTTTGCAATGAATAAATCATCTAGATAGTTTATATTTTTAAGTATGTCATAACCTAGATTGCATGTTTTGGGCATTTGGGCCAATGAAAAAACTAAGAAGGGTGAAAAAAAAGAAAGTATGATGCACCCCCAACTAATTGATGTGAAACACACAAAGGTTGCAAATGAATTATAGGTTGGAACTAATTTGCAACTTTACAATAGAAATATACATTTGAAAAAATTATTGGCCACATGAAAAAATCACTTAATCTACCCAACCATTTGAAACTTCCTTAAAATTAAGTGATCTAGAATTTACCTTTGGTTTTAACTTATTTGCAAAGGGGTCAACATTTGAACTCATTAGCATAGTCCTACAAGTTGCTAGTCAATGTTGTTTGACTTTAGATGCAAGTTTATTCACCTATGTACAATTGACCAATGGGAGTCAAAATGCATTTAGCGCCATAATTCATGTGATCTATGAATGTAGCAAATGTCAACTAACATGCTCTTTGTAAAATCATTCATGTGCACATTGTTAATAATTAAGGTGATACTTGATTGAACAATTTGGAAATTGGAAATATATATATATCATGTTGAAAAAATGTATTTTTGTGTTAGATTTGTGCATGTACAAAAGAATGATCTTTAGGTGAGATTTTTCCAAATGGGAAAAAATGGTTTGGAATCAATAACTTATCATTGCTTAACCACTTAATCATTTTAGGCTCGAAAAAAGTACAAAAGATTTAATGCTTCCCAAATGGATCTATGGGGCCTTTTTTTTCTTAGTTAGTTTTTTTTTTTTTTTTTACTCAAGCTTTCATTCACCCTACAACTATTGTTTCTGTTACATAGGTAAGTTTATTTTTGAAAATATGGATTTTAGTTAAAAATTAAAAATCACATGTTAGACATTTGAAAATCTCATTGATCATTTAAAAAACATGGAATGAAGCTCCATGAATGATTTTTTTTTTATATTAGGGGGAAATGGTGCAGGTAAAAAATTCATTTTGTTAAGAAATCAACTTAAAAGAAGTTATTAATTGTGATGATGGATTCGAAAGTGGTGAAAATAACTCCTAAGAAGGACTTAAGGAAAGTGTGGTAAGAACTAGATATGTTGAAATCTAACTTGAAAACTTCAATTATTCAATGTTTTAATTTGTTTATATGTAGGTTGTAGTTAAGATTATATTCCATTAAAATGTGAAAATTGGGGGTTATATTTTAGTGATAAATTAGCTTGGGCATTATAGATCTATTGTAATTATATTCCATTTGAAAATAACATCTAAAAAAATTTATGTTTTCCCAACTTTGATTGTCAATACAATTTTTTCAATTTTATGTTGTTATCAATATTGATCGAATGCACTTTTACATTTTATATTAAAATGGACAAAATTATAAATGTGTGTGCAAGGATTGTTCGACATGATGGTGAACAATGGTGACATGGCATCACAATACCTACAAAATTACTAAAAAATGTCATAAATTTTTTGCATTGATTGCATTTACAACCATTATATCCACAATTGATTCCATTATAAGCTCTAAAAGAATACCATTGCCAAATCCACTAATTCTTGAAACACACCAAAATCTATTCCAAATTAATAGTTGTAATCACAAAGTAATATTAAGGTAGTTACATAATAGTTCATTTTTATCACAAATAATTAGACATGTTAGTATTATGATCATTTTTGGAAATCACAATTTAGTTTTTTATAATTTTATAATCTAAGCTTTTCAACCATAATAGTGAATAGTAATCCATGTAAATGCATTACAACAAAAAGTGTCTTTGTACGTCAAGTGATTTCATTGGATGAAATTGATTCATTTTCCCTCCCAATCCAATGTGGCACATGATCCACACAAACACCATTTTGGCATTCACCCAAGTTTTTCACCAATCCAACATGATAGCAAAATTTTTAACCTTGACATTTAGTTGCACTTGAGTTGTAAAATTTCAATGATGCTAGAGTATACATGACATTAATTGTGATGTTACATCATGTCTGTTATGAACAATGTAACTTGTTTGTTGCTTCTTCCATTGAAAAATAGGGGTAGTTATAAATCTCCATTATAATTAGGAGTTTCAGTTGCAATTTGGTTGTGAAACCTTAGATTTTCTCTTGAAAACAAATTGCAAAGGAAATGAACACATATAAACATTCATCGTTAGCAAGGAATGATGCAACATGTAAATAATCTTCCCAATGTAGTTTATGATGATTTCAAGTATATCTTTAATTACATGTCAAAGATTAAAAATAACACAATCTATCGAGATCTAACATCTAACCCCGCAAGAGAAAATAAATCTAAATGTCCTTTAGAAATTGAAACAAGTTTGTAATTTGTATAATTGTAATCCATGTTATGTCATCTTCAAGTTTGTTTAATGGTTTCATGTAATAGCATGTCTAACCCTTGTGTGATGTAGCACTAGATTTTGAAGAATAGTTCAACATCTTGTATTGTGATTGCACTTTGTTATTAACTTCATTAAAGTAGAATGTGAAGCCAAAGTTGTGTACACTTGACCAATACCTACAATACAATTTTCAAACATAGAGATAGCACACACTCCTCTAATGCTTGCTACAATAGAAGAACCCATTCAATTAGGAACATTTAAAAACTCCTAATTGAAATAATTGATGAAAACATTTCACCACACAAGGATTTTGGTGCATGAGTTGAAATTATCAAACTTCTTCCAATTGTTGGACAAGCAACATTTAACAACACATGTAATATTTTTAAAAAACAATGGCATGGTATAAGTTGTTGAAAAGGAAATGAAAAACAAGATGTTGGTGATTTCAATTTAAAAAAATCCACGTAACAAATTTAACAATAAAAAATCAACATTCATAAACACAAAAGTATTTAAATTTTTTGAGAAATGCTAAAATCAATTGCATGTAAAAAAATATGGTCCAAATTATTTTGGAATTGACTCATGTCATGAACATGATGTATTCAAAGCGAAAGGAAGAAGCACATAATGAATTATGTAATGATTATTCAAAGTCACAATGCAACACATAAAAAAAAAGGATTTCCAATTGTAAGATGCAATTTCAAAGTGTTGAATGTGTAGAACTCAAATTACCAAACATTGCAAAATCACAGATGAATAAAGTTTTAACTTAGTAAATTTACAAAGATAAGCAAAAACACAAAAGAACAAAAACACAATTAAACAAAATGTCAAATGTACAACGACACAACTAAATGAACAAACTCAAAAAAATAGAGATGAAAGGGGAGATGAACAATGATAAAAAAGAGATAAAGATTGATTTTGGTTGAAAGTTGAAAAAGGATGCTATATCCCAACTAATCAATGAACATTTCACTCTTGATGCCGTTGGCAAAATCCTAACCTAAGGTGTACAAAGGTCTTCACACAAGGACAAAACAAATCAAGTTAAATTACTCTGCATTAGGAGTAGAGTCTAAACATGTGTCCCTAGTTGTGTTGTTATTATAAGTCCCCATTTAGTGGTAACTATTAAAAATCCTAAACAAAAGTGATGTTGAAGGTTAAATTTTTTATTATCCCATATAACACTAGGTGTGGCCATAATTTAAAATAAGCCCGCCAAACTTGTTTGACTCTCCATGTGAGGGAGAGACTACGAAACAATGTAGCTTTCATTTGGTGTTACATTTTTGATGAGATGTGAGTTCATGGGTTTAGGGTTTTGAGAACATGCGAGTTCATTTCCAGGGAATTTTATGGAGAATTTCCAATTTAAATTGTTGCAGGTTCGAAGTTCGAAGTTGAACTTGTGCCATAATAAGGGCTCAAGGGCAAAGCCATTTACATGAAACCCACATTCATCTTGAGTCCGAACTCTTCTATGTCGGGGAGCTCCAACACAAAACCAATGTTTCTTTTCCAGGCAAATTTTCCCCAAATTTTGAGCTATACAAAGGGTTTTACATGGGAAAAAAAAAAGACCCAAATTCACCAGATTTTGAAGGAAAAAAAAATCTCAAATCACTAAATTTTTATGATAAGTTCCAATAGGTAGCCAAGAATATAGAAGGATTCTGTTCTTTTTTACTATTTTCATATCTATTATGTAGCCAAATTTGGCTAAATTATTTTCTACACCAATGCCACTTTGGTGACATCACAAAATCATTAGAAGAAACCCTGCACACAACCCTGTTTATATTGACAACTTTACAACATAGGTTACTAATAACTGATTATTGACACTTGGAAAACACGTCAGCCTGGGCAAGCGTGGTGTGTGAACACGAGTAGTAAAACGTAACGACACCTGTCAATGTTTTGCAACACTATGGTCAAAAGATATTTGCTGTCGGCTATTATTATTTTGTAGGTAATAATTTTAGGAGCAATGGGAATGCAACTTGGTATCTCCTTTCAGAGGGGAAAAACCTCTGGCAATAATAGGTACATTAATGATGTTAGGTTTTGGATCCAGAGATCCCCTCTGGGCTATAAGGAGAAGGATTTTTATTTATTTTTATTTTATTTTTTTATTATTATTTTTTGGGAGTGGTATCATGAAATTTGGCGATTTTTTTCCCCATTTACACACATTTTAAGGAAAAGTTCTAGCAAGTAGCCACGAATATAGAAGGATTATTATTAATAATATTATTATTTTTCCTACTTTCATATCTAGCTTTCATGTCTAATATGTTGCCAAATTTGACTGAAATTAATTTCTAGATGAGTCCACTTTGACTAAATCACAAAATTGTTAAAAAAAAACCCTTAGTCCCTAATACAGGTCTGTCCTTTAAAACTCTAAACATGATTTTTTTTTTTTTTGGGTATATAAAATAATTATTTTTCCTACTTTCGTATCTAGCTTTCATGTCTAATATGTTGCCAAATTTGACTAAATTAATTTCTAGATGAGTCCCCACTTTGACTAAATCACAAAATTGTTAAAAAAAAACCCTTAGTCCCTAATACAGGTCCATCCTTTAAAACTCTAAACATGATGCTTTTTTTTTTTTTTTTTCTTTTTTTTGTTTATAAAATATTTTCTGTATTTTTTG
>Ga0116231_10012906_pt1 | contig 12015 bp, 1 predicted proteins | sample S1TSphgellanicum_2_FD_89695 | JGI IMG/M metagenome (GOLD analysis project Ga0116231, IMG submission 89695) | Host-associated microbial communities from peat moss isolated from Minnesota, USA - S1T2_Fd - Sphagnum magellanicum MG | ecosystem: Host-associated > Plants > Peat moss > Unclassified...
GCCTAACCATAGTTGAAAGTTGTTGTTAAAATGTGGGCAGTAATTAGAAACTACTTCCAAGATTATAAGATTTATGCAAACATCATTAAGATGTTCATTAAGGAATTCTTGCACAACCTTCCCCAGCCATCGAAGGACAATTCATGGCCTAAACATCCCACAAACCAAAATTATAGAATGTGATTCAAAAGGCAGTCTGAATCTTATTATTTGTTGGGCATCCATGATAGAATTTAGAAAAAGTGGCCCGAAAACTTGACAGACCTAATGGACGGCACTTATGAATCACCTTTTCTCATATATATTACTAAGGATGGTACATGAATACCAATATTAAATGCACCAGACAACAATGAATTAGGGGTGCACGTAAATGAAAGTAACAATGAGGATGACTAAGGTGCTATTAGGCAAATGCAAAAAATAAGCAATTTTACATTATCTCACTTAGTTCATGATAAACAAATTTTCTCACTAGATTAGGTTCCACTTTCATGTCAAAGAGTTGAACATTTTGTTATTCCATATTTAGGGAAAAAAATTGCTTTCGATTTTAGATTTTCTTGATATTTCAAACATTGTAAACAAAATTTGCAAAAGAATTTGTGTTTTTAACTATTATTAGAAACATAATGAAGATGACTAGTAGAAATTGGTCAACATGTAATCATTTTCATTAGTAGAAATCATGTCATTTGCAACCATTCCCGGTGTAATTATGTGCAACTAAATGTCGCTTACAACTATGAATGGTTTTCTGTGTGTGATTATTTTTCAAATTTGGATGGATTTTGGTCTTCCTTTCAATTAGTTGCGAATATGACTTATTTTACCTTTTCAATAGATTGATTTTTCATGATGTCTTTGCATTTTTAATAACATCGTTTATACATTTAGTTGCACATGTAACCAAAATAATCACATTATAGTTACATAAGGTACGTATGTTCCCTAATAGCTACACATATAAATTATTTAATAATACATAAACCTATATGTATATGCTACCTACTTACTATGTACATATACCTTATGTACCTACCTATTATATACATGCCTACCTATTTAGTTATTAGGTGCCTATGTACACATATACCTACATACCCACTAGCTATCTAATAAGTTATTTAATTATAAATAATTATTTAGAGGCTATCTAAGTAGGTATTTAAAATAAATAATTATGTAAAAGCTATTTAAATATGTACTTAAAATAAATACTATTTAAATAGGTAGCTAGCAAAAACTTATGTTACTTAATAGGTAGGTTATATAATAGCATGTGCTAAAGAATAGTTGTAACTAGGTTACAATTATGCGATTAAATTGCAACTAAAATTTTATCCCATATTGTTTGTCTTTCCTTTCAAGTTTATAAACTATTTAAGTAGGTTGGTTTGGTGTACCCTACCTACCTACCTAGGTTAGACCTATGTCTAAATGGCTTAAGCTTAGCCTAGGTGGCACATGGCATATTGTAAATGGGCTAGCTCGAAATTAGGCTAGGTACCTTAGGCACTGAACTAGGTTAAAAGGTTTAACTTAGGCCTAACCAAGGTGCCATGTGACCTATTATAAATGGGCTAGCTCGAAATTAGGCTAGGTACCTTAAGCATTTAACTAGGTTAAGAGGTTTAACTTAGGCTTAGCCAAGGTGCCATGTGACCTATTATAAATGGTCCAACTTTCAACTAATGTTAAGTGATTATAGGGCAATCTAGAGTTACCACGTGTCACAATCTAGATGTTTTAATTGGATGGTTGCAAAAAAACACATTTGTTTGGCAAAAATATTTCAAAAAATCCAAATGATGCCACGTGTCACATTTTTAGGCTATTAAGTGTTAACATATTGATGTGCAATGTAGTTGCAAGTGTCATTGCAAATGTAGTTGTAGAACTCATCATCACAAGTTTATCCAAACTATCATACTATAATTCCTAAAATTATTACAAATGACATTTATTATTATTTATTTATTTATATTAATAATTATTACTAATTACTTTATAGTTGCAAAATTAATCATTAATATTTCCTTGATTAAAATTTAAAATAATATTATTTTATTACATAATGATGATGCTATTGATGCTATTAGTATGATAGAGAAAATAATTAATATTTTCAAAGAGATAATGTACTTATTAAAAATAAATTTTGAAATTAAAATTTAAAAATTAATTATAATAATTCATAATAGTTATAAAAGTGACATATGAATATATATAATAATAATAGAATAGTTTACCTAGGCTAGCTACAAGTTAGATGATTATTATTATGATTATTATAAGTCATCAATTGTTAAGATTATTACGTTGTAATAATTATTGAAATAATTAATGTATGATTTAAAATTTTATTATTCAAAATTTATAATTAATAATGTGAAATTAGTAATAAATTTATCATTTTTATGTGCACATAAATGCCATTGAATATACACATATGTTAGTATTACTGTTCTTTTTTTGGTGAAATTTTGCACATTGGTGAGGGAGAAAAAACCTTAGCAAATACAACAAAAGGCTGCTTGGGATTTTTTTTTTTTTAAATCACCATATCTTTAAATAAAAAGCTAGAAGTTGCCACATTTAGATAATGCATTCTAGCAAGTTGCCATAACTAGGTAGGATTTCAAAAACATATATTTGTCCACTAAGAAAATCACCATTTACTGCTAATTAAATGCTGAGAATTCTAGCCAATGCACCTACTTAAGGATTTTTAAAAAAACCCTAATTACTATCATTCTAAAATGTCAATATTTGTTTGGGTTTTTTTTGTACCCTTGAATAAATTTTTACTTAAATTGATGATGAAAATTGAATGTAAAAATAAATCACATATTTACCACATGTTACATCTCCATTTAATTTTTAAATTATAATATATAAAATTATTTTTAATATATCCTTATTTATCAATAAAATTTATGTTAATGTGTAATAATCAATACACATATAAAATATTGTAAATGCATCATATATTAAGTATATATTCAAGAAAAATACTATTAATTTTTTTATGTTTTTTATGTTTAAAATATTAGTTAAAATCAATTCCCTATATGTTTTGATTCCTTATGTGTGAACTTATAGTAATAGTCATTTTCAAATCATTATAAACTAATTTTACAATTATGTATGTAATGATCACATTATGTATGTAATGACACATCATTTTCTCTATGTCATTTGCATAGTCATTCTTTAGTTATATTTGAAATGATTTTATTTTAGTCACATTTTCATATAATATTTTGGACATTCACATCATTTTGTCATCAATCATGGATGCCATATGGATGAAAACTTGTAATGAAAAAACAACATCATTTTTCTTCTTACCATGGCATGGTCTATTAGTCAATTGCACCATTAATATATGACTCCAATTTTTTACAAGTAGGATTTGAATAATATCCAATTACTATATTCAATTACTAGTCATTTAGAACATTTAATCATTGATATCTTGGTTGCAAAGAACAAGATTTCTTCTAGTGTATTGAAATAATTTTTTGGATTTATATATGTGTGTGTGTGAATGGCTTGAAGCCGTAAACTTTAGATGAATCTAGATAACATATTTAAAACCCCAAAAATACATATCGTCCATTTAACAACAACATATTGACTTATAACCTACCAACCTACATGTTTACATCCTATTTATAATGTAACAAATAATGTAACATATATTGCGTCAGAAATAAGTTAAAATGAACCAACACACCATCTACTAAATGCCCCTTACCATTAAGTTGTGGATGAACTTCAACTTAAATAATCTATGGCTTCACCTTGGTAATATAGTCTATAAGAAGTAGATGTTGTATGTAAGTAGATAGGTAAGACAATTCATGATTCTTAAGTAACTAAATAGTTAGACCTAGACTTGGTAAGGGTTGTTTTTATTACTTACCTAGGTTGGTAGGTAGTAAAAAAATGATAGAAGGTAATCGACATGGTGTGATAACTAACTAGAACCCAACCCAAAATTGTTTCCTTGTGTCATTTGTCATCCATCCTTCATGGTGTGTTGGTGGGTGTTGGTTCACTTTGGGCCTCAAACCAAACATACAAGATGATCTCGTAACCTAGGTTTTGGTAAATCTCACATAATCTTGTCAATGGCATCTTTTCATAAAATATGCTAACATGTGATTCAAACATTTTTTGTGAAGAATGTTTGGATTATGCTCCAAGCATCATTCCTCATGGTCCAAAATTTTTCACTTTGGGAATTGTTTGGCTTATGGTCAACACATTTTCACTTTGGGAATTGCTTGGCTTATGGTCCAAACATGTTTGCTTATGGTCTAGGCTTGGACTCATGATATGAACATTTTTGCTTATGGTTGAGGTTTGCTTTTATGGTCTAAGCACTTTCACTTATGGTTGAGGCTTGGTCTTACGGTCCAAACATTTTTGTTTATGGTCCAATCCTAGTTGTATGGTCTAAGCAAGTTTTCTTATGTTCAAGTTTGGTCCTCAGTACTTTGAAACTTTTGCATGCCTTAATCATTTCCAATTATCTCAAGATAAAAGATAATTTTTTCTCCAAGCTCTTCTCTCTTTATGCACCTTTAAAATGCTCAAACATATGTTGATTTTTTGAAAAAAAGCTTAAGGTTAGGGTCTTATGCCAATTTGCTTAAGCCTTGTTTTATACTTGGAGATCGTGCTAGACATTTTCACTATTTTATGTTGTACATTCTTATACATTAAAAAAATCATAAATCCTATTGTTTTACCTTAAGCCAAAACAAGTGTTTCCATCTTGCGATGTTTGTTCGACCCTTTTGGCATTTCATAATGGTGCTATCATCACATCATTTGTGTTCATGATGAATGATGAACAAAGATTATGATGGTGTTACCAACCACTAAGTAGTAGCTGCATTGTCTGGTAGGCTTGGTGTGTTTGGTTCGCTTGGGTGATGGCCATTGGCATTAAAAGAAAAACATGCATTTTAAACTAATATGTACAACTAAATTTTAGTTGCAAGGATGAAAGCATGGTAAAGTATGCAAAACAAATGGTGACACATGTAGTCACAATCACATTTATGGCATAAACATGAGAAAAATTATTCAAAACTTCTTTGATTTTCATTATGAAATATGAAGCACTCCATTGAGTTGATGGAAAGCTACACATAAAGTGCAACAAATTTTCACATAAGAAAAATGGATGAAAAGTATATTCTAAATTAGTTGGGTTTTCAAAATTCCAAACATACTTTTATATGAGAATTGAGATAAATTATGACTATGACATGAAAAAAATTTAAACACATTAATACATATTAGTGTTCTTGCCATTTGAACATACAAAAAATCCAATTTTTATTGTATTTTCGTTGCACTTTCATATACTTGAAGTAGGATAGTGACACCTATTTTCTTGTACTTGTATTTTAAAAAATATACTTAAATGCACATTAAAACATGCAAGTATTAAATATTTTGTAATTAAGTCAAAGATCTTCCTCTTATTGATCATTAAAATAAAAAATATTTAGGAGTTCAATGTATTAAGTTTTAGTTTTTGGATATTTTTCACCCAAAAAAAAAAAATCTCTCATTGGCATACTTTACCATGCTTTCACCTGCAAATGACATTTGTGCCTAAAATCTTCTTAGTCACCTTGAACAAGTCACATGCAACATTAATCGCAAACAACAGGGGGTATTGAATAAAAGAAAAAATCAACGAATATAATTTCATCCTTTGATTCCATTGTATACATATTGTCACATGCGATTAAGATGCAACTATTTTGGTCATTAATGAATGCAAATGATGTGATGCCACATGTCCCAATATTTAATTACTTAAGATATAGATATTCTTGTTATTTTGAAGTAATTTGGGACATTCAATTTAAATGTTTAAATGATCATATATTTTAACACATGGCCCAATGTAAATATGCCATGTGACATTTTTAAATGAATTTAATACAAAACATTAATATTAGGTTGGTAAGCACTTGAGTAGATGCCCACAAACTTAGGTTACATACCTACATACCTACTTAGGTGAAAAGGTAGTTAGGTAGGTTCTACCTTTTTAGACTAAGTACCTATTTATATATGTAGGTACATAAGTCAACCTAGGTGGGTAAGTCAAACTAGGTACATACTTAGTTTAATAGGTAAATAAGTAGGTTGGGGGCGTAGGTAGTTTATAATTGCACATAATTTTTCTTTTCATTTTGGGTTAAGCCTTTTGATTAGTTCATCCCATTTGCACAAACTTTTTAATGTGAAATTGCATGATCACATCCTTTGTTTATATAGTGTTAAAAATAGGAGTGAACAACAAACAATGTGGGATCGATAAGTTTTGAAATTGCAATTTTCTCACAAACTAACTTGCAAGTCCAAAACTTTCCTCATGGCTTTTGTTTTTAGTTTTTAGATTTCTAACATTTCGAATACATGCCTAATTAAATAATTAAATAATCATTTAATCAATAATGAATAAATTTAACATATATTTAAATTATAAAATATGCACTAAAAATATTACATATTTATTATTACATACTTAAATAACTAATAACTTTTTAATATATAACTAACTATCTATCTAGTTATTCACACGTTTTCAAAACCTAAGTCATAGAGAAATAAATAACAAAAAACTTTAAAATGTTTCCTAATTAAAAAAAAATCTGGTCTAATTATAGATCATATAATAATGTAAAAATAATTTAATTACCAGAAAAATATAAATATTTATTTTCAAATGATAAACAATGAACTAATCTTTTTTATTATAAAATAGATACCTCTGAAAATCATTTATTTTAAAATTAATATGAAATTAATTGTAGTAATTAATATATAATTACATTTCATATTGTAAAAATTGATACTTGTCAAATCAATTGTTTATTTCTATTGGTAATTATTAATTATAAATAAAGCAATCTGTTGAGCATACATTAATTCTTCTAATTAATATAAGAATACTCAAAAAATATTTATCATAGATAAGTAATTACAGAATTTAAAATTTTTAAAAAAATAATAATTCCTTCAATTACATTCATCACAATGCTTATTTTAACTACATTAAAAAATTTCAAACAAAAACTATTCAGATTAAAACCTATAAATTATAAATTGTGAATAATTTTGATTATTCAAAAAAATTAAATAAGAATTAAAATGATAAATTTTATAATGTCGATTATGAACACTCAAATCTCAATTGTAAATTAATTTTGCAAGTATGGTAATTCCGACTTACAAATAATCTAAATAATTACATTGATTTTACAATGATATTATCTCACTATAAAATAATTATTACTAAGTTTATCTTTTTATATTAACCATTTTTTAGAAATAATGAAATAATGACTAATAGATACATTTATCTAATGTATCCTATTTTTTAAAAATATATTAATTTTATGAAAGTTGCTCAATATTTTATGATTATTATAATATTTTTAATAAAAATCTTAATTGTAAAGCATAATTTTTCAGCTAGGGAAATAACTCATTAATTATTAATAACTAATTAATTAATTTTTGATAACCAAATAAATAAACATAATAAGTGATTCAGTAATTCATTATTTAAATCTAATTATATAACTGAAAACTAGCTTAAACTAATTATTTTATAACAATTATTCCTATTATTTTTTCATTTGCGTAGTTAAGAATAAATATAAAATATACTTATTTAGCAATAAAAATGACAATAATTGAATTATTATTATTGGTAGTTGGTAGCCAAGATTAACTATTTGTCATATGATTAAATCACTCATTATGCCTATTTATGAAAATTTTTAAATTATTATTATATTTGAATTAAATTAGTTATTCTTTTGAAAATAATTTATTAATAATACAATAATTTTTAGCTGAAGAAGATTTTTCTTTTTTAAATGCATATTTTAAATTTTAATAAACTAATATTATTTTAAAATTATAATCAGAGATAATTCTCAAATTCATTTTTAAAAATATGTAATTAATAGATATATGTAATATGATATAAATATAAATTATTATAAATTTCTTTTGTAATAATTTTAAGAAGTATAATAAAATAACTTGGATAAAATTAAAAATGGGCACAATACATGTAGCAAATATCTTATGTAGAAGTTTAATATACATTTAGTGGAAATATAATATTGATCCCATTTATGCTTAGTATAAAACTTGAAGGCATATGTTATATGAATCGTAATGTTTGTGAATTGTAATATATGCAATTATATTCCTTATACACAAAAGACACCTTTGGATACTTATAAGGCTATAATTGAATTGGTCACATCTATGAGTAGTGGAACATAAGTTGTTTTTTTAGAATGAAAACCAAACTAAACGTTGTTCACACATAAGGGTGAAAACCTAAATAATCACAAACTAGTTGCAATGCAGTTGCAAATATCACCAACACAAGAACTAATTGCAAAAATGTCCAAAGGTAATCACAAATGACTAATAGTGGCATTTAGTTGTAAATAAAGTGGTTACATTTTGGCTTAATGTCAACATTTATTGACCAAAGAGTATGTGATATAAAACAAGTACTAGAAATTCATGACCATGGAAAAAAGGTTATTTAATGTCAATTCAAAAATCTCAAAATTAAAAATAATGATTATATTTTCATTATATTCATTTTTTCATTTTTAAAAAAAATTCAAAATGATGGATAATATAATGTATTGCTAAATATTTTTGTATATGGTGTAATGCATGATGCAAACATGTGTATCAAACAATAAAAAAAAAAATTCAAATTATTTAATAGTTATTTTGAAAAATAATTTTCATACATCATTATACATTTCTTTATGTTTCATTCTAAGCAATGAGGTGATGAACTTAAGTTGTAAAAATCAAATTTGTTTGACCTTCAAGATTGTGAAAAAAATTGTAGTCACTAAATGGCTAACTCTAGTAAATTTTTACAAGTATTTCAACATATTCCTTATTTAAATATAATTTGTATCATAGGGAGAGTGGGTTCCAATGGTTATGGATGATTGGATTCCTTACGAAGGCTAAGGTAAGTCGACTTTTGCAACAAATCACAAGGGGAATGAGCTATCGGTTTCAATCTTGGAGAAAGTTCATGCAAAATTGCATGGTTCCTATAAGGCTTTAGAAAGGGCTGTAGTACATGATGCACTTGTTGATTTGATTGGAGGAGCAGGCAAAAAACTTGACATGTTTCATGAATCTTCACAGTTGGATTTTGTGATTTAGCATGTTTGGTTCCAATTGTAAATATTCAAACAAGAAGGGCTTTTGCTTGGGGCTTACAATGTTTCAAGTTCTAATGTGCATGTTTCATCAAGTGGAATCATGCAAGGCCATGGATACTCCTTGCTGTAGGTTAGAATGGTTGTTTGTACCTATTTCTACCATTGCAGCCCTTGTGGTGTTCCACAAGACTTGTTGTGTTCCTCTTCGTTATGTTGTTGCTACCACTAAATTATACTTTTTATAGGTGTGTATGAGGTCTGTCTATGAGGTGTGTATTGAGTTTCATTCTTTTTATTCCAAGTCCAAGAGGTAGATGGACACAAGCTTGTTCAAATTTGCAATCCATGGGTCAATGAGGTTGAGTGAAATGGCCCTTGGTTAAAAATGTCTCTTAAATAGACTTGTTATAGACCTCAAGTACTATTGGTACAAAAACATTTGGCATGTTATTTAATGTGGATGTCTTTTGAACAATAGTATACATGTGGACATCACTAAAGTTATTTAATGAAATAATTGTTGAAGGCATGATTTCCTCTAGAAACATTATCTAGAGGTGGTTCCATTTGTGATTTTCCACATTGAAGTCCAAATCTTGCAAATGGGTTGACCACCACATTTTTGCAAATTATTTCATGTTGATGTTCAACCAATTTTGCAACCACATTTCAATTGGCCCTATTGAGATGTCTCCTAACTGATTCTTATGATTACACCATGTTATAGATGGTATATTTTAAATGTCATGGCAATATTTCCAACTTCATTTTAAATCCCTTTACGTTTGCCAAATTTATCCACAAGAGATGTGTTCCTTTGTACATGGTCAATGGCAAGGTCCAATTGTTGGTGGGTGCCAAAACTTTGACATTTGGCACTTCAGCCCACAATTCCATCTCAAGGCTATTGGTCCACATGCATGTGTTCCTATTCATGTGTTTGTCACCCTTACTTAGGTATTTTCTCTTTCCTTTTTTCATGTCATCAATTTTGTAGGGCTTGTGGAGAATGTATTCCATGACATTATTTCTTCAAAACTATATTCAATCATATTGAGTGTTATTAAAAAGTGTGGGGTACATTGGTACAAGGTGTGCATCTCTCTTCATGGTGTAGGGCCACCTTTGGCAATTATCAATTTGTTGGGGAAGCTTCACTCTTTTTTATTGGCATGCACATTAAAACCAAAGGTAAAAGATTAGCTAAAAATATTTATGCATGAAGCAATATCAGGGATAGACTACATTAATTCAAGGGAAATGTTTTGTGAAATGATGCTTGAGGTTAATCCAATGGGGTACACAATTTTTCGACTACATGGGGTCCAAATCAAGAAGCCCAATTTTTGTTCACTATTCACAAAAACTTCGATCATTGTTCACAAAAACTTCGATCACTGTTCACAAAAACTTCGATCACTTTGGAACCCCTCTAGCACAAATGCTACTAGATGAACACCTTTGTATCTTGTTGGATGTCATTGTAGATTGGTGTGAAGTTTGCATAATGGTAACATTATTGGAGTTTTATCATTGCCATCTTTTTTGCAACAATAAAGTTGCTAACAAAGAGGTATGATCAATCACCACATTATAGCCTTTGGTTTTAAATTGTTGATTGTACAAAATTCAAGAGTTAAGGATTTTTGTTCTTTCACATAATTCTTAGGGCTACTATGTTTATTTATTTATTTTTTCAAAGCATTTAAATATTTACTACCAAGGTGAAAAAAATTGCAGAAGTGTTTACATCTTTATATTTTTGTAGTTTGAATACATAGTTGGTGTCTTGCTTGCCAAAATGTTTCTCATCATGGGGTTGTTTATATTTTTAGTAGCGTTAAAAAAAAAATTCATCCTGGCGTAATGCCCCTTTGTCGATTCATCCTATTGGCACCCTTATAGCTTGATATCTTTGAAGATTAGTTTTACAAGTTCAAAGTAAAAGTTTTATATCCATCCACTACAAGAAAATGTGGCTTTTTAAAAGGCCAATTTGACCAAAGTTTCCACATTAACCTAGAGGTATGTGCATTTTGACTAAAGGTTTCGGGCATTAAAAACATGTGTTACATTTGACCAATACATTTGACCAAGTGTCAAGCCGAAGATCTAGTCAAAATGGACAAATGCCCACCAAAACGGCCATGGCTTAATTAAATTGGCCATATTGAATGCATACGAGTTAGCCAAATTGACAATCTTGATTTAACCCTTAATCAAATTAACTATTATGATTTAACAGTTAGTCAAATGAACCATATTCATTTGATGATTTAACTTATTTATGAAACTTAGGCTACCTACTTAACTCAACATAATTAGTAGGTTAAGCTAGGCCTAGACTACCTATTTAGCCTAGCATAATTAATAAGCTAATAGGCTATTTGTTAAGTAATAACCTAATTAATAGCTTAGCTAGGTAGCCTAACCTAAACCTATTTAATGGGTTACCTAGGATATAGCCTAGGACTACTAAATAGCATATAACTAGGTAATGTAGGCTTTTTAAGTAGATATCCTAGGTGACCTAGGCTTACTACGTAGACTTATTAACCATGTAGGTAGCCTACTAACCTAGGCTATCAAAGTCTACTTGGTAGCTATGTATAAAACATAAGCCACTTAAACCAAAAACAACATTAGTAACACCATATTAATATATTTAAATGATTAATATATTATTAGTAACTAATATTTCCATTTCAATTAAATCTAGAACATGAAATTTAATTTTCACATACTGAAAATA
>Ga0116231_10012907_pt1 | contig 12014 bp, 10 predicted proteins | sample S1TSphgellanicum_2_FD_89695 | JGI IMG/M metagenome (GOLD analysis project Ga0116231, IMG submission 89695) | Host-associated microbial communities from peat moss isolated from Minnesota, USA - S1T2_Fd - Sphagnum magellanicum MG | ecosystem: Host-associated > Plants > Peat moss > Unclassified...
AAGCGGTTCCGGCGCACCGCGCAGGGCGTCTGCCTCATCACCCAGCAGATGATCGACCGCCTCGCTCCATGAAGGTCCTCTCCGTCACGTCCGAGGCATTCCCCCTCGTCAAGACGGGCGGGCTGGCCGATGTCGCGGGGGCACTGCCCGCGGCTTTCGCGGCCGAGGGGATCGAGATACGCACGCTGCTACCGGGCTATCCCTCCGTGATGGCCGCCCTCGGCGGCGGCGAAATCGTCTGGGAGTTCCCCAACCTGTTCGGCGGCGGCGCGTCCCGTCTGGTGGCGGGGAATGCCAGGGGCCTCGATGTCATCGCCATCGACGCGCCGCATCTGTTCGACCGGCCGGGGAATCCCTACGGCCCGGGCGACGGCTTCGCCGACAATGCCTTCCGCTTCGCCGCCCTCGCCCGCGTCGCCGCCAGCATCGGCCGGGGCATGCTTCCGGGCTTCGTGCCGGACATCGTCCACGCCCATGACTGGCAGGCCGGCCTCACGCCCGCCTATCTGCATTACGATGGCGGCGCCCGGCCTGGCACGGTGATGACCGTCCACAACCTCGCCTTCCAGGGCCAGTTCGATGTCGGCCTGCTGCCCTATCTGGGCTTTCCGGCCGAGGCGCTGACCATCCACGGCATCGAATATTACGGCAGCATCGGCTACCTGAAGGCCGGGCTGCGCTTCGCCGACCGCATCACCACGGTCTCGCCGACCTACGCCACCGAGATCTGTTCGAGCGAGGCGGGGATGGGTCTGGACGGTCTGCTGCGCGCGCGCGGGAGCGCCCTATCGGGCATCCTCAACGGCATCGATACCGACGTGTGGGATCCCGCCCGCGACCCCGCGCTCGCCGCCCCGTTCGACGCGGATCATATGACACCCCGCGCCGCCAACAAGCGCGCGCTGCAGGCTCGCCTCGGCCTCTCGCAGGATCCCGACGCCCCGCTGTTCGGCGCGATCAGCCGGTTCAGCTGGCAGAAAGGCATCGACATGGTGCTGGAAGCCATCCCGGCGATCCTGAACGCCGGCGGCCAATTGGCCATCCTCGGTTCGGGGGACGAGGCGCTGGAACGGCGCGCCCGCGAGGCTCTGGCCGCCCTGCCCGGCCGCGTCGGCGGCACGATCGGCTATGACGAACCGATCGCCCATCTCATGCAGGCCGGGGTCGATGCGCTGGTGGTGCCGTCGCGCTTCGAGCCCTGCGGCCTCACCCAACTCTGCGCGCTGCGCTACGGCGCGGTGCCTGTCGTCGCGCGCGTGGGCGGCCTGGTCGATACGGTGATCGACGCGAGCCCGATGGCGGTGGCCGCGCGCGCGGCGACCGGCGTGCAGTTCTCGCCGTCGCTGGAGATGCTGGAGGCCGCGATCGCGCGCACCGTGGCACTGTTTCGCGACAAAGCAACCTGGACGATGCTCCGGCGAAACGGCATGGCCACGGATGTGTCTTGGCGCGAGCCGGCTCGCCGCTATGCGGCGCTGTACCGCGAGATCATTGCGGAGCGGACGTAACCCTTCGTAGGGTGGGTTGCGCTTGAGCAACCCACCACCTTTCTGCCGCCCTGGAAGATGGTGGGTTGCTCAAGCGCAACCCACCCTACACCGCCATACCTTGAGATTCGGCTGGCGCCGGCGCAGCCCAACGTCGCGTTTGGTATTCGCCGCGACACCGCCTATCCTGTGCGGCAATGAAGCGCGCCTCAGGCGCGTCCGAGGAAGCAGGAACGGTCCAAGCATGGCGACAGTCTCGATTCGAGAGGTCCGCAAGGCGTTCGGCAGCACGCAGGTGCTGCACGGCGTCAGCGTCGAGGTCGAGGACGGCGAGTTCGTCATCCTCGTCGGCCCCTCCGGCTGCGGGAAATCCACGCTGCTGCGCATGATCGCGGGGCTGGAAAACGTCACCCGCGGCGAGATCGCCATCGGCGGGCGGGTGGTCAACGATGTCGCGCCGAAGGAGCGCGATATCGCCATGGTGTTCCAGAACTACGCGCTCTATCCGCACATGACGGTGCGCGACAACATGGCCTTCTCGCTGAAGCTGGCGAAAGCGCCGCGCGCCGTGATCGACGAAAAGGTCAACCGCGCCGCCTCCATCCTCGGGTTGTCCCAACTGCTCGACCGCTATCCGCGCATGCTCTCCGGCGGCCAGCGGCAGCGCGTGGCGATGGGCCGGGCGATCGTGCGCGATCCGCAGGTGTTCCTGTTCGACGAGCCGCTCTCCAACCTCGACGCCAAACTGCGGGTGCAGATGCGCGCGGAGATCAAGGACCTCCACCAGCGCCTCGGAACCACCACGGTCTATGTCACGCATGATCAGATCGAGGCGATGACGATGGCCGACAAGATCGTGGTCATGCATGGCGGCCACGTCGAGCAGATGGGCGCCCCGCTCGATCTGTATGACCGCCCGGCCAATCTGTTCGTCGCGGGCTTCATCGGCTCGCCGGCGATGAATTTTCTCAAGGGCCAGGTCAAAGGCGGCATGTGCCAACTGGACGGTGTGGCGCTGCCCCTGCCCACGAATTCCGCGGGCGTCGAGGGCGCGTCCATCGTCTACTGCATCCGCCCCGAACACTGGTCGCTCACCGGCAACGGCGTCCCGGCCCTGGTGCGCCTCACCGAGCCCACAGGATCGGAAACCCAGGTGATGGCCACCCTCGGTGGCACGCCGATCACCTGCGCGTTCCGCGAACGCGTGCTGGCCAAACCCGGCGAGACCATCCACATCGCGCCTGATCCGGCGCTGGTGCATCTGTTCGACGAGAAGACCGGCGCCCGCTTGAACTGAGCGTAACGATCGAGACCCGATAACAAGACCAGCGACGGCGATAACGCCGCGTAAAAAGGGGGAACAAACCATGGAACGGATCACACGACGCGGATCGATGGCGCTGGGCGCCGGCGTGCTGGCGGCGGCCACTCTGGCGGACGGTCGTCCGGCCTGGGCCGCCATCCCGACGGCCAATGTCGAGCCGCCGAAGCAGCCCATCGAGGCGGGGGCCACGCTGCGCGTGCTGCGCCCGGTGAAATATGTCGATCCCGATCAGACCTTCTTTGACGCCAACACCGCGAAGTTCAGCAAGGCGATGGGCGTGCCCGTGCGCGTGGATTACGTCGGGTTCGAGGATCTGCGCCCGCAGACCGCCGTCGCCGCGCGCACCGGCGCGGGGCCGGACATCGTGCTGGGCTGGAGCGACGATCCGCATCTCTACACCGACAAGATCCTCGATCTGACCGAACTGGCCAATTATCTTGGCAAGAAATACGGCGGCTGGGAGGATCTGGCGGCGAATTACGGCCGCAAATGGAAAACCGACACCTGGATCGCCATTCCCTTCGGCGGCTCCGGCGGCCCGGCGGTGTACCGCAAATCCTGGGTCAAGGAAGCCGGCTACGACACGATCCCGCGCGAGCATGACAAGTTCCTCGACCTGTGCCGCAACCTCAAGAAGAACAACCACCCGCCGGGGTTCGCGCTGGGCAACGCGGTGGGCGACGCCAACGCGTTTTGCCATTGGCTGTTGTGGTCCCATAACGGCTACATGGTCGATGAGGACGGCAAGGTCGCCATCAACCGCCCCGCGACCATCGAGGCGCTGAAATACGGCCGCGAACTTTATCAGACCTTCATCCCCGGCGTGCTGTCCTGGCAGGATCCCAGCAACAACAAGGCCTTCATCGCTGGCGATATCAGCATCACGCAGAACGGCGTCTCGATCTATTTCGTGCTCAAGAACGACCCCAAGACGGCGGCGATGGCCGAGGACACCGACCACGCGCCGATGCCCACCGGCCGCGCCGCCAGCCGTCCCGAGACCGCCTCGGTGATCAATTCCATGGTGTTCAGGCACACCAAATTCCCCAACGCGGCCAAGGAATACATCCGCTTCATGCTGGAGGCCGAGCAATACGACCCCTGGCTGATCGCCACCGCCGGCTACTGGGCGCATCCGCTCAAGGCGTATCGCGAGAGCGCGGTGTGGCAATCCGACCCCAAGATCCTGCCCTATCGCGATGCATGCGGAATGGAGTTCTGGAGCGGCTACAAGGGCCCGATCAACGCCGCCTCAGGCGCGGTGCTGGCCGATTACGTCAACGTGCAGATGTTCGCCGCCGTCGCCTCGGGCCAGGCCACGCCGGAGGATGCCGCCGCCGAGGCCGAACGCCGCGCCAAGCGCACCTACCGCCAGACATGATGAGGGGCGCATGAGACCAGTCCGTGTCGTCATCGACCCATGTGCCGCTTGCATCCCTCCTCCTAATCCCTCCCGCAAGGGGAGGGGAAACCCTTGCCTTCCTTCTCCGCTCCCCTTGCGGGAGGGGATGGGGGCGGGGGCGGTCCGAGAATCAATATCGATCCGAACTGCAATGAGAAGCCGCGAATGAGTGTATCAACCCACGCCCAAGCGCCGGTCTGGTCGCCCGCCAAAGGCCGCCCCGGCGCGCTCGCGCGGCTGTTCGACTACAAGCCGTTCCTGATCTTCATCTGCCTCGCCCCCGCGCTCGGCCTACTGCTGGTGTTCCTCACCTACCCGCTCGGCCTCGGCGTCTGGCTCGCCTTCACCGACACGCAGATCGGCCGCGGCGGCGAATGGGTCGGGCTGGAGAATTTCGAGAGCCTGTTACAGGATCGTATCTTCCTCAACACGGTCTGGTGGACGGTCGTCTACACCTTCTTCGCCACCATCGGGAAATTCGCCCTGGGGCTGTGGCTGGCGCTGCTGCTGAACCACCATATTCCCTTCAAATCGCTGATCCGCGCCATCATCCTGCTGCCGTTCATCGTGCCGACGGTGCTGTCGGCCATCGCCTTCTGGTGGATCTACGATCCGCAATTCTCGATCATCTCCTACGTGCTGGTGGACCGGCTGCACTGGCTGGACCATTACATCGACTTCCTCGGCACGCCGTGGAACGCGAGATGGTCGCTCATCGCGGCCAATATCTGGCGCGGCATTCCCTTCGTCGCCATCACGCTGCTCGCCGGATTGCAGACCATCTCGCCCTCGCTCTACGAGGCCGCGATGCTGGACGGCGCATCCGGCTGGCAGCGCTTCCGCTTCATCACCCGCCCGTTGCTGATGCCGATCCTGGCGGTGGTGATGACGTTCTCGGTGCTGTTCACCTTCACCGATTTCCAACTCGTCTACGCCATCACGCGCGGCGGGCCGATCAACGCCACGCATCTGATGGCCACCCTCGCCTTCCAGCGCGGCATCCCCGGCGCGCAACTCGGCGAGGGCGCGGCGATCGCCGTGGCGATGATCCCGTTCCTGATCTTCGCGACCGTGTTCAGCTACTTCGCCCTGGGGCGGCGCAAATGGCAGCAGGGCAGCGACAATGACTGAACTGGCGCAAATCGAACGAAACATGGACGAGGTCGCCTCGCTGCCGCGCGAGGCGATGTTGCCTGGCGATGACAGCGAAGTACTCTCCTCGGAAAGCCGGTGGCGCCGGATCGTCACGATCTACGTTCCGTTGATCTGCTTCATCGTCGTGCTGCTGTTCCCGTTCTACTGGATGGGAATCACCGCGTTCAAACCAAACGGCGAGTTGCTGAACTACAAGGACAACAACCCGTTCTGGATCACCTCGCCCACGCTGGACAACATCCGCAAGCTGCTGTTCGAAACGGATTATCCGCGCTGGCTGCTGACCACGATGGAGGTCGCCGCCGCGTCCACCGTGCTGTCGCTCGCCGCCAGCGTGCTGGCCGCCTACGCCATCGAGCGGCTGCGCTTCCGCGGATCGGCCTATGTCGGCCTTGGGATCTACATCGCCTATCTCGTGCCGCCGTCGATCCTGTTCATCCCGCTCGCCACGGTGGTGTTTCAGCTCGGGCTGTTCGACACGCCGTTCGCGCTGATCCTGACCTACCCGACCTTCCTGATTCCGTTCTGCACCTGGCTACTGATCGGCTATTTCAAGTCGATCCCCTACGAGTTGGAGGAATGCGCGCTGATCGACGGCGCGAGCCGGCTGCAGATTCTGCGCCGCATCACCCTGCCGCTTGCGGTACCCGGCCTGATCTCCGCCGGCATCTTCGCCTTCACGCTGTCCTGGAACGAGTTCATCTATGCACTCGCGTTCATCTCCTCGTCGGAGAACAAGACAGTGCCGGTCGCGATCCTGACGGAACTGGTGCAGGGCGACGTGTACCAATGGGGGGCGCTGATGGCCGGCTCCCTGCTCGGCTCGCTTCCGGTGGCGATCTTCTATTCGTTCTTCGTCGAGTATTACGTCTCAAGCCTGACCGGCGCGGTGAAGGAGTAGGTTACGTTTCAGCCATTCATCTTTCGGCCACGATCCGAACCTGAATCCGCCGCGCCGTGGCGCCACGCTCTCCTGGTCAACGGAGACACGTCATGCGCAAGACCCTGCTCACTTTGCTGGCCCTCGCCGGTTTCGCGGCGTCGGGCGCCTTCTCCGGGGCATCGGCCGCCCCGCTCGTGCCGCACCACCCGGTGGCCGAGGCGGCGGGATCGCCGCTGCTGCCGGTCTATTACGGCTACGACGACGATTGGCGCGCCCGTGAATGGCGCCGCCATCAGCGCGAGGAGGAGTGGCGGCGCCACGAGGCCTGGCTGCGCTGGCATCGGTGGCACGAGGAGCGCGAGGGCTACGGCCGCTGGTAGCCCCCGCCGCGCCGCCGCCTGAGGCCCGGTGCGGCCACCCGCCGAAACGAGTCCAGCCGGCGGCCAAGCCGCGCTATATCTGATCGCGGCACGAGCGCCCCCCTCCGGGGGCCCCGCCTCGCGACAGGACATCGACATGGACATCTCCGATACCGATACGAGCTACCTTGCCCATTTCGCCGGCTGCACCGTGCTGGTTCTCGGCGACGTGATGCTCGACCGCTACGTGCTGGGCGACGTGCGGCGGATCTCGCCCGAAGCGCCCATCCCGGTGCTGCGCGCCGAGCAGCGCCGCGCGGTGCTGGGCGGGGCGGCCAACGTGGCGCGCAACGTCACCTCGCTCGGCGCGCGGGCGGTGATCGTCGGCGTGGTCGGCAACGACCAGGCGGCGAGCGAGGTGGCGCAGATGCTGCGCGACGGCGCGCGGGTAACGCCACATCTGATCACCGATGCCGCCCGCCCCACCACCGTCAAGACGCGCTTCATGTCCGGCTCCCATCAGTTGCTGCGGCTCGACGAGGAGGTCAGCACGCCGATCGAGGAAGGCATCGAAACCGCGCTGCTCGCCGCCTATCGCGCCGCACTGGCGGATGCAGACATCGTCGTGCTGTCGGATTACGCGAAAGGCGTGCTGACCGACACGGTGCTCGCCGCCGCCATCGCCATGGCGCGGGAGGCCGGCTGCCCGGTGATCGCCGATCCCAAGCGGGCGAGTTTCGCCGCGTATCACGGCGTGAGCGTGCTGACGCCGAACGAGGCGGAGGTAACCCGCGCCACCGGCATCCACGCCACCGACGACCTCGCTGTCGACGAGGCCGGGCGTCTCGCCCTCGCCCAGGCCGGCGCCGAGGCGGTGCTGGTCACCCGTTCCGAGAAGGGTCTCACCTTGGTGCGGGAGAACGCGCCGCCGATGCATGTGCCCACACGGGCGCGCAGCGTGGCCGACGTGTCCGGCGCCGGCGACACCACCGTGGCCGCGCTCGCCATCATGCTCGCCTGCCACGCGCCACTGCCGCTCGCGGCGGCGATGGCCAATGTCGCGGCCGGAATCTCGGTCGGCAAGGCTGGCACCGCGACGGTGGCGCATGCCGAATTGGTCGAGGCGCTGCACCAGCGGGAATTGCTCGCCGTCGATCACAAGGTCGCCTCGCTCGACATCGCGCTGGCGCGGATCGCGGCATGGCGCGCGGCGGGGCTGCGCATCGGCTTCACCAATGGCTGCTTCGACCTGATCCATCCTGGTCATGTGCATCTGCTGCACAAGGCGAGGGCCGCGTGCGACCGGCTGGTGGTCGGGCTGAACTCGGATGCCTCGGTGCGCCGGCTGAAGGGCCCCGAGCGCCCGGTGCAGACCGAGACCGCGCGCGCGACGGTGATGGCGTCGATGGCCGCCGCCGACCTCGTGGTGCTGTTCGAGGAAGACACGCCGATCAAGCTGATCGAGGCGATCGTGCCGGACCTGCTGTTCAAGGGCGCGGACTACACCGTGGCGACCGTGGTGGGCGCCGAATTCGTGCAAAGCCATGGCGGGAGGGTGGCGCTGATCGATCTGGAAGCCGGCCACAGCACGACGGGAACCATCCGCCGCATCGCGGCGGCGACGGCGGGGTGAGCGGGCGCCCCACGGCCTACCTCGCCGGCCCCACCGTTTTCGCGCCCGACCCAGATGCCGTCTTCGCCGCCATGAAGGTGGTTTGCGAACGGCATGGGCTGGAGGGGGTTTCCCCGCTCGATAACCAAACCGGCCTGGAGGGCATACCGCCCGGCGCGGCGCTCGCCCGGCGCATCGTGGAGGCCGACCTCGCGCTGATGCATGCCGTCGATGGCGGGATCTTCTGCCTCGACGGCTTCCGGCGCGGGCCGGAGATGGATCCGGGCACCGCATTCGAGGTCGGATACATGCACGCGCTCGGCAAGAAGCTGGTGGGATGGACCAGCGATCCGCGCGACTACCCCGCCCGCGTGGAGGGTTTCTTCGCCACCAATTTCGCCGCGCCTCTCATGGACGACCAAATGAGCGGAAGGGGCGGGCGGTCCGGCGCGCTGCGGGACCCGGACGGCGTGCTGGTGCATTCGCAAGGCTGCAAGCAGAACGCGATGGTGCATGTCGGCATCGAACTGAGCGGCGGCGCCGTGTTCTCCGGCACGGACTGGTTGGTCGCGTTCGAGGCTGCTGTGGCGGCGCTGGCGGGGCTTCTCCTCTCCCGCTGAACGCGGCGACGCCTGCCCTCACTCCGCCGCGATATCCGCCCGTTCCCCGACGAAGAAACGATTCTCCTGCCGCTTCAGCCCGAGATGATCCCGCAGCGTCGTCCCCTCATACTCGGTGCGGTAAATCCCCCGGCGCTGCAATTCGGGCACCACGAGATCGACGAAATCGTCGAGCCCAGCCGGGACGGTGTGGAACATGACGTTGAACCCGTCGGAGGCGCCGGTTTCCAGCCATTCCTGCATCGTATCGGCGATCTCCTCCGCCGTGCCGACCATCTGCAGCCCGCCATAGCCGCCCACGATCTGGGCCAACTGGCGCACCGTGAGGTTCTCGCGCCGCGCCAGCGAAACCAGCGCCTCCCGCCCGCTCTGACCCTGGTTGGTCTGCGGGATCTCGGGCAGCGGCGCGTCGAGATCGAAGCCGGAGGCATCGACGCCGAGGCGCATGGACAGGTTCGGCAGGCTGCTGTCGGGATGCACCAGGCTGTCGAGTTGCACCTTCTTCTCGCGCGCCTCGGCGCTGGTGCGCCCGACGATGACCAGCGCGCCTGGCAGGATCTTCAGCGTGTCCGGCGAGCGGCCGCGAGCGGCCAGCCGCCCCTTGAGATCGGCGTAGAAGCGGCGGCCATCCTCGATGGTGCGGCTGCTGCCGAACACCATTTCGGCGGTGTCGGCGGCGAGTTCCTTGCCGGCTTCGGAGGCGCCGGCCTGCACGATCACCGGCCAGCCCTGCACCGGGCGGGCGATGTTCAGCGGCCCGCGCACGGAGAGGTGCTCGCCCTTGTGGTTCAGCACATGCAGCTTCTCGGGGTCGAAAAAGATGCCGCTCTGCTGGTCGCGCAGCCAGGCATCGTCGGCCCAGCTGTCCCACAGGCCGGTGACCACGTCGTAGAACTCGCGGGCGCGGCGATAGCGTTCGTCATGCTCCACATGCTCGGTCAGGCCGAAATTCAGCGCCGCGTCGGGGTTCGCGGTGGTGACGATGTTCCAGCCGGCCCGCCCGCCGCTGATATGGTCCAGCGAGGCGAAGCGGCGGGCGATGTGATAGGGCTCGTCGAAGGTGGTGGACGCGGTGGCCACCAGGCCGATGCGCTCGGTCACCATCGCCAGCGCGGAGAGCAGCGTCAGCGGCTCGAACGAGGTGGCGGTCCCGCTGCGCCGCAGGGCGGACATCGGCATGTTCAGCACCGCCAGATGATCCGCCATGAAGAATGCGTCGAACTTGCCGCGCTCCAGCGTCTGGATGAACCGCACGAGATGGCCGAGGTTGAAGTTGGCGTCCGGGTAGGCGCCAGGCACCCGCCACCACCCGGTATGGATGCCGACGGGGCGCATAAAGGCGCCGAGATGGAGCTGGCGGGGTTGGGGCATCCTCGTCCTCACTTCGCTGAGCCGGCCGCCCGGATCAGGGCCTGCCTCGGTCCCGATTAGCATTGTGACGCGCTGCCATGCAGTCTAGGGGCGATATGACGCTCATGCCGGGATGTTTGCCGTGACGACCCAACGAAAGCCGATCAAGCTCGCGTTGTTGATGCAGGAGGCGTCCGGCATCCATCTCGCCTCCTGGATGCACCCTGGCGCCGTGCGCGGGGCGGCCAACAGCATCGAGTATTACACCAAGGTCGCGCGCACCGCCGAACGGGGCCTGTTCGACCTGTTCTTCGTCGCCGACACGCCGGCGGCGCGCACGCGCAATTTGGAGGCCTGGAGCCGCTACCCGCTGTTCATGAACACGCTGGAGCCGCTGACCCTGCTCTCCTGCCTCGCGGCGGGGACCAGCCGGATCGGGCTAGGCGGCACGGCGAGCACCAGCACCAGCGAGCCGTACAACATCGCCCGGCAATTCGGCACGCTCGACCACATCAGCAACGGCCGCGCGGCGTGGAACGTGGTGACGTCGGCGAACGCCTATGTCGCGCCGAATTTCGGCCAGGATGCGCTGCCCCCGCATGCCGAGCGATACGAGCGGGCAAGCGAGTTCGTCGATATCGTGCGGGCGCTGTGGGACACCTACGAGGACGACGCGCTGCTGGAGGATCGCGCGAGCGGACTGTATTTCGATCCGGCGCGATTCCATCCGCTGGATCATCGCGGCAAGCATTTCTCGGTGCGCGGCGCGCTGAACCTCGCGCGATCGCCGCAGGGTCAGCCGGTGATCATCCAGGCGGGTGCATCGGATATCGGGCGGGACTTCGCCGCGCGGGTGGCCGAGGTGGTGTTCGGCACGGCGAGCGATCTGGACGAGGCGAAATCGTTCTATGAAGACCTCAAGGGAAGGATGGCGAAATACGGCCGCCATCCGGACGAGATGAAGATCCTGTGCGGGCGCGGCGTGATGCTGGGCGCCACCGGCGCCGAGGCGGCGGCGAAGTTCGAGGCGTTGCAGGCGCTGGTACATCCCACCGTCGGCAAGTTCTTTCTTGGCAACGACCTGGAGGTGGATCTGTCGGATCTGGCGCTGGACGAACCCATTCCGCCGGAACGCATTCCCGCCTCGGCGCAGTTCCACGCCGCGTATTTCGCGCAGATCGTCGATCTCATCCGCAAGGAGAACCCGACGCTGCGACAGCTCTATCAGCGCTACGAGCGCGGCCGCGCGACGTTCAAGGGAACCGCGAAGGAGATGGTGGACGATATGGAAGCCTGGATGGACGCTGGCGCGGCGGACGGGTTCATGATGACGTTCAACCAGTTGCCCGGCGATCTCGACGATTTCGTGGACCAGGTCATTCCCGAGATGCAGCGGCGCGGTCGGTATCGCACTTCATATGAGGGCACGACCCTGCGGGAGCATCTCGGGCTGGCGCGGCCGGCGAACCGGTACACGCGGGCGTAGGACGCGGACTACACCGTGCGCATCCGCCGCTCCAGCCAAGCCGCGAAGCGTGTGAGCGGGAAGCACAGCACGAAGTAGATCATTGCCACTACGCCATACACGGTGAACGGCGCGAAGGTCGCGTTGTTGATGACATTCGAGGTTTTAAGCAATTCGTTGAAGCCGATGATCGAGGTCAGCGCCGTGCTTTTCACTAGTTGCACCAGGAAGCCCACGGTGGGCGCCACGGCGATGCGGCCGGCTTGCGGCAGGATGACGAGGCGCAGTTGCCGCCCACCATGAAGCCCGAGCGCCGCCGCCGCGTCCCATTGGCCGCGCGGAATGGCCTCGACGCAG
>Ga0116231_10012908_pt1 | contig 12013 bp, 6 predicted proteins | sample S1TSphgellanicum_2_FD_89695 | JGI IMG/M metagenome (GOLD analysis project Ga0116231, IMG submission 89695) | Host-associated microbial communities from peat moss isolated from Minnesota, USA - S1T2_Fd - Sphagnum magellanicum MG | ecosystem: Host-associated > Plants > Peat moss > Unclassified...
CCCCCCCCCCCCCCCCCCCCCAATACAATTTCATCTAATTGCAAACTCCCATAAATGGATTCCACACCACATGTTGTGTCTTATTCAAAACACAAACAAAACAAACTAATGCCACACAATGAATTTAGCTTTAACATTACTAATTTAAACTCAATTTTCTAGATTCAAATTCCAATTCATCTACACACACAAGAATCCAAGCACAACCAAAACCTTGGTGAACACATAAACTTATATAAAACCTTTGAAAACAAACACAACATAACCCAAAAGAAGCATGATTTCAATCCAAAAAGTTGGATTGTGTCATCCCACTTGGGGATTTATACCCCATCCATAACTCCAAATAATTAGAATTATGTTCACATTAAAATTAGTTCCAAGTTGATTACCATAGTTACCATATTGTAATTAGGACATAACTACTTAAAACACAATAAAACTCCTAACCAACATTTCAAACATGCACATGTTTTAGTGGCAAGTTTGACCACCCAATCATTTAGCCAACATAATCCACCGTATCACAAACAGTCCATTGCATTTTGGTTCTTGGGCATGTGCAAGTGAATATTCTTAGGTAGCTCATGCACTTGCCCCTTTTTCACTATGTTCCCTTTCATTTGACACCATTTTGGCCCTCATCATGTTCCATCCCCCTTCCAACATTGATTTTATTTTATTTCTATAATTTTTGAAATTAGAGTAAGACTTTAAACTTTCTTTCAATTCATTTAAAGTGGTGTCCAACCACATGCCCCATTTGTTTGTTGGCAACCCATGAGACATAAGTTTTGAACACCTTTGTGATTATTTCCACTTACAATATTTGGCAAGTGATATCTTGCATCATTGAATTGGCAAGAGGTTATATTCATCATCCAATTGCACTTGTCTTGGGAGCATGGTGTTTCTTGGCAATGGTTAAACCTTCTAACAAAATACAACCTTTTGTATTAGGAGAAGCATTATATTTCCTCACTAGTCATACTTTATGTTCATACAACTTTGAATTTTTTCAACACATTTTCCATTTCAAGTTTTTGAAATTGTCATCAAAGGAGGATATAAATTAAATAAATGGTTCATAGCATTGAATGTGCCCCCCAACTTCCATCCTAATGGATTTGATTGGGTTGTCTTGCAAGTTGATGCGGTCAATGCATTCAATTTTATGTCTAGAAAGGTTACGTTTTTAAAACTAATAGAAGTCAAAGGTGAAACAACCTAGTTTATACCTTTCATTCACACTTTCTATGTTTATGAATCACCTTTATATTTTACCCATTTGTAGTTGAAAAGTGAATTTACCATCATCCCATTGGCCATGGGCACCCATTAAGGTGATCCTTTAGGGGAAGGGGGAGGAGGTGGCATGGTTTGTAAATATCATTGCTCATTTTTTAACATTATTAACAACATCAAGAATAACAAGGTGTGTTATACACAATGGCCTTGCCATTAATTTAATATCAATAATTGATACTACATGATAAATTGGTCATAACTAATTTTTTATTAAAAAAATCTATTTTAATGTACATCGTCTTATTGTTGTAAAAGAAAAATTATCATGATTTTTTTTTTTCATTTTTTAACATCACATTAGTCATGAGGAACCCAAAAGGGATTGATGATTTTTGTATCCCAATGGTATTTTCCTCATTCATTTCATTTTCACCCAAATTTTTTTTTCAGAAAACACTAACAATGCATATTTATTTATTAGGCTAGGTGACAGCTTATGGGATCTTTATGTGATGTTTTGTACAACAACCTTCATATTTTCTATGATGCACACCCCTTATCTTAAATTTCTTGTTTCACTTATCATCATTTGACCTAGCCTTGGTTTGAGTTTTGGAATCTTTTGTATGTCCATTGTCCTTTGAGAATTCCCAAGGCTCAAAAGGTTTGCCCTTACTACAACAAAAACATGTTTGTTTTGCACTCTTAGATTGCAATTAAAACGATTATAAGATCATTGTTTCTTGATTAACATCACTGATGTTATTTGTTTTGGCTAATTCAAAAAAGTAGTAATGTTTGATTTGACTAAGTTCAATTTTTGTTTTAATCAAAACAAATATTGTGAGTGACATGTAGACTATGAGCGACTAGCTACATGGAAATCATAATGCTAGTGTTATGATTGAATTTAATCACTAGTAATATATTAGAGAAGGTGATGTGTCATCATGTATGACTATTGTGACTAAAACATGTTACTTTTGTCATCTTATTTGGCATTGTGATTGAAATGTGCTATATTTTCTATTTCATATGACATAATATATATTACTGTGGCCTATGTTGTTGGCCCAAGCGTTACCACATCTTCAACTGATTTTTCCTTCGAAAACCTGGTTTTTTTATAAAAAATTTGAATTTTCAGCAATAAAAATCACATAAAAATCAATATCTCCCACATTCTGAATCCAAATCTTACCAAATAAATTGCATTAAATCCTGCTCATCAAGATCTTTCCAAATTCACCAAAGGCACATTCCAATTCCTCCAAAAAAAATAGCTACAATTTAATTGAATTTTCAGTGAAAAAATCATTCAATATTCAAGAATTTTTGCATTGCAAGTCCAAACGCCATGGAACCAAGCCCATGCACCCCTCCTCATTGAGAGCTTTCCAAAGACAACAAAAACACAATTTGAAGCATCCTGGTTTGGTGGATTTCATAATTACAAAACAAAACAAACTACCTTCCTTCATAGATAGATAATGCTTCAACTTTTTAATGAATTGTTATTAAGAATTTAAAAACCTATGAAAATTTTATAATCAACTTATAGCTATGTACTTCACATGTGAAATGAAATGAAATTCATTATGAAAATGCATTATTACATTATTATAATTGAAGACATTACATTTGAAATGTTGAAACAAAATATAATCACAAAATTACATGCATGTGAAATTATTAATTGATCAAATGAAAGTATATGATATTTGAATTTATGTCCCAAATAAAAAAATCAAAAGATGTTATTTAAAAGATTTATAACTAAATTTATAACCCCAATGATATTCAAAACATTATATTTGAATTTCTGAAATGAATATTTCAATATTTCAATATTTTATTACTTTACAAATTTTAATAAAAAAATCCAATGTAATTATGAAAATAAAAGTGAATAAAATTAAATAATGAAATGAAGGTAGATGGTTATTTAGCTAATAAATAAGCAAGTTGTATATAAATACATATGTAACTGAGTAGGTACTAATGTTGGGTGGGTATGTCCATTTTAACATACTAGTTGTGTATTGGTAAATTATTTTTTTCAATTTGGACACTAATAATAACATGAATATTCAAATTTTCTTCAAATAAATATATTAAGTAGGTCTATATGACAACCTACATGATTTGGGTTATTGTAAGTATGAACATAAATAAACAACAACCTCATATTAGTTGGTATGAAATATGCACGAGTATCAATCTTCATAAGAAGATTCTATCTAAACCAAGAAGAAAAATTCACTAAAGATCGATTTGACACAAGAAAAAAAGACCAAAAATTAAAATTAAAATTAAAATTAAAAAAAGAAAAGAAAAAAGAAGTGATGCTTGCCTTTAACCTACAAGTTGGAGGAGTTGTTCTATTGAAAAATACATGACAACACACAACTTTTACCACTTATGAACAACATAAAACACAAAGCTTTAATTTTGTGAAGCTTCATTAAACTTGACACATATATACCAAAAAATGCAGAGAAAAATTCACACACAATATATTAATAGGATTTTCTTAGGAAAGTAAAGCTTTGGCTATGAACAAATGCAATGGTAGCATTGGGGACGGGGGGCAAATAGGCAAGCAAAGTATGTCCCAAAGTTTTCATAAGCTAATACTAGTTGGTTTTGATTTTATATACCTAGGTGTATATATTTGAATACATATATGCTAAAACCTTATATTCTAGATCAACATTGGTTACTATTACTTTATACCTAGACCTAAATAAATACATAAGTAGATAAGTATGTAAATAAATGTTTTTTATTAACTACCATGCACATTTTCCCTACCTACTTATCTACATCATACCCATTAATTAATCACCACCTACTACATATTTAGATATGAAATTAATTTCATTATGAATCTAAAATAATTATAAATTAAAATATTTTAATGTTTGAAATTTTAAAATCCATATATTTATATCTATGCAATTGTAAGAATTTTGCCCATGTGAAATGGTGGTTGGATGGTTAAGGATTTGCCTTATGCTTGTGGAGGTGGAAGGTGAAGTTTCATTCTTAACATCCTTTGTTTGTGACTAAAATTAGTCATGTTGATATGATAAAAAATATATATTAAAAAATTATACATATAAATGAACATGCATGTATGTATAAAAGGTATGAAGTAGATGAGTTGGTGATCATTGCACAAGAAAATTTAGCCAAATTTGGTTAGAGGTTGAAAGGGGAATTTATTCCCTCATAATGTGGTGGCTTGAACCCATTTTTTCCCCAAAAAATTCCATTGTACCTTTGGCACCTCCCCCCACCCTTACTACAATAAGTTATGTATCAAACTATCTATAATTTTCCTACACAAAATTTCATCATAGTTCAAAATGACAAATAATCTTTGCAATTTATAGAATTAATGTAATAATAAAATCTAGGCCCTAAAATGACCCATTGAAAAATTCCCCAAATTATTTATTTATTTATTGTTCCATGTAAAATAACACTTCAATCAAAATACATGATAAATTTTAGTCACATGAAAATGCTCAACATGTCAACAAATTCATGTTGTAATTGATTGGTCTATTTTTATTAAGTCCAAATATATTCGATGTTCATTTTGATTAAAATTTTAACTTAAAAGGCCAAAAAAGGACACAATCTTTTGTAATGTGATTTTGATCTTTAACATCTTCCTTAGACAATGAGTTTCAACTACATTACAAAATATGGAGTAACTTTTTATCTTCGGTTGTGTGGTGACAATGAGTTTGACAAATTTTGACTACCATATTTTGTCAAGCCCCCCACCCATCCCCACATTCAACCTCCTAGTACTATAAAAGTACATGGATCATCTTGTCTTCAATGTGTGCTTGGAGTTGTGAAGATGATTTGTAACCTTATTTGATCTTGGGTCTTGTTTTTTGTTTTTGTCCTTGGTAGAAACAACAATGTAAAATTTTCCCAATGTAAAATATGAAAGGATTTTTATTTGAAGGGTGACATGTGATATTTTCTAAATATATTTTGGAGTTTTTTTTTTTTTTTTTTTTTTTTTTTTTTTTTTTCCATGAATACCATGTTTAGAAAAGAAGAGGGTTCTTACACCTACTCCTCATGAGTGTGGGAGGCAAGTAGGCCTAAGTAGGTTTAGGTAAGATCATGTCAACTCTTACACCTTGTGATCTATGGATATTTAGGTTCACAATAACATTCACCATGTGCTTTACCATGCATATAGTAAACAAGTAACGAACATACCCTAAACTAAACGTGGGGTTGAAGTGGATTACCATGTCATCCTAGGCCTCACATTTTGGGAATGTCTCACCTTAAAGCTTTAGGATACACAAAATCAACTTTATTGGGGGGAGGCGCTTTCAAATTCAAAGAAAGGAACCTTGGAATAGTTTACATGTAGGGTAAGGCCCTAGGGTGTGTTCCAAAAATATTTGGGCTAATATGAGGTACTAGCCAAGTGTAGCCTTGAAATGTATTGGTAACCCCCTTGTCCTAGGTGCCTTATTTCAAGAATGTCCTCCACCCATGGGCTTAACCCATGGTAAAGCTTCAACCAAACATTGTGATGAGCATAAAAATATGTAGGCAATAGGAGTAGGAGGTATTATATGCCTACAAGAGGTCTCTTCTACGTATCATTACCTCATCAAGCCCCACATCTCAAGAATGCCTTTCACTTGTGGGCCTTGACCATTCTAAAGCATGCGGTGAAATCTATGATGAGCTTAAACATACATAGGTAGTAGGAGTGGGAAGAATCTCACACTTACAAGAGACCTTTCACATATACATAGGTGTAAGGTGCCTCATCTTTGTGAGGAGTTATTATTCACAAAATATAAGGTGCCCCTTCTTCCCCTATACCCAAAAAAAAATAAAAATTCCAAATTCTTTTAAATTATTTCAAAATATTATAAGTATCCTAAGCTTGAACTGAATCAAGATCTCTCTTAAGTCCAAATCTAACACTTCTTGGCTTTAATATGGCCACTACTAAGAGGCTTCTTCACTCAAGAAGGTGAAGGTATGAGTGTAGGTTGTTGGTTCAGCCTGGCCATACATTACTTATCTTAAGTGTGGTCACTTTTTTTTTTTTTGTATTCATGCATGAGTGGTCACTTTACACCTTCATGCAAACACTTTCAATGCATGCATGCATAATAAAAAGACCAAGATTTGATTCTTAATTAGAGGCTCTCATGGATCATTCTTGAGGAAAAACCTGCCAATCATCAATCAAACAAAGCACCCAATTAAAAGGGAGAGGAAAAGCTACGAGATGGAAAGGACCCAAGTCCTCCCAAATGAAGAATCAATCCTCCAAGGAGGGTGGATGGCAAAGGGGTGAGAAACAGGTACAAGATGGAAGGACCCAAGTCCTGGCAAATGAAGAACCTTCTAATGGGGGTGGGTGGATGGTGAGGGGGTGGAAAAGGTACAAGATTGAAGGACCCAAGTCCTGGCAAATGAAGAACCCTCCAATGGGGGGTGGGTGGATGGTGAGGGGGTGGAAAAGGTACAAGATTGAAGGACCCAAGTCCTGGCAAATGAGGAATCCTCCAAAGAGAGTGGATCGCCAGGGGAACAGGAACAAATCAAGTACCCAAACCTGCCTGCCTCCCTTCCGTGGTGAAAAGCATATCAGATAAGGAGAGGGGGGGTGAGGAACACCATTCTTCCACTTCTATAGGCAGGTTAAAGATCCAGAATGCTTCTGACTTGGCAGATTTGTACCTTTTTGTAGCCAAATTCCCTTGACAGATTTGTACAGAATTTTGACTAATTCTGTTTGCTGACACCAACAATCCCAAATGGATGAAGCTGTAAACCAACTTCAGCTGCATCAGACAGAAAGACCCATTTTTTCATGAGTGTGTTTTCCTAAGCTTGAACAGAGAAGAAGCTTGTACTTATATTCATGGCAATTGCCCCCCCTCATCCATGTGGTTGTTTTCTGGATCACAAAGAGCAATTGCTCTCAATGGCTTCTGGCAATTTTAAATGCTGAATTTGAGTCTATGTTAGTTAGATGGGTTTCTGTCTATTATGGCCTGTTCTCCACCTTTTCTTTGTCCTTCTTCTTCAAAGACTTCCTGAACAAATTTGTTCAGCGGAACTCTTTTAAGGAAAAGAGCTGGGTGTGTTATTGAAACCATGCAAACATCTTAAAGACTCTTCAGTATGTTTCATGATTTTGGTATCTTAATTACTTAGATGGGTTTCATGTTTCATCCTACTCAAATCTTTGTTCAACAAATTTTATCTTGTTTGAAACTGTTTGCTGTTCTAAGGTCATCAGAAGAAGAAGAAAAAAAATCTTTGTTACAACCTTATGTTCCAGATCTTTAATACACAGAGCACATGGAGAACAATGGCGAGATGAACCTGTTGATGAGCAAGAAGCAACATGTGAGTTGGGGGCATCATATGTCAAGAAGCTCTTTGGGACCCTTTTTTTTCATTCAGCAAAACCAACATCGTTCAGTCACCAAAGTTTGCATCATTTTAGCAATTGTACAAGTCTCTCTGTTGTCATTGTTTCTGGAACATGACCTTCATTGTTTTGTTCTTTCGGGTTTCAGTGTAAATCATAGCAGCACAACAACTAATTGGGTTGCAGGTATTTTGTGCAAAGTGTTTTGAGTGGACTTGGAGTTTGGAGATGGGAGATGGTGACTATGGTATTATGCATTTGGAAGTATTTCTTCAGATGAATTCTTCTTAAATCACTTCCTTACAGGCCCTTTCAAGGGAGCCCAAGTTCAACCATACGAGCTCTATTGCTTGGAGTGATTGCCCCCCATAGAACTGAGGTCCATCTGGTTTGGTTTCTGTATTGAGTGGTATTTTTCATTGAAGGTGTAGTTGGTAAACCAGCCCATCACTGAACACTTTGGCAGATCTTTCTCAATTCTTCTCCATTTTGAGTGATTTAAAATGTTATAGGAGCACCTTCTCAAGCTCCACGAATCATCTTTGAAATGGAAAGCCAAAGAACCAGCTAAAAAAGAGCAATAAAGAAAATACATTTTTTCGAATTGTAAAATGCGTTCTTTTTTCATTTTTCTTCATTTTGACCCCTCCTATTTTTAAACCTCATAACTTTCTTATTTCTTATTCATTTTAAATGATTTAAAGTGCTATAGGAGCTTCACCTGAAGTTATACAAATCATCTTTGAACTCTAATAGCAACATACAAGGAATTTTTTGGGTGTTCAAGAATCGGCCTTTGTAATGTTTGATGGTTTGTTTTTTGAGTTCTTATTCCTTTTTACTTTAGGGGGATCCATAATTTTTTCCATTTTTCACAATTTTTAGTGGGCCAAATGCACCAATAAGAGAGGTTCAAGTTTTGTTTGAACATTAGAAACAACTGAGCTTTCCCCTTGGATCCAGCTTGCCTTGAACGATTAAGTGTTTTGTCATCAATCAATTTACATTAGTTGGGTGAAATGTTGTTTTTAATATATCACAAAAATAATATATTGATATCAAATAAGAATTTTCTAAAAACAATTATACAATTATTGGTGTACATTTACATAAGGGGATAATTATGAATCAATTGTACATTCATGGTTTATTATTATTATTATTATTATTATTTTAAGGCCTAAATAGATTGAATGTGATTTTTAGAAGAATTCAAAAGAAATTAAAATTTTAAATGTTATATAATTTAAATACAATATGTAGTTTCATTTTTGTTCATAAAATCACACATGCCATACCATTCATTTACCCAAAGAGTAGTTGTTGTGAATTGAATAAGATGTGAGGGAAGACACAAGAAAATTAAAGCTTGGGTTGTAAAATCATCCACAATGACTACCCTTGATCATCAATCAAAAGGAGAAAGAAAGAACCAACCTATTAAGCTTTTGTGTGATCTTAAGTTTACATGTGATCATTTTGGCTTGAACATCAATGAACATTTTCTACTACAAATAGGTAGGTGAAAGTGTAGAGTAAAGCTCAAGGGGACATTCTCTTTCCTAATAGGAAGGATGGTCATAATAATTGAGTCTAAGGTCCCTCCTTTTTGGTGATAAGGGCATTCACAAATGTAATTACCCTTCAAACACACTAAGGAAATTTTTGGTAGTGCTTTTACAATGAGGGGATCACTTTGCTTGCAAAGTCCCTTGGAGGGAAGTCCTTAGGCTAGGGATGTCCCTCACCTACCAATTGTTTTTACAAATCTAATTTTTCATTATTATTATTATTATTTTGCCTTGGTTTTTAGTTTGGACTTACCTCTATGCCGATGAAAGAGCCAAGAGACACCACACATCTCCCAAACCAAACCCCTAAACCCTAAACCCCTTCCTAAACCTAAAAGTTATCAATGACCCCCTATTTTGGGGCATCCCAAGGATGGATGTCATTGGGTTTAGAGTCTTTTGCAAGTATCCTAGACTGGGGGGGTACTGGGCCCTAGTTTTGTAAAAAAATGAAGATGAATTCAAAAGTAAGGATGAACAAGTCCACATGCAAAAAAGAGAAGACCAAATTAATTTTCTCCTGTAAATTATACTAACTACATGTGCCTAAAGAAGTGATTAGGATCCCTAAAATTAATTAAGAGTAGATGGTGATTGTCCGTGAGGGACATTATATATTTTTGAAAACTTGCAAGAACAAATTGTCTAAATCTGGGGACTTTTACATTTTTTTTCGTCAAGATATGGTGAATTTTGTGTATTTAAAATATTAAAAAAACATTTTGTTGCATTCACTAGCCCCCTTTTTTCACGAGGTTGCAAAAATATAGGGGGAAAAAAAACAACTATCTATGTATGGGAGCTATATGTAATCGAAAATTTTATACATGTCCAAGAGGAAGTTTTAGGGTTTGTGATTTTTTTGAAGTTTGGAGGCTATGTATTCAAACTCAAAACTTGAAGCTTTAGTCGGCATTTTGAGTGAGAAGTGACAAATTGACAATGCATATCCTCTTTGCACATCCGTGATTTTTTAGCATTCAACAATCATCTATTCATAACCAACAAAAGGAATTATTTAAAAAATAAATAAATTACCATCTATATATAAAACTCTGTGAGATTTTTATTGGCCTTGCCTACTACCAAGGCCCTTAAGGATATTGTTGTGTTTAGATTCATTATAGAGTATAGTAGCTTCAAGGGATTTTGGCCCATACTAGGTAATAAAAAAAATAATAGGTCTATATATTTTTATTATGAGGATTTTTGAAAAATGATATTTTGGCTTGTGTTGAAACTTGAGACTAGTTATAATAGAGTTATGATATGTTGAAGGATTTTGGTTTGTTTTAGAGGATTTTTTGAAGATTATATTTTTGCACAATGAAGTATTTGAGTTTCCATAATTTTATTTTTTTGGCTATAAGATACTTTTTAATGTAAATGGCAAGGCCACAATGTGACAAATGCTTTTTTTATTAGTGTATTAGTGGTGTTGTGATTGTTATATGTTCTTTTCATCACATGTTATATTTTCGTGCTTTTCTTTGCCTTGTATTTCTTGTATTGCTTGTTTTTTATGTACATGGTTTTTTTGTCTTTGGTACTATGGATTCCACTAAGGAATGGGTGGAGGCCCCATAGAGTGTAAGAGGCTGTTTGGTCCCATGGTGATGGGTTTTAGTAAGGGCCTTGTTTCAGAGCATTTGCTAAACCCTAAACCCTAACCCATGTTCCCCACTGTTTTATTCACTTCCCTATAGTGTTTTGCAATTTGATTCACATCACAAGTGGAAATTGGCTGAACCAAAAGATGATCATCTGTCCCACCTAAGAAAAAATGCCTAAGAAAATCACCCCAATAAAACACCCAAAGTGTTTATACACATGGGGTATGGCCCATTTCATTGATCCAAGAGAAAGGAAATTCCATGGCACTTGGATTAATGAGGGAGGGAGGGAGAGAGGAAGGGAGGGAGGGATACCACAAAATATTACCAATATGGTTCATTTTCTCATTGGGTCATGAAACCCAATCAACCATTCCAACCATCCCAAATCTCGACCGTCTTAGGGTTTTTTAAATGTTTGGAAAATTCAGAGTATGCCCATGTTCCTTCATATCAATCTAGGATTTAACTGGTTTTTTAAAATAAAATTTTAATAAACAATAAATTTTAAATAAAATAATTTATATTAGTATTTATTATTATTATTACTATTATTAAAATTTAAAGAGAACTTTAGTCCTGGTTTGATTCTTTAAACATATTGGAGGTTCTTTGTGTGCAGGTTTGAGCCTTGTTCTTCCTATTTAAAAATTTTGTAGTTTTTAATTTGACACTTTTTTTTTTTCAAATTCAAGAATCTCTAGGCCCAGTTCTAGGCAAACATTACACATTCCTCTATGCTAAATATTGTATAGATATTTTATTTTTATATAAATCAAGGTTTATATAGGCATAGAGTTCAACAACTAATAAATATTATTATTTAACTCTGAAGTTGAGCCTATTTGTTAATTTTTTTTCTCAAAAAATAAAATCAACTCATCTACTTTAAAAACATGCCCCTATTTTCAAGAGTATTTTTTCACGGTTTTAATTTCGGGTTTTGGATCTAGCAAAAGACTAGTTCCAATGTCCAATTCTTGTGCAAGCTCCAACACACACACCCAAAAAAAAAAAAAAAAAAAGAAAAAAATGTGAGCTTAACTCTGAGTCACATAAAATTAACCCTAAACCCTCAATTTTAAAAAAAAAAATTGTATAACATTCACAACACCAAAAATTATTATGAGCGGCAC
>Ga0116231_10012910_pt1 | contig 12010 bp, 5 predicted proteins | sample S1TSphgellanicum_2_FD_89695 | JGI IMG/M metagenome (GOLD analysis project Ga0116231, IMG submission 89695) | Host-associated microbial communities from peat moss isolated from Minnesota, USA - S1T2_Fd - Sphagnum magellanicum MG | ecosystem: Host-associated > Plants > Peat moss > Unclassified...
GTCTACGGCCCAGCTCGCCAACTGATTTCAAGCAATGGTTGCACTGCCAGGCCGGTGGTGTCCTTTGCAAGCCTGCATCCTGATGTACGATTTTCGCCGTCCCGGGATCTCTGATGAGGCCAACGACGCGCCTAGACTCCGTTCCATCAGAAAGTGATGATCAATGAGCAGAGCCTCGCGCTGCTTGCCACAATCAACCACAGCTAATTGGAGAGAGGCACAGCGAAGGATTACAAAATGGTGGGGGGGCGGGGGGGAATTAAATTAAAATGTCGCCGACGAAAAACAAACGGGAACTGCACAGTACACACAGACAGAAAATTGGGAAGCCTGCCGTAAGTGCCGATAGCTGCAGGAAGGAAAACACCGACGGAGACTTATGGTTGACTCGTAAGTCTCACGAACAGAATGAATTTCTTTCTTGCCAATTGCTTGCAAGAAGACAACAAATGCGCAGGGAAGAAAGCAACATACGCAGAAACTGGCCGAAATACAGACGAATTACAAACAAACAAGAAACAGGAAAAACAAGATAGCGGCGTCAAAAAAAACAAAGTAGTGGCAACAGCATTGGCCAACCGAACCTAGACCAGTTGGCGAGGGAAACGAGCACTTCCAATCTCCTGCCGCTGTGGTGCCGGGAGGAGCAGAAATGGGTATAGGATTTGAAGATCAGGGTTTGGAGGGTTTGGAGCTCATGTTGTTCGTGTGTTCGTCTTCTTCGCGCATCGGTTCCTTTCCAATTCCAGGGCCCCCAAAAGTTCGTTCTCAAAGTTCCCAAATTTCACATTCCTATACCAATGGCGTTGGGTGGGTGCCCATTTTTGCAACATCTTCGGTAAGCTTGGGCATGGAACCAGTTATTTATTCTCGTTCCCCCAATCAAGAGGTACCAAAAAATTATACTTTGGCATTTCGGGGGCAAGGTTCCAAAAGAATACTTCTTATTGAACTAAGTGCGAATGTACCCAATAATATACTTTGCAAGATGGGGGGCGACATACAAAATAATTTCTCCCTTGTTGAACTAATTTAGAGGGTACCAATTTTGCAATATTTTTAAGGGAGCTTAGGGTAGGCCTCCCCCTAAGGAGTTTATTCTTATTGAACCAATTAGGAAGGGTCCAATTTTGCAATATTCTTAGGGAGCTTTGGGTACCCCCCCCCCTCTAAGGAGTTTATTCTCGTTGCACTAATTTTGAGGGTACCAATTTTGCAATATTCTTGGGGAGCTTTTGGGTAGGCCTCCTCCTAATGAATTTATTCTTATTGAACCAATTAAAAAGGGTACCAATTTTTCAACATTCTTAGGGCGCCCAGGGGAATGCTCCTAAAGGATTTATTGTTATTGAGCCAATTAGGAGAGTAAGGTATTTTGCAATATTTTAAAGAGAATAGCCACCCCCAATTTTGCATTATTTTAGTATTCACCCTTCCTCCGTGCTCAGTGATTTTTATTTTTATGTTTTTGCAATTTTCTGATGTTGCATCATTAGCTAGCATCCCCAGAAGGGGTTAACAATAACCGACAATAGGACAAGTCATTTCACAAAAATGACATATTATCATAACCAGTGTAAAATACACAAGGGGCATGGAATGAATATCAAACTAATTACATTTTTAAAAATTATATTTACACATTTACCATTATTTTAACAACATATTATTTAACAAAACATTAAAGCTGCAACTAAACCAAAAATTGCACAAGAAAGAAATAAAATGAGACACTTAGTAAATTAATTAGAATGTATATAGTTGAAGTAAATGAAGTATTAAATCATTTGCCTTGAATTAGCCTAAGTGTTTCTAGAGCTCTAAGTTTTTAACATTTTGAGCTATTTCCAAATTACCACATGTGTACTTTTTATAAGTTGGACAGGTACCCCACTTTGGGGGGTAAGAGCCGCCTGCTTTGGTTCTGGTTACCGTAGCCCAGGGTCAGTTTCCACTTTTTTTTCTTTTTTTTTTTCAAAAAATGAAAATTTTAAAATTTTGAAATTATATATTTTTCCATCATCTAATATGATATTGTGAAATTATTCAGAAAGTAGCCTATGATAATTATGATGATTTTCAACAGGTAAACTTCATATTTTCACAAAATTTCATTTCACTATTTTGAGGATTATTTAATGACAAATTTGAGGGTAAGGTAGTTAGAACCAAATTTGAACTGGTTTTTTTTCTTCAAAATCAGCATCAAAACTGGAACTTATGTTTTTGAATAAATCTGACCCAAAACCAAAATTTCAATTCTGCTTAGATGTGGAATCAAAGTTTGAACCAAAATACATATTTAAAAAATAAACAGGATTAGAACTGAAAATTAACTAGTGAATATCCACCAGTTCAGATCTTGGTTAGTAAGAACTAATTTGAACTGGGATTGATTTTCAGAACTGAAATTGGAATCAGAATTTTCTTTTTTTTTTAAATAGAATTTACAATTCTGTTTCAATTGTCTAACTGAAACTGAAACAATACCAGTTTATTTTTCAGAACCAGAGGTTCTTTATAAAAGTCAAGAACCGCCCAACACTTGTATCAAATCATTTGCCTCAGCATATCCATTTCTAAAGCTTTAATTTTTTAACATTTTAATCTTGTTTCAAATTCCTTTGTACTTTACTTTACTTTACTTGAAGATTACTTATTTATCACCATGAGGTTCAAGCTACTCTTAAGATTAAAATGTTATAAATACAACAAACTATGTAATCCTTGCCTATAAGCAATGATTGCCCAACAAATCATTCAAGGGTGAAAACATATTAAAATTATTTGTTAAAGTAATGTGAACCCAAGGTGAGAACCCTAAGTTTGGGTGAAACTAACGATGTAAGACAAAAGTCATGACAAGACCATGCCAAAGGAAAATAACACAAGATGAAACATAATTTTATTCATAAACCCAAGGTGAAATTAGTTTCACCCAATATTTTGAGTTTTGCACTACGCAAAAACTTGCTCTGCATAGACTTAGCTTGTGTGTGAGAGCATTTCTTTTTTATTGTTCACATGTTATTTTATAAAGTTCATGCGAGCTTGTTCCAAAAAACATAACAAGCTAAGGGACGTAGGAAGCATTTCTATAAAATTTCTGTGAACTTGTAAGAAGAAACATTAAAAGCCAAGGAGGTAGAGAGGTAGACGCTTAAGGAAGAAGAAGCTCAAGGAAGAAGAAGCTTAAATTTAGGTCAGGACCACCATAGAAGAACCTAAAGAGGAGTGTCATATGCAAAAGCTCAAGGAGGGAGAAGGTTGGGTCTAGGCGGTGTAAGTTAAGACCTTTGCAAGCGAGCATGGAGAGGAGTGTCATAGGCAAAAGTTTAAGGAGGTAAAAACTTACTACAAGATTTGCACCATCATTTAAAGGTTAGGTTTTTAAGTAGGTGGGTTTTTAAAGAGTTTAAGGTGTTCTATTCATAACACCATGACAATATGGGAGCATGATGATGTTTTTTGGGATTGTTTATGCCATGACCTCATTTTCTAAAAGTCCTTTTCATTTTCAGTGTGGTCACTTTTCATTCTTTGTAACAAGGTGTGTGAGCTAATGCAACCAGTAGCTAGTCATTTATTAACACAATCCCCAAAAAAATTTGAGGTAATGCCTCTACGCCCAAAATCCCAAACTTTTGATAATTTAAGTTTTCAATTTTCATGTAGCCCCCAAACTAAATCAAATTGGCATTTATTGTTATTTTTCCATTTCTACTAGATTTAGTGGTGATTGAACACATTTTGCCCCTCTTGCCGTTAACCAATCCTTACATGCTTTGGCACCTTCGTTGAGTAAATAAGGGTTGGTTTACTACGGTGGGGAAAATTGCCCAATGGAATGCACTTGAGAATCATTAAAATTAACAATCCCAATTACCGAAAGATGATATCTCAAAATCAACTTTGTAGATCCTCTTTTAAAGACCACATAAAGTTTGAAATGCAGTGTTTGAACACATCATTGAACATCTCTAAATATGAATTTTTCCTAGTTGATGGTAATGAGGTTTTGAAATGTGAATAGTATAAGCTTTTGAAAGTTTAAGGTTTTGATAATTTTGGAACATGAAATATTGCCAACATCTTATGCATTCTAAATGCCTATTGCATGTATATAAGTAAAAGGACCATTTGATTCCCCCATCTCTTTCATGGTTGTGACTTTTAATTTTGATGAATGCATTTGTCATGATGTTTTCAATTTAGTTTGAATTCGTAACCATCATCCTCTTGCTTTTAGCTTTCAATTTTATTTATTACATTAGAATTGAACATTTCAATCCTATAAAGAGAGCACACCCACCTCATGGTTTAAGGTTTCAATTCTAGTTTAAGGTTCATAATTTGCCATGATGATTTCAATTTAGTTTGAATTTTAAACCATCCTCTTGTTATTTTTGGCTTTCAATTATGATTAATACATGAGAGTCTAGCATTTAAAATTTGTAGAAATAACCCCATCCTCTTCATTTTCTTCATAATTTTCTTGATTGTCTTCATGCTAATATGGTGGTTTCTATTCATCCCATTCAAAAACATAAACCTTAATCAAATATGGGATTATAATGTTATTCATGATTAGGTCTGATCACTTATGTTGCTTCAAATGGGTTGGACAAAATTTGGAATATTGCAAAGACAAACATAAAAGAAAATATGGTAGAAATAGAGAAGGATTTTATCCTAGATACAAAAAGAGATGGATTTACCCCAAAAATATATTGAGACAGAAACTATGGAAAAGAAGAAATTGGGACATAAAAGCACATAAATAAATAGTGTGGTCAATTTAAAAGTGGAAATATGTGCATGTTTATGTGTGAAAATGTAATATGGATGGATTTGATTATGTTGGAGTGCAAGGGTCTCAATGTGGTGAAAACTTCGAATGCACATATTCATGTGGCAAAGGCACGGTGGCAAGATAAAAAAACCAAGCAGATTTTTGAGTCTATTCAATTCATGAACACCATGTGTGCTAGTTACAATCATCATTTTCTTATCTATAACAAGGATAAAACCAAAGTAACATTATAAATTCCTTCCATAATGTGGAAAGATCTATATACAACATACTAAAATGATGATTTGGATTCTAAGTTGAAAGAGAAACCATTAAAAGAAAGGTTACGAAAAACATTAAGGGAATTGAAAACAAGGACATCAAATCAAAAAGGTTAGGAAAGAGTTGTATTAAAAATGCTAACACATTTTAAATCAATGGATGCCCATGCCATGCATAATGTTTTGAAACGCCTTCAATCCTTAATTGATGATGCCAATTTGTCAACCCCATCTAATCTTGCATTTACACTTGCATTTAATCTTCCTTTGATGTATGTAGATTTGGAAATTCCATCATATGGGCCCAATGTAGCATCAAGATTGCCATCTACATGCACTATGTTGGAGAAGACTAGGATAAATAGAGGTTTTAGGGTTTATGCCATTTTTTTGCAATGCTACAACATGTGAACCCTTATTAGCATGTTGGAAGTTGTAGAAATTCTAGTTTTGTTTTCTTTTAGTTTCTTGCATTTTTGGGTGTTACTCTATGTGTTTAATTCCAACTTTTTTTTTGATCTTTGTGTCTATTTATATGGATAAATGTGATCGATACTAGTATTGTGATTTTGGAGATATTGTGATGCTCATTTATGATGGGATCTCCTACATAGTCTACTAATGTGTGTAAGCATTTAGAGATGTTCATGCAATGGTATGCCCAAAAGTTCATGCATATTGTTATGTTATTTATTTAAACTCATTGACAAGAATTGATAAAATCAATGGGAAGTCATGGCAATTTTAGCATTGCTATTCATGATGAAGGCGATGGTTTGACATTTTGTGAGTGATTTTCACAACCTTAATATGATTACATTCATTATTATGTTAACTTCAAGCCAATGTAAATTTTTTTTTTACAATCTCATTCATTATAAGCTATTGGAAATTTAAATTATTTTTGACAAGAGAAATGCTAATAACATGTTTTAAACCTAAAGGCATGAAGAGATAAACATCAATCATGAATTTATTGAGAAGATCAACAAAAACATGGTTAGCAATTTTAGTAGAAAACAATTGAAAATCAACCATTAATTTCTCAATTACATTTTTGTTATAATGGACACATGTGATTGAAAATCCTTATAATCATTTTGGACAAATGACATAAAACAACCAATCATAAAAAACATAAAATGTTATGTTATATATATATATATATATATATATATATATATCATTTATATGATTATTGAAATAAAAATATTGATACTATATATAGTGTATTATATATTTACATTGGTATATTACCTCATTATTTTCATTTTATGAATTGTTGACACTTGTCATTACATAGGTTAAATATAGCTTTAAGTGGTCACAAGAATATTCAATCAACATAAAATGGTTGACCATCAGCATGTCATTTGTGAAAGTTGATCCTTGGATGTCAAAGATGAAGACCAATTCCTTTACCAACAAACCACCCAATTTGTTATGAATCCATAAAAAGGTGCATTTTATTTAACCCATACTTTGTTCTAAACGTTGCACAAATATCAACTTTCTTATTTAATATATTATCAATATTTTGTCCAAATGAAAAAATTAAAATTTCATTTCAAATTTTTTTTCAATCATGCACACATTTATGTTTTTTTAATAAAAAATGTAAACTCATTTTAACAAAAAAGGGAATTGAATATCCTTGTTTAATAAGATCTCAATAACCATTCTTTTGAATATATAAGTGCATGATTTATAAATAAAAAAATTTGGATGGTTAACATAATCATAAATAAAGGATATATTTCCCAATTTAAAAAGTAATATTCGACTAAAAATAGATATTATGAAATTTTCATGCTTCTGATATTTCAATTTTAATATTTCACATCTTATTGATATTTTGTTCAAATTTTTTTTAAAAAAATTCATTCTTAAACTTTTTTCAATGAATAATGATATTTAAGAAAAACTTAAATTCATTTCAACATAAAGAAAACTTGAATTTCCTTGTTTGATACAATTTCACTTGCAATTCATTTGAAGAAAATATTGAAGCACATGATTTATTAATGGAAAAGACTATTTTGTTAACATAATAATAAATAAATGATGTATCGCCCAAATTTGAAGCCAATATTAATTTAAAATTATGTTATAAATTTTTGATGTAAAATATATCATAATTTAATTTTAAAATTTTAATTGATATCTAATTTATTCAGACATAATATTAAAAAATATTTTTAAAATATTTATGTTTTAAAAAAATTCAAAAATAATTTTGTGGGATTTCATATGTTTTATACATATAATTTTTTTTGATTTGAAATTATTATCAAATAAATATAATATACATATTAAATATATTTAAATATATTTTTTAAATTTATGTATGATGCCATTAATTGTATGCCCAATTTACTTATCCTAACTAGTAATTGATGTAACCTATTAAATATATAGGAAATAATAATTAACCTATCTTAACTTAGCTTAACTAGTAATTAACATGGATTACTAACTATTAATCATAATTAATAATTGCTTATCCTTATGTAACTTTAAAGTTTTCTAAATTGATTATTAATTTGTAATAACATATATATCATATTAATCTACCTACTAACTCAAATAGGCTAAACCATTACTTAGTACATAGATTCAGGCTAGGCTAGTTATTTTTGTTTAATAAGTACTATATTAATATAGGCTGGGTTAATTTCAAATATGGGGTTTAGATGGTAATGTAAAATAAAATTACCACCGATGCCAACATTAAATGTAATTTTATAAAAATTGATAATCAATTGTGATCACAAACTTGATGCAACATGTGATCTAATCACCTATGTATAGTTGGTAAAATATGTTAAAACAATTGCAAAAAATGATTTGATTTTCATCTATCAATGGAATCAAACAATAATTGATAACAAATGTTGATTTTTCTTTAAATGTTTTATCCAAACACAAGGTAGTCACATATTATAGTTGCATTTAAAACAATCTAAATTCATTTGTTTCATAGTCACATATGTGATTATTAATATTTGTGACTTAGTGACACATAGGATTATTTTGAAGTGGAGTTTAAATGTTGCATTTGAACTAAAGTTCTTTCACTTGTAAATTTTGTAGAATCTAACTTCTTTCATGTACCTCCTTAAATAGATTGTTTAACACTTGTTGTCATAAACAATATTGTATTTGACATTCAATGCATCCTTATCAACTTGGACATTCAATTTAAAGTTCTATTCTAATGTAAAATCTTTGAAATTCAATCTTGCTTTAAAAATAGAAATTAATAGTCCTTCACACCTTGAGCTTTGATTAATTAAATCTAAGGGAAAAAAAAATTGATGTTAAATTTGTTGCCCAAAGTTTCTTGTAGTTTGAATGATGACATTATTTAGTTTTTTATTAGCTATGACTTGATTGTTAATATGAAAACAATTTTGTTTGTTTCTTTTGGAAATGTTGTAGAAATTTATAATGTAATTTTTCTATATATGGGATTCTCTTGAATTTTGAACATAATATATATATCATGTGCAATTACTAATGATAGATCATGGAATTAGTTGGAAGTAATTGCCTAAAGTTAGTTGTTGGACCTTTGATGATGAAGATATAAGTATCATGTTTCTTTGTGAATGATATTCATAGTTTATGACCACCTTTTAAGTTGTGTTTGTTTTGGTATAATCTAGGATTAACAAAATGGTAAAATACAAATTATTATTGCCCAAAGTTTCCTTCGCAATTTTATAGACATGTCCTTTGATGTTTGACATTGTTTGTAAAATTATTTTATTGTATTAAAATTTTGATTGTTCCAAATTAATATCTATGAATTCATTTGCAAGGAAATGGAATGGATAGAGACCTGTATAACAGTTGTGTGTCTTTGTCCAAGCTTGTTGATCAAAGTTTAAGGATAATTAAATTAATTCAATAATTAAAGGTCCAAGGGGTAAAAACATAGTCAAAGGAGCCACCCAAGTGTGTGGACCCTCTTTATAATTACATTTTTGTATGTTTGAAAGATAAGAAGGGAAGCATAATAATTTGGATTATCATAGATTTTTTTGAAAAAGATTCCATTAGTTGCAAAGTTTATATGCTCAATGTTTGATACAAATAAAAAATGTTTTTACATGTTTAAAACACTCAAACTCTGAGAGTGTATAGTTTTTTTTTTTTTCAAATGCTTTTTTTTCCTATCAAATGTGTACTATTCCTTTTAAAAATTGGAGATGATTTTAACATTGATGATTACAAGGGCAAAATGACTTGAATTAATGATTTTTTTTGTAATCAATTTGAGCACACATTTAGTTCAAACATGCTTTTGACCTTGAAGATTATGGATTTTGAAAATGTGGCTTTAACAAAAGTTATTCATATTTATACAATAGATGGCATGATTACATAATATGTATGATATAAAATTAATTTGTAGTCAAAAAGTATTTATATTAACATATGTTAAACTGAATATCCAAAAAAAAATATTTTAAGTTATAAACCAACACAAAAGTGATATGTGTCATGTGTAGTCCTTGGAAAAGGACTTTTACTTTGGCACCCTTGGCTTTTTTGACCATGTTTTCACTCCAAGGATTTGATCTAAATTTCAAAAAAAAATTAATTTGTAAAATAATAATCAAGGTTTTGGGCAAAACATGTATAGAAAGTTCAAAAGTGGCATTTTAAGAGTCCATAATCTAGCATTAGCAAAATTTTTTTGTAGTTAAAGAATTTCAAACCCTAAATCCTTTAATTATCCCCTATGTTTTTAATCACAAATATGAATAAAACAACCTATGAATATTCCTAAACATGTGATTGATCAAAAAATACATGCATAAAAGTTAAATTTTTTAATGTGAAATGAACTTTCAAATATAAAAATTTACAACAATCACATCATTTAAAACTTTTGAAAATTAAAAATATATGTACTAAGAAAGTTTCAATACATTTCACTAATAAAATTTTCATTTGATGGTGTTTTATTTTTTTATTTTAACACTACTTTGACATATTTTTTGACTCCACATTTTTCAAATTTTTTGTGTGACAAATGTAGTGTTGTCATTTCAAAAATCCATTATGAGTTCATAATCTTTTTTGAATTCATCCAAAAAAATACGATGATTCCCATTAAAGTCTATGACAACATGAATAGTTTAAAAATTGAGAATGTTAATTTTGAATATGACTTTAAATTTTATGTTTGTATGTAATCAAAAAAAATTACAAGTGTGATAGTCCAAACAATCCACTTAGTCATGCTTTCACCCTTTTGTTCAAAACGTAACTTCTTGTTTGACCCATCTAAAATAATAAGTTATGCAACCTAATGGTTTAAGGATTTTAAATTGCAAAGTGCTCGTGAAAATTTTCACCTCTACTATTTGAGGATTGGATCACCATTTTTGTTGCCCACTCCTCCTTTTCACTATGTTGAACAAATTTTGTGGTAAGGGTTATTTTTCATGTCAACTAATATCTTTATTTTTCAAAATGCAAGGTTTTTGGTCTATGCATGCTCAAGAACCATTCACTTGTATTGTTCCTACTTTTGCATTGTTCTTATTACATGATTCAACAAAATGTCAAAAAGATGGAATTTTGATGTATTTGACCTCATGTGTGAGTTTCACATTGCAAAACATTAAATCTTTTTGAGCGAAATGAAAATAGTTGAACATATATGGGCCTAGCTAAAAAAGTGGTTAAATTTGAATTGCAAGTCACTTGGGGACAACTATAAATATTTCATTTGACTTCTATTTCATGTGTACATACAACAAATGTATAGGTAATTTGATGTATTAAATTGCAAAAAGACATTAAGTATGTAGCTAAAATTATAATAGTGAATTTTTTTTAATTTTATAAAAGTAATTTATCTTCGAATATAAAAAACATCAATGAACATTTTTCATAAATTAAAATTTGGTTGTATATTAATTGTGAATTTCGTCTTTTTAAACATGGATAAGAAAAGTAATCAAAGAGTTGCATCATATTCTTGAAGTGAAATAATATGCTTCTAAACAAAGGAAATAGTGATGTGTATGAAAAACTCTTGTTGACTCTTTGCCAATGAACTTAACTTGGTGGGTGCCAACAACTTTGATGTTAGGTTGGGTCTATTGTTATGCTTTAAAAAAACAAAAAGATCAGACAAAAACTATGTCTCTATAATTCATGCCCTTGTTATTAGCCCATCCCAAAAATGGTGAGGAGCACAGTCATGAACAAAAATCCTCTCCCACCTAACTAATGAGATGCATTAACATCATAAGCTGAATTTTTTCCCATTATGAAGGGTGGGGGTGGATGGGATTTCTTTTGTGTCAGTGCATGAGTTTGGGGGTAGGAGCATGGCAAACATATTCACAATCACATAAAGTAGAGGTGACAAAAGTTACTTGACAAAATGGAGGTGATAAATGTGATTTGGAACTTTTTAAGTTCATCATGTACACAATTTTTGCCATTTCCCTTTCCGATTTCACACTCTTTGCCCAATTTTTTTTTCTTCTTGCCTATGTAGTTAGACCAGAGGTCAAGGTTATATATAATATTTTGATTTAGGGGTGTCCATATTGCAATTATTATTTTTAGTGATGGGTGAATTGAAGAATCCTTCCCCCCAAAAGAAGAAATATTCTACATGTGACCCCCACAATTAGTTAATATTAATTGCACTACTATAACATGACCATTGAGATTGAAATAAAGGTAACCTACAAATAATTTTTAAATTTAAATGTTTACATTTTTCAGTACTTTACTTGAATATAAATCTTTTTGTATGTTGTGGGTCTATCTTTGAAAATGACAACAAAATGATATTTTTGTGGCATGGAAAAATCATTTTGAAACCAAAAGAAAATTCACAAGTCTTGTCACAAAGAGATATTCTAAAATGGGAAAAAACCTAATTCTTTTGCAATGAGTGCCA
>Ga0116231_10012911_pt1 | contig 12010 bp, 11 predicted proteins | sample S1TSphgellanicum_2_FD_89695 | JGI IMG/M metagenome (GOLD analysis project Ga0116231, IMG submission 89695) | Host-associated microbial communities from peat moss isolated from Minnesota, USA - S1T2_Fd - Sphagnum magellanicum MG | ecosystem: Host-associated > Plants > Peat moss > Unclassified...
AGCATTTTCGATCTGGTGTCCGAGGACCGGTAGCGCCTCGAGACAGAATCCATCCGCAGTGGAAACCGCCGGCGCCCCGTCCGGCTCGACACGCAAAGCGGCCGATTTCACGGCGTCCTCCCCGCGCCCGCCAGCTGCTCCATCTCATCCGTGGACAGCACGCTGTCCACTTTCAAGATGATCACGAATTTATCGCGCACCTTGCCCATGCCTTCAATGAAATCGGTGCGAATGGAAGTGCCGAAATCCGGCGGCGGCTCGATATCGGTGGCGGCGATTTCGAGTACTTCGTTCACCGCATCGACGACCACGCCGAGAACCTGGCGGACATCGTTCAATGCCGTCTCGATGATGACGATGCAGGTTCTCTTGGTGACGGCCGCGCTCGGGCGTCCAAAGCGCGCGGACAGATCGATCACGGGAACCACCGTGCCGCGCAGGTTCACGACGCCGCGAACGAATGCGGGCATCATGGGTACGTCTGTGGGCTCCTCGTATTCCAGGATTTCCTTGATGATCAGAATGCCTACCGCAAAGGTTTCCTTTCCCAGGACGAAGGTCAGGTACTGGGACTGGTCCGTCCGCTCCTTGGCTGCGGTATGAAACGAGACTGCTGTGCTTGCCATGAGGGGCTCCTAGAAACGTACGAAGTTATGTTGGTCGAGATTGACGCTGCGGTCGTGGCCGTTCGGCTTGCCATTGACCGCGACCGGCGCATCAGTCTCCTCATCATCGAGGGGTGCGGCGCCGACGAGCGATGAGGCTCGCGAAGCCGGTGCGGGGGGGCGGGGCCGGGCGACGGATTTCGCCGCCGACTTTTGTGCGGCCGGGGATGAATTGCCGACGTTGAAGAACGACATGGTCTCCTGCAGCTGCTGCGCCTGACCGCTCATTTCTTCGGAGGTCGAGGCAAGCTCCTCGCTGGCCGACGCGTTCTGCTGCGTCAACTGCGAGAGGTGATTCATGGCCGTATTGATCTGGCTGACCCCTGTGGACTGTTCCTGGCTGGCGGCGGCGATCTCTTGCACGAGATCCGCGGTTTTCTTGATCGATGGCACGATGTGGCCCAGCAACGAGCCGGCTTTCTCGGCAAGCTCGACCGAGGAGCTGGCGACTTCGCCGATTTCCTGTGCCGCCACCTGTGAACGTTCCGCGAGCTTGCGCACCTCGGCGGCGACCACCGCAAACCCCTTGCCGTGTTCACCGGCTCGCGCCGCTTCGATGGCTGCGTTCAACGCCAGCAGGTTGGTCTGATACGCGATATCGTCGATGATGGATATTTTCTTCGCGATTTGCTTCATCGCAGTGACCGTCTGATCGACTGCTTCGCCGCCTTCGGCGGCCTCCACCGATGCCTTGGTCGAGATTTGATTCGTGACCTTGGCGTTCTCGGTATTTTGCGCGATCGACGCCGTCATCTGTTCGACCGAGGCGGATGTCTCCTCGACGCTCGAGGACTGTTCGGCGGCGCCTTGCGACAGGGACTGCGCGGTTGCCGAAACTTGTTCACTCGCCGACGATAGATTGTCGGTGGCCGAGCGCACGTCGCCGATGATCTGTGACAACTTCGCCACCATGGTACTCATGGCCGTGAGCAGCAGCCCCACTTCGTCCTTCGACCGCGACTCGATCTGCACCGTCAAGTCACCCGCCGAAAGCCGATTGGCGACGCCCACGGCGACGTTGATCGGCCGCGTGATCGAGCGGGTGACCAGGAACGCGGCCATGACTGCGACCAGTAGCGCGGCGGCGACGACGCTCGTCATCAACTCGAAGGCCGCCTTGTATGACTTGGCGGAGTCGATGCTTGTGTCCATGAACATTTTCGTCTCGTAATCGACGACACCCTGGAGCATCTCTTCCAGGTCATGGGAGGCCTTCACATTGCCGGCACCAGAAATGGCGGCGGTCGCGTCCGCGCGCTTCCCGTTCAGCGCAAGCGCAGCGATAGTGTCTTGCAGCGCATATAAGGGCAGTGCGGCCTGCTTCAGCTTGGGGGCAAATTGCTTCTCCACGTCCGTCGTCGTGGTCGATTCGCTGAACATGCGAGCGAGCTTCTCGAGATTTGCCTCGTACGCGGCGCGCTCCTCGGTGAATCGACGCTGAGCTTGGGTCAAGGCATCCTTGTCCGTAGCCAGGATCATATTCCGCAGTTGCATGCGTCCACTCAGCTCATTCGCCGCCATCTGCAGCGGAAGCGTGGTTTCCGGAAAGTTCGTGTTGTTGTTGTCCGACATCATCTGGTTGATGCCGGAGAGCCGGGTGATACCGACGTAGTAGGTCACGCACAGCAGCGCTACCAACATGCCGAACGCGAGGCTCAGGCGCACGCCGATTTTCATATTCGTGAACATAAGAGGCTCCTTCAGACGACTACTTGACTAGAAACTTGAGCTGGTGATTGCGCCAGAGCCGGTCGCGCAGCGGTGCCGCTCGCATACGGCGCCTGTCCGCGCTCCACCAAGCCTTGGATGTCGAGGATCAACGCCACCCGGCCCGTACCCAAGATGGTGGAACCGCCGATCCCCTGCAGCTGACTGAACAGTTTGGACAGGGGTTTGATCACGGCCTGCAATTCGCCCACCAACTCATCGACGACGATTCCCACCCGCTTGCCCGCGCAGCGCACGACCACGACGCTCTCGCGCCGACCGCCGGTTGCCTCGATGGCGAACAACTCGCGAAGACGGATGAGCGGAAGAATCGAGCCGTGTAGAACGATGTGACCGGCGCTGTCGCCGGCGCCGGCACTGTGATCGATCTCGACGCACTCTTCGACGAGATTGAGCGGTATCACGAACGAGGATCGACCCACGCCGACCTGGAAACCGTCGATGATCGCCAGCGTCAACGGCAGGCGGATGCGGACCAGCGTTCCTAAGCCCGGTTTGCTCTGCACCTCCACCGTGCCGCGAAGCGCGGTGATGTTGCGTTTCACGACGTCCATGCCCACGCCGCGTCCGGACAGATTCGTCACCTTCTCCGCGGTGGAGAACCCGGGTTCGAAGATGAGCCCATAGATTTCGGCGTCCGTCAGAGACCGCGTCGCGTCGATGAGTCCGCGCTCGATGGCCTTGTCGCGGATGCGTTCTCGGTTCAAGCCGCCGCCGTCGTCGGCGATCTCGATGACCACGGCGCCTGCTTCATGGTGCGCGTTCAGGCTCACGACACCGGTGGAGCGTTTACCGCGCGCCTGGCGTACATCCGGCTTCTCGATGCCGTGGTCGATGGCATTTCGCACCAGGTGAGTCAGCGGGTCCGCCATGCCCTCGACCAATTGCCGGTCGAGCTCGGTTTCCTCGCCTTTGGTCTCCAGCACGATGTCCTTGCCGGTTTCGCGCGCGACGTCGCGCACGACGCGTTGGAAGCGGGTGAAGGTCCCGCCGATCTGGACCATGCGTAGTTTGAGCGCTTGATCCCTGACTTCCTCGACGATGCCCGCCAGCTGCAGCGCCGATTCGTTGAGCGCCGGCAACCCAGCCTGGCGCGCGGTCGAGCCGGTGGCGGCGCCGGCGATCACGAGTTCGCCGATCAAATCGATGAGCCGGTCGAGTTTGTCGCCGTCGACGCGGATGGTTCGGCTCTCGGAGACCTTCGCATCCCGGGCGGCGCGCGTCTCGCTCTGCTGCTGAACGGCAGCCGTCACGACGGCGGGCTGAACGAGCTGGTTCTCCACCAGCATTTCTCCGAGCCGTGGCGCTCCCCCGGCGTCCGACGAAAGTTCTGCCTGGAGTTGCAGGCAGCGCTCGAGTTCGCGTGCGGTCAGCGTTCCGCACTTGACCAGCAACTCACCCAGGCGGTCGTCGGCTTCAGGTAGCCCGCGAATCAAAGCAATGAAGTCGGCCATGCGCGCGCGCGGCGGCAGGATCGTCAAGCGGCAATCGTCGCGCACGAAGTCAAAGGCGGACTCGATACGACTCTTGTCGGTATCCGACTCGAAGCCGATCTCGAGACCCAGATAACAATCCTCCGCATCGAAGTCAGACAGGGCGGGGAAGGCGTCGTCCACGATCTGAATTCCCACGATGGTGCCGAAGGTCGTGAGGTAGCGGCAGAACGATAGAGGGTCCATGCCGTTCTTGAGGATGCCTGGCGCGAATCGCACGGAGATATGCCATGCATTGGCCTCGATGGGCAGGCCGTCATGCGTGTCGCTGACGATCTGCGCCGGAGGAGCCGCGGCAGGGGTTGCCGGGGCCACGGTCGCGGCGAATGAAAAACCGGAGGCGGCGAGCATGCGTTCGTGCACGCCTGCGCCCGCTTCGAGTATGGCTGCATCATCGGTCGTTTCGCCGCTGGCCGTCAGATTGACCAGCGTCTGAATATGGTCACGGCATTCGAGCAGCGCCGCGGCCAGGTCGCGATTGATGGGAGTGTTCTCCGCACGGGCGCGATCCAATACGCTTTCGACCACATGCGTGAAGGCGACGATGGCATCGAGACCGAACAGACCCGCCGACCCTTTGATCGTATGCGCGGCGCGAAATAGTTCGTTGATCGCCTCGGGGTCGGTATCGCCCTGCTCGCAGCGCAGCAGCACAGACTCCATGCTGCTCAATAATTCGGCGCATTCCGCGAAGAAGGTATCCAATGCGGGATCGTGGCTCATACGTTGCACTCTTCTGTTGCTGGATTGCCGAGACCCGCGGGCCGCACCAGATCCAAGGCCTGGCGCACGGCCGGGCTTGGATTGCGCACGGAAAATGCTTCGCCGCGCGCGACGCACTCGCGTTCGGCCATCAGCAGCAGTTGCAGCCCCGCGGTGTCGAAGTCGGAGACTTCAGCCAGATCGATGCATCGCGGGCCTGCCGCGTTGGCGGGAAACAAGCCGTTTTTGAGCGCGGCAGCGTTGTAAATGGTCATTTCACCGCGCACGTGATCGCAGTCGTCGCGCTTTTCAATTTCAAACGTCATTCCGCAAGCTCCCGAAGTGGTTGTAGTCCGATTGCATGGCAAGTCGTTCGCTGGGCGAGCCAACGCTCCCGCAAAGTCAAATCCGACGAGGAACTATCGGCGCAGGGCCAGAAACTTAAGTGAACCGGAAAAAATAAGAGTTCTGCTGAATCTCTTCATGCGCCGGTGGTGATCACCGCGCGAGAGAGCGTTGCACTATGTCATGCCTCACCTGCGACATCTCGCACGCCGTCACACATCCTCTGACATATCGCAATCGCGGAGCCAAACGGCGTCGCATCGCCGCGCGAAGGCCGGGCCTGCGACTGCAAAGAGCCGAAGGCTGTGTCACACTTTATCGTCGGCAAAAGAGGATCGCGTCCATGGCTAAATCGTTTCGAGCGCTCGCGTTGGCATTGGGGCTGGGTTTGCTGGGCTGCGGTACCAGCGCCTGGGCTGACTGCGATCCGGCGTTGCTCGCCTCGATGCGCGATGCAGAGCGGCTCGTGGGTCCCATGAGAGCGGACAAGCCGGGTCAGGCACGCGTGTTCGCCGCCGATGGATCCGAATATTCAGCCGGGCTGGTGCGCTGGTTGGCGGCCGAATTGCATACCGCCGAGAAAGATTGCCGCGCGGGAAACTTCGCCGCTGCGCGCGAGCATCTGACCGCCGTTGAGGACACGCTCACCGCGCACGCCTGGCGTTAGGGGAACTCCGGCTGCTGACCCCAAGCAGGCCGCCCTCTCGAGGGCCCACCGCCGGCTCAACCCGCCGTGCAATGGAGGCCCCGCGTCTTTGCCCGACGCGGCTGGACCTCATTGCGAGACATGGTCGAGCATTCCGCCGGAATCTCGGACGCCGTCGCTACGATCGATGCCGGCGCTGCCGCTAAGTCAGCATCGTTGCAACTGCGACGCGTACATTTTTCGACGCTCACCCGTCGCCATTCGATCGCCGGCAAGGAAACCTCTATGACGGTTGGAAAGAAAATTGCGCGTTGCCCATCGTTGCGGTCATCGCGATGATTCTCGGTGATGGAGTGTCCAAAGAAGTGTCTTTCACGCGCTTCTAGAGCATCTCATGCGTATTCCAAGGTTTGCGATTCTGATGGGGCTCATGGTCGCAGCCGCGAGTCGCGCCGACGAGGCTGCACAAGGGGAAGTTGCTCCACAGGGTGAGCCTGCGCGGCCGGCCGACGTTCCCGACGCGTCAGGTCTGGCGGTCACGGGCTACATCGATGGGAGCTACGAATACCTCTCGACCAGCGGCGAGTTCAAGGGGGGGACCCCGAGCCGCGTCTTCGATTTCCAGCAGAACAGCTTCGATGTCCATCAAGCCGCGATGACCGTCGCCCTGCAGCCCAAACAGGGCTTCGGCGCATTGCTCAATGTGACTGCCGGCGCCGATGCGAACGTCATCAAGTCCTATCCGATTACGGGGCATACGAACGTCGATGTCACTCAAGGCTTCGTCCAATACGTGCACGATGACCTCACCGTCATGGCCGGCAAGTTCGTGACCCTGGCTGGCGCCGAGGTGATCGCCGAGACCCTGGACACGAATGTTTCCCGCTCGATCCTGTTCGGTTACGCCGAACCCTTTACGCATACGGGATTGCGGGCCATCTACGCCCTCGACGGCCGGTGGAGCGTGACGCTGGGCGTGAACAATGGCTGGGATCAAATAACCGACATCAACAACGATAAAACGATCGAGTTGGGTCTCGGCTGGACGCCGACCAAGCAGTTCAGCGTTCTGGTCAACGTATACTCAGGAAAAGAGCCCATCGTACTCATCATGCGCGACATCGACACGTGGCGTGACTTGGTGGATGTCGTCATGACCTGGAGTGCGTCCGATGCCCTGACGTTCATCGTCAATGCCGATGCAGGAAAGCAATCGGGCGCGGCGCAGAATGGCCAGACGGCGCGTTGGGACGGTGTGGCGGGCTACGTCAATTATCAGCTGTCGGAACACTGGCGCGGTTCATGGCGTAGCGAATGGTTCGACGACGCCCAAGGCTACCGTACCGGCGTGGATCAGCCGCAAGGCGGCGCAGTGGATGGTGCACACGACGCTGTTGCTGCGGCGCCCGGCGGCCAGACCTGGATAGAAGTGACTTTCACCTTGGGCTATGCGCCGACCACGCACTTCGAGGCGCGCGTCGAGGCAAGAGCGGACAAGTCGAATCAGTCAGATGCGTTCGTGTCGTCGATCAATTCGGCAACCGGCGCAATGCGGGGTACCGACCAGCAGGAGTCGGTGGCGCTGCAGGGTTTGTTCAAGTTCTGATGGCCGCCTCATTGCGCGGCAGAGTCAATCTGAGCGGGGCGCGCAGGGCCCTGCGTCGCGACGCGCTCGCGTGGTGCGTCGCCGTAGTCTGGCTGCTCGGCACGCTGTTCGGCTTTTGGTTCTTCGAGTTACGGCTGCCACGGGTGGCTTGGTGCGGCGGCCTCGGTCTTTAGACGCGGGACCTAAAGCCCCACACCTCAACACTACAGGATTTTAGCTCATGACTTACAAAAACGCCTATGTTACCAAGCTTTACAAGGATGCTGATCGCTTGCTGCTCGTCGCCATGACAGCGCTGTTGTTGGTGTCGTTCGCCCTGGCACCCTGGTATCACACCTGGGCGGAAGCGCTCACGATTGCAGTGCCGGCGTGGGGCTTGAGCTTGTGGTTGGTACTCGCGTTGGGCGGCGCACTCGTGACGCGCTGCGTGATCGCCGCAGCGCTGATGATCTTCGCATCGCTGTTGATTCACCAGTCTCACGGCATGATCGAAGCACATTTTTCAATTTTCGTGCTGTTGGCATTTCTTTTGTTCTATCGCAGTTGGGTGCCGCTCGTGGTGGCGGCGGCCGTGGTCGCCGTACTGCATCTCGGGGTCGATGCCTTGCAAAGAGCGGGGCAACCAGCCTGGGTTTTTTCCGCCACGGGCGGCTTCGGTATCGTCATTCTGCATGCGGCTTTCGTCGTCATCGAGACTGCGCTGCTGGTTTGGATGGCCATTGCACTGCGCAGGGAGATCGATGCCTTGGGGGCCGATCCCATCGATTTGTCGAGGGCTTCCCGGGAACTCGCGAGCGGCAATCTCGCGGTCGCCATCGAGGCTACCGGCGCGAGCGCGACCAGTCTGGTCTGCGCGGTCAAAGACTTGAGCGACAAGCTCAAGCTGGTCGTCGAGGGTCAACATCGGGTCATCGCAGCGGCGAACCGGGGCGACTTCTCCGAACGCATCGAATTGAACGGTCTTGCGGGGTTTCAGAAGGATTTAGGCGCTGGATTAAACAACCTCGTCATGACCACGGGCGGCAGCATCGGCGATGTCATCGTCGTGATGCGAGCTCTGTCCGGGGGCGATCTGACATCGAGAATCAGCGGCGAGTACGAGGGCGCATTTGCCGAGATCAAGGAGCATGTCAATCAAACGATCGACAAGCTGGCGCAGGTCGTGGGGCAGGTCAACGGGGGCGCCGCGGCGTTGGCCGATGCGTCCGGGCAGGTCCGCATCACCTCGCAGTCCTTGTCGCAGGCCTCCAGTGAGCAGGCCGCCGGCATTGAAGAAACCAGTGCGTCCATGGAACAAATAACCGCGTCGATCACCCAAACCAGCGAGAATGCCAAGGACACCAAAACAATCGCCAACGGTGCGTCCGCGCAAGCCACCGAGGGACGTGCTGCGGTCCACGCCACGGCACTGGCGATGAAGCAAATTGCGCAGAAGATCGGCATCATCGACGACATGGCGTATCAGACGAATTTACTGGCTTTGAATGCCGCGATCGAGGCCGCACGCGCCGGCGGGCACGGCAACGGGTTCGCCGTGGTGGCGGCCGAAGTGCGCAAATTGGCCGAACGCAGCCACATCGCCGCCCAGGAGATCGGCACCGTCGCGACCTCGAGTGTCGAACTCGCCGAAAAGGCCGGTCGCCTGCTCGATGCCATCGTGCCCAGCATCAAAAAAACCTCGGACTTGATCGAGGGGATCGCGGCGGCATCCGCCGAACAAACCACCGGTGCCGGCCAAATCAACACTGCGATGACGCAGATGAGCAATACCACGCAGCAAAACGCCGCGAGTTCAGAGGAATTGGCGGCCACGGCCGCACAGATGAACTCGCAGGCCGAGCTGCTGCAAACGATCATGGCGTTTTTCAAGCGGGCCGATGAGCCGGCCGCGGCTTCTAGACCTGGCGAAGCGTATCGAGCGCCGACTCGCAAAGTCGCAGATGTTCCTCATCGAGCCGCCCGCTGCGACTCGCCTCGGTGACGTTTTCCAAGACGAAACTCGCGATATCGATACAGCCGCGCACGTGGGACAGTGCCTTTTTCAGGTATTCGATGACCTTGTCCTTGGCGTCGAGTTCGCGTACCAGCGGATCCCAATGCGGCGTCCGGAAATGCTCCGTCAGGGTATCGACGACGGCGTCATGCTCTATCAGGTAGTCGACATTGAAGTCCTTGGCACCGAATTCGGACAGGCCGTTGAGCGCACTCAGACCTTGCGCCGAAACGCGCCTGAAACCCATGCTCCAGTCCTCGTATTGACGCCGCTCGATCGGTTTGCGGTACAAGAAATGAACCTTGGAATGGCGTGCATCCTTCTGGATCTTGTCGACCACGGTGTCCAACACCGCTTCGTCGCCCTCGAGTACCTGTAGGAACGTATCATTGCCAAACAGCAACATACCCGTGATGTCGCGCGCCTCATTGTTGGTGAGGCATTGCTGGAGCAGAGACAGCAGGGCTTCCTGCGTCATGGTCTCGGCGGCCCGGCTTACATAGGCGGTTTGGATCATGCAGTCTCCGTATCGGCAAGTATAGCAACGGATGAGATCATTGGACCTTTGCCGATACGTGAAATTCCTTTGTCGTCAGTTGAGAAATTCCCTTACCCAAGGTGAAGGAATTGCTGCAGTGATCCGATCCGCGTGTCGGGTGGTAGTGCTCTTGGCAGGATCCGGGACAACAACAACCCCGCACCGAACAGCAGGCCGGCGAGCAGCGCGGTCAGAAAATCGATCTTCATTCTCAGATCTTTCAACGAGCCAACCGCTCTGGCTCGAGGACATTCTCGAAGAACCAGCGGATTTGCGCGTCGATGTTTTCGCGGCACAGCGGATCGCCGCGTGTTTCGACCGGACTCGACGATGTCGTCGGACGCACGGGCGATTGAGTCGCGCTGGTGGAACTCGGGGATGCGGAAGATCCTTGACGGCTCGACATGATTCATTACCTCCGGGTTGAAACTGCAACGTCAGCCTGCTCTCGCGATGGTGCCCGGTCGGTGCGTTGGGACACTTTGCCAGGCGCAGGCGCAGGCGCAGGCGCAGGCGGGTGCAATGGGCCGCTAGCGTGCTGGGGTAGCCGGTCCGGGCGCCATCAGCCGGATGTCACGGGCTCTTCGCAGGCGCTGCTGCGGCGGCAGCCTTCGGCGCAGGTCCAAGCTGCTTGTGGCAGGCTTTGCGGCGCGCCGCGTGATTCATGTCGGGATGGTCTGTCTTCATCTGCGTGACGCAATCATGCATCTTCTGCTTGTAGGCGGAGAGGTCGCCCGACGCATCATCGGCCCGGGCAATTCCGGCCAAGCAGGCGCTCACGCCCACGCAACAAATCAGCGCACGCATTGCATTCATGATCAACCCCCTGGTGTAACGACGGTTTGCATTGTAGCTCACTCATCGCGAATTGAGGGCGAGCTGGGGACTCGGGCAAGCTGAAGGCGTCCACTCGATCCTGCGACTCGCGGAGTTCGCGAGTAATGCAATGTTAGCAACATCGATCGCGCTTTCGCGCTAAAGTCGGAAGTTCCTTTGCCGCAGCCCGTCGTACGGGCGGGCAACTTTGCACACTCGACATGAGAATACGACATGAAATACGCAACCCTGGGCAATACGGGTCTCCTGGTCTCAAAGCTGTGCTTCGGCACCATGACGTTCGGAGACGGCCGCGGCATGTTCAAAGCCATCGGAACGGTCGGCCAGGCGGCTGCCGATGAGCTGGTCAAGACATCGATCGACAGCGGCATCAATTTCTTCGACACCGCGGATGTTTACACGGAAGGGGAGAGCGAAAAGATCCTGGGACAAGCGCTCAAGAACCTCAAAGTAGCGCGGCAGCATGTCGTGATCGCGACCAAGGTTTACGGCCGCGTCGGTCCAGGCCGTAATGACGTCGGGGCTTCGCGCGGCCACATCATGGACGGCGTCGAGGCGAGTCTGCGCCGCTTGCAGACGGACCATATCGACCTCTACCAGATTCATGGCAGCGATGCGGTAACCCCCGTCGAGGAGACGCTGCGCGCTCTCGACACGCTCGTGCAGCAGGGCAAGGTCCGCTACGTCGGCTGTTCGAACTGGCAGGCGTGGAAGATCGCCAAGGCCCTCGGCATCTGCGAGTTCAAGAATCTGGCGAGACTCGATACGCTGCAGGCCTACTACTCGATTGCCGGCCGCGATCTGGAACGGGAGATCGTTCCTTTGCTGGAATCGGAAAAGGTCGGCCTGTTGGTATGGAGTCCGCTTGCCGGAGGTCTGCTTTCCGGCAAGTTCAGCCGGACGAACCAGAAGCCCGCGGATTCACGCCGCACCGAATTCGACTTTCCGATCGTGGACAAGGAGCGGACATGGAAGATCCTGGAGGCGATGGCACCGATCGCGAAAGCGCACGAATGCAGTCCTGCGCGGGTCGCGCTCGCGTGGCTGCTCTCGAAGCCTGTCGTGACCTCGGTCATCATCGGCGCGAAACGCCGCGACCAGCTCGAGGATAATCTCGCCGCGGTCGAACTCAACCTCACCTCGGACGAGCTCAAGCAATTGGATGAGGTCAGTGCTCTTCCCCCGGAGTATCCGGGCTGGATGACCTCGTTCCAAGGCGCCGATCGCCTCGAGCCTGTCGATCGCCTTCAGCGGCTGCGTGAGGGTAGCCGTTAGGGCCTGTTTATCTGCGGTGGCCTCGATGCGCGTGCCAACGATGTGGATTGCGCCGGGTCAGCAGGTGGTGGTGCACGGGTCGGCCTTGGCCGGCGGGATGCTATACGTGGGATCCTCACTCATGGCGCCGGATGGCTCGGCGGAACCTGCGCAAATAGATCCGGCTCTCGACGTGGATCCCG
>Ga0116231_10012912_pt1 | contig 12007 bp, 12 predicted proteins | sample S1TSphgellanicum_2_FD_89695 | JGI IMG/M metagenome (GOLD analysis project Ga0116231, IMG submission 89695) | Host-associated microbial communities from peat moss isolated from Minnesota, USA - S1T2_Fd - Sphagnum magellanicum MG | ecosystem: Host-associated > Plants > Peat moss > Unclassified...
CAAAAAACTTTGCGAGTCATAATTCTTCGCAATACTGCAAAAGCCAAAAGACCAATAATACCATGTCACAGACATCGCTACATTCTTGGGGGTAAAATCATTCCAGAACACGTTTGCAAAATCATAGATTTTGCAAACTTTTAGTGGCATTCTAAGAATCCCAAAAAGTTTTCGTGGTTTCCGATATAAGATCTAACGCAAACTTGTTGGGATTCTCAAAATGCCGCTAAGGGTTTGCGATGGACCTTATTTTGGAAACCGATAGACTTTTGAGTCGATTTGCCAAGTCGTTACGGCGATGGGTCTGTTACAAATAGTTTCCAATGTAATGTTAATTGCAAACGATATATAGAAGCAGTTACAATCGTAAAAGGTTTGCGATTGTATCAAGTTCGGGAGTTGTGAAGGACTTGTGATTGTATGGGTGCGAATGTTTTAGTATCGCAAAGGGTTAACAATTTGCGAAGAGTTATGGTTCGCAAATGTGAGTTTTCGGAAACTTCTTTCTTTGTTGTTTGCGATGATATGTGGATCGCAAAATAGCCCCATGTTGTTGTAGTGTGTCATTTACCAAATGTGATATTATTTATCATTGACATTAACTTCCACAATTAATTGTTTGTCTTGGGAAACTTTTGATGGCATTGAAAGGGATTTGAAAACTTGAGGATTTTTAAAAGGTTCAACTACCCAAAATGTGTGGATGGCCCATGCAATGTGGGTGGAAGATCACTATTCAATGCACTTGGGTGGAATGCAAATGTTGTAGCACAAGTAGCTGGGTGTGAATTAAATGGAGTTGGCATCAACACACTATAAGGGGAAATGCACGACCTAGTGTCCCAAGTGGAGTGGAGCATCTAGGTGTGGATGCAAAGGTTTTATTTTCCAAGGATGGGCAAGGAATTGCGGAAGAGCAACCAAAATGGGAAAACAAATTGTGAAGTAGGAATGGAGGGTGGAGGATTTAGCATTGAACTTTGTTTGTGTATGTGATCTTATATGAACATTTTGAATTCCCATCATGTAGTTTTCCATTTGGCTATTTGAAAACAATCATTTCATTGAAGTCAAAGCCCTTTCCATGCATTATGGTTTTGATGACAATTTCATTGATAGCCTTTGTAACTTTTTTGTCGCATTGTTGAAACTTTGTGCAACACTAAGATTTGTTTGTTTGCACAACCAAAATGTTGTGTGGCACTAAAATTCATTTTTTACATTACCAAAATATTGTGTGACATTTAAAATGAATCATACACATGGGTGGCAAGAGTTGTCCAACCACGTATGTGTTTGAAGTGGTTGAAAAACCACAAGATGTCATTGAGGTCCCCATTTGACGTGCACCTTATGAAATCCATGCCAGAGCTTTGACCCTTGTGGATGTCTTAAAAAAATGAAACACCTATATTTTTTTTGACCTAATAACACATTATTATGGACAAAATCATGGACTGAACGACGTTTTATTTCCAAAATAGCAAGGATTAACCTTTCCTTCACCTTATTTGACACACTCCTAAATCCTTAAAGGACTCAAATGTGAGCCCAAGTAGAAAATAGCGGAAGAGGGAGGAGTCGGAGCACGCTTCCTAGCTCACAACACTTTGAGGGGTAGAGGGGCGTGTTGGAACTCCGGGATGGGACTAGGAAGAGTTGACAAGCTTCACTCATTCACATGGGCCTGCACACAAGCCACACAAAGTGGTTAGTGCATAGTTGGAGCACCTTTGGTGTTAGGACGAGCCACAAGCAACACGGACACACAAGACTCACCATGGCCCGTACTTGGGGGGAAGCCACCACCTTCCCCCTTATAGTATACTCTATGGTTGGCCATGGAGGCTACATCCAAATGGCTTTTCTTTCCCAAGACTCCCAAGTGGGAGTCCCGAAACCACCCCAAATGGGACTCTCGCAACTTTGGACCCCCATAACTTTGCAAGTAGACCTTGGATCGCAATGCGATCTGAAGCAAAGTTGTAGCTCTCGTCAAGAGCTTTTCAACGATATATGGCATGCCCCCTAAAACTAAGTAAATAGGGTCGATTCCCGACTTTTTGTGGTCGGGAGTCAAACTAACAGTTTGACTCCCGGCCTTTCTTTTGGCCATAACTTATGTTTTAGATGTCCAAATGAGTAATGTGAGCTCATTTTAGACATTTACGTTCCAAGAGCTTTTCAATGATATAAAGAACGCCACAAACCATTGGGTTTTGACCCCTACAATTGCTCTCTGAAGTTTCAGGAGTCCATCGGGACTCCATCTCCCAAAGTGGGAGTTGCCTTGGGAGTGTGAGGGTTCACTCCCTCACACTTTCTAACACTCCCGGGAGTTTGTGATGTGACTCCCGAGCTTCTTCTTAGCTCACACCCTTGCAAGCCCTTTGCCTTGGTCGCGAGCCCAAGGCTAGGGTTGTGACATTATTTATAACATTTTTAATGTTGGGACTTGCAACAATAATGAACTTACCAAGGAGAACAACCATGTTCTTGTTATCAAGGTAAGACCTTCCAAAATTCACGGAGACTTTCTCCATCCCAATATTCTTTATAACATGCATTGTTATAACAACATGAGGCATTTTTGGCTTTTTTTTGCATTGCCTTCATAATCATCTTTTCTCTCCTTTTGTCCAACATCATGGTGTTGGAATGATCTAGAATGTGATTATGGAATTTGATGTGAACAACTACTCAAGTTAAGGTGGAGGTGCTTGTGACCAGGAATAGTTTCATAAAGCAACAATTAATGCATAGGGGAGGGACATGGCAAAATGAACATTTGAAGCCACCACCACAAGAGCCTTTTTATGGAAGTTTGTCAAATCAACCTTACCAAATGAAATTGTTATTGGTGTTGTGCATTGTGCAAAAACTACAAGGGTTGTATGAACACTAGAAGACACCCATGCATCACCTACTATGAATTTTGATGATTACTTCAATTTTTCCTTCATTCCCGACAATGAAAAAATTTGATTTTGTTCATAGATCATGATTTTGATTGTTGTCCATGTCTTCAAAGGTAGCTTTTGCACTATTATTTTCATCAACTTTCAATGGAAGAAGTTCAAACTATCATGCTCATATGCATGGCCTCATACATGATGGCTGGTTATGGGCATGCCAATCATGCCTTTTAGGGTTATTATACCCTCTTAAGGTTAATGTATGCTATTAGTTATTTTAGGGTTACAGCTTGTTTAGGGTTTTAGCTTGTTGGTGGATGTATAAAACGCCAAGCTTTTCCCTTCTTTTATTAGTTTTTCTAGAATTCCTTTGTTAGGGAGAATTTCCTCCATAGTCAGATTAGATTTCTAGATGCTCACGGTGGCTATTACACAGCCACCATTTACATACACTGCGTTTTCTTTATTTATTTGCAATTTAATTCTAGAAAAACTATTCTTTGTCACTTAATGTTGAAAGTGGTAAATTTTTCTTAGCTTTGAGTTTTTGGGTTTCTTTTTATGCTTGTGTTGTTGTTACTATTGGTGTTGTTGTTATTGTTGTTATAGTTGTTGTTGCCATGAAGATTGGTGAGCTTGAAAAGCTCCCCATGAGTTCTCATCTGTTTCATCTTTGAAGAAGAACTCATGATTAGTGAAGTGATTCCATCATCAAATGCTTGTTGGAAGGTGCTATCAAAAGAAGAAGGATTCACCAAACACAAGTCCATTGATGCTGTAGCACCAAAAGAAAAAGTTGTTACTTCATGGTGTGATTTCATCATCTCGCTTGCAGCAGCAGGGCTAGAGACGTTGCTATCGTTGTTGTTGCAGCAGTTGCCAAACCTCTGATCATGTGGCCATTTCCAAAGATTGAAACCATGCACACGTTCGTGCGGGCTGCGAATTAGGAACATTAGCTACCCACCGTTGTAAGATGAAGCTTGTTGTTATTGCTAATTGAAATTAGAGTTTGGGGGCTTAATCTATAGAGATAAATCAGTTCCGTTCTTCTAAAGTAAAATCTTCCACGTCTACAGTTTTCGCCACTTTAGGAGTGAAGGCGAGTGTTGAAGAGACAACAAGCAAGCGAGAAGAAGAAAAAAACAATTTTTTTTGCTTTTGCAGCGCGGTGTTCGTTGCGTTGCCGCTTGCCATCACCGTGGAACTCATGCACACCTCACAATGTCATGGCCATCGCGTTGCATCCACCATCATTGTGGAGTTCACGGGTGTTTTGTAGTGCCGTCTATTGCGTTATTGTTATCTGACTTTTGTTCGACCTTTGTTTGACATCTGTTCAACATTCATCCAACTTTCATCCAACGTCCTTCTGACTTTCGTACATTGTTCATCTGATGCCCGTTCAACATCCGTCCAATTTCTGTCCAATTTCGTTCGTCCGACCCTTTCCATCCATCAATGTTTGTCTGTCGATGTCGCCGATGTCCGTTCATCCCCATTGACGCACCATATTCTTCAAATCGTATGTTGTGTTAGAACTTTGTAGCTAGTGCTTTATATTACTACAAAGTTTTGGGGCATGGGACAACACCATGTCCTTGGATGATGAGAGCACTATCGCTCAGCCACAGCCAAGTACTGGCTATAAAACAACACATAATCATTTGAGATGATTTCTTGGACCTCACAATCTTCATGACGGTACCATCAAATGTCTATAATGCCACCGTCATCTAGTACAACTCTTATTAAGAATTTAGGTTCAAGTTACAATACATCAACAATACATCACAATCCATTTGGAGCGGTTAATTAGTGGGGTACGCCTATTGTTGCACTTACTTTTACACCATCACCGTATATTCCGTTGTAAGCCATTACCTTTACACCCATATACACCATGGAGGTTAATAGTTCCTCTAGGAAAATTGAAAAGTTCAACAGAAGGCCATGTACCATTTCTTTGAGGGAGTTCAAGGCAACTTTCTCAATTGTGGTTTGTGAATTAGAGCTCAAGTATGGCGCTAATTACACTAAGGAGTTCGCATTTAAATAACTGGCCTATTATGTGCACTATGAAGCATTGGATGTTTACAAGCAACATTCTTCGAAGATTTTGGGCTTCACTCAAATCCCCAATCCAGCTTATGCCACAGCCATCACCACCATCTCGCAAGTTACATTACAAGCTGCCATTGCACATCATGGGATTGTGCCCAATAATCCAAATCCGATACCTACTTCAATAAATCTTTTTCTTCAACAACTCATTGTTGCTACCGCAAACAATCCTCCCACCATCAATGCGCTAGCTTTTACTGATCCAATGGGGGAATTCTTTCGAGTTCTTGAGTTAGAATTTTCGGTTAAAAGTTCTGAAAAAATTCTATAGTTTGCCACCTTCTCTCAGCACAAGGATGAAACTTTGAAGATGCTATATAGGAGGCTTATCAAGCTTAAAAAAGATACTTAGAGCATCATAGACCTGGAAGCTGCCCATTGGTATCTTCATTCATTGTAAAGTATTCCGACACTCCATGCGCAAATTTTGCAACGAGTTTTTGTAAAATTTGAAAATTCGTGCACTTTGCTGGATGTGTACAACATTTTTGAAAAGTTAAAATTGGCTCATGCACATTATGAGGCCAATACTATGAAGCCTCCATCATGTTCAAGGCCTTAGCCTCCACCAGTTACGCAAACCAGATCATCACATTTTTCTTCAAGGGTTAAAGCAATGTAGTCGGTTGCACTCATCTTACTTTCTTACAACTACTATGGCAATTTTGCCTATAAAGCTAGTGAATGCAACATTCCTTCTGAGGATTTCTTTTGTGATTATTATGGGAAAGAGGGACATTAAGAAGCTGTTTGTTTTGCCAAGTTCCCGGAACGGAAGTAAATCCAATTACCATGGCAAAATCTATTAGCATCTTCCGTTGCCTTTCAACCAAAAGCCAAAGCACTTTAGCCTTCCATCCATGTTTTCCCCACCAAGGGTAATTCCAGTAAGAATGCTAAAAAGAAGGAGCACAATGCTGACAAGAGGGAGTTGCTTCAAGCCCATGCCGTTCAAGTTCAAACTTTGCAAAATGAATTCGAATCATTGAAGGCCCAACTTGCTAATCTAAAAAGCAAATCTTCCCAACCAACTAGTCATGCCCAACCTGTACAGGGTTTAGGATCATGGGAGGAATTTCCTAGGTCATTCTATGGCCTTTCACAAGATGCCATGGTTGAGGAATATGTTTCTTCCAGTGCACACAATTCTAGTTTCACACCAGAATTTGCCACTTCTTTTTGCCCTTCTTACTTCATGACACAAGAGGTTAATGTGGCACCCAAAGTTTCTACCACTAGGCAAGTAATTCAGACTAATGGACTCGCATCTAGTTCAAGTCCTATTACCAAGGCTAAAGGAGCTCGAAGAATCATGCCACAATATTTTCGTCTTCTCAACACGGAACAATGCACCTTGTTAGCAAGGGGCGAGGAAACTACTACACCACAAGTTGCTAGGGCATCAAATTCTCATGTCCCAAGAGTACATGTACATTAGGAAACACATAATTTTCCACTAATCAACTTACGGAGTTCCAACTTCAAATGGGTGAAGTGGTGGAAAAGCTTGTGAATAACCATTATTTAATTTTCAAGATTTGAAGGTAAGCACCGAAGACATAATTGCAGTACTAAAGGATACCTTGAACACTACATCGAATCCTTTACCAATCTATGATCCACATGCTACATGGGTCCCATCTAACACCTTGGAGAGACACTTAATTGGCTCACGTGTTACAGATGGCATTTGTGATCTAGTCACTAGTTTTAGCATGGCTAAACTAGTGAGCTCTCCTACCTCTGATTTTACATTCAAGTATTAGAAGGGAGCTAAGAACACCTCACTTGTGGATTTGTTACTTAGCAAAGGCGTTGTGGATAGCCATTCTTTCCACAAAGTCTCTCACTCATTTTCGAAGGTGGTGCCTAGTGAAAGAACTTCCATCGCCACTACAGTTGCCATTGTCGACAATACTGGGATAGTAATCCAAGTGGGAGGACATACACCCAGAGTGGTACTTCTTGATACAGGTGCCCAACCAGTGATTCTTGGAGTTCAATTTGCCAAGAAGATGAGTATGCTCGACTCCAAACTACAGAAATCTATGTGGCAAATTCACACCGCTAGTGGGAGCGTAGAGGACGTACTTGGAAAAAGTTCAGATTTGATTGCACTTAACTTCAATGAAGGTACAGATCAGGAGCTTTGCCTACAAGTTAAATGTTTAGTCACCAATGCTACCAGTTACGATGTGTTCATTGGGCAAAAGGCCCTGTTTCCACGAGGTTTCACAATTGATAATTAGTTCAAACATGCATACTACCAAGTGGATTGGGAGACTAATGGCCACCATTTGGGATACATACCCTTTGATTTACATGGGAACTATAGTCCTATGGCTCACCATTATATGCTCAAGGAAACACACACCATTTCCTACATCCAACAAGTTAGCCGCAAGTTGATAGAGGGAGATGAAAAGGATATAGCTTATGCCCAAGCTACTGAAAGCTTGAGGGTGGTTCCTACTGACATTCAACACGAACTAGAGGTTTTACAGAGGTTCAAAGTAGCCCATGAGCCCTTGGTCAAAGCTCTATTTAGTTTCAAGAACATGGAGAGCCATGGTGAATTAATTAAACTAGTACTTTGTTAGCTAATCACCTAGACACTACCTAAAGAGGGGATTACATTACTAGAACTCGTTGGTGGTATTGGTACATGTCTCAAAGCCCTATTACAATCAAGGATGGTGGTTCAAAGGTATTTCTACGTAGACATTGATCCTACTACAAGGCAAGTGGCTGCATAAAAAATGATGGAGTTCATAGCCAAATTTCCACAATAGTTTGCAACCATTGCATGGAAGGCCAATTTCACTTTCTTACCCTTTGACATACAACTAATTCAGAAGAAGCATATGGAATTACTTGGCCCCATGGACCTCATCATTTCAAGTTGGGAATCTCCAGGATTTTCAGCAGCTGAATTTGGAGAAGGTTTGAATGACATAAGATCTGGTCTCTCCACGGACATGGTATGACTGATCACTTGGGCTCAATCCATTTCTCCTACACTTGGTTATGTAATTAAGAACACCCCTTATGAGTTTGACCAAAAGGAAAGTCTAGGAGCACTACACGTTGGTCAAGCATTACCTTAGAGAGTCGCTCCTATTTAATGCGGTACAATGCGGTTCTTATGCGCACTGATTGCGCAATTAGTGGACCAACCTTGCACCACTTTCAGTTCTACAATTAGCTATGAGATACACCATCAGAGACCCCAACCTGCAAGTTTTTCACATATTGGATGATTAGAGCTTTTGCTAACCCGTTACAAGGCAAGAGAAACCTCCTTGGTTTCCTACGAACATAATAGGAAAACTAAAAGGTGTTTAGCCCACCTTTGTCTCCTTCCTAGGAGCACAAGACTTTCAGGGAGATGGACCAGGCCTGGTATATCATCATCCTTTAGCCACTTGGGATGAACCAAGCCCAGAAGAAAGATAAAGGCCTATGGGGTTCCAAACTGGCACTATTAGTCACACCAAGGTGACTAGATTGGAACGTAATGTTCTACTGGGGAGAGGCATGGACCTAAACTCCCTTACATGGTTGTTGGTAACCTATGTACTTTTTCAAATGTACACAATGCCAACATTGATTTAATCAGCTTGTAATTCTGGCAATGTGACTACATGGCGCCCCGACCAAGTACACTTGCCTATCTTAACATTTTACATTTCACTCTTAGTGTTTGGGGGGAGGAGGTACCATGTAATTTGATTCAAGTTGTTTCTGATACACCTGGAGGTACATTAGCTTTTGGAGAAACAATTATAACCTTCTATGAATTTACGCAATTGGATAGTGGAGAACCCAACACACCAAGTTCTTCAAACACATTTTCTAACTCCATTCCATGTGTTTCCAACTACCTTTTTGTTATGGGGAACCAACTCACCAAGAAGGAAAAACATTAGGTCACAGATTTGCTAATTAAGTATGAAAATGTGTTCGCATTCTCAATGAAAAACTTAGGTAGGTGTAAGACCATGTAGTTCTCTATAGACCTTACAAATGAGACACCCATTTATCGAAAGAGACATAAGTTGAGCAAGCATGAAAGATTTAAAGAGCTCCATGAAGCTGGTTTCATTCAACCATTAAGTTCTAATTTCGCAACCGCTATAATAATGCCAACAAAAAAGATTCAGCTGGATTATGGATTGAGAAAAGGATGTGTGGGGATTATAGGTTTTTGAACCTAGTTACACCTCAAGGCAGGTACCCCATGCCCATCCTTGAAGAACTATTCGATAGCATTGGAGACTCAAACATTTTCACAATTGTGGATCTAAGGTAAGGCTTCAACCATATTGTGCTCACTGCGAAGGATTGCAAAAAAATAACATTCCATGGAAGCAACAAGTTGTGGGAATGGCTTCTGATGCCTTTTGGGTTGAAGAATGCACATGTTTTCTTTCAACAAGTCATGGACCAAGTTCTCGAAGGGGTAGATTTCCTAAAGTGCTACATAGATGACGTCTTGATGCATAGCAAGGGATTCCTGCAACACTTGCCTCATCTTGAAGAGTTATTCAAAAGGCTCCATGAAATCAATATGAAGATCCATCCTAAAAAGTGTGAATTTTTTGTCACCTTAATAGTTTACTTTAGACACAGAACTTTGCCAAATGGTATTATGGTTCATTGGGCCAAAGTAGTAACCATTTTGGAGATGCCTAATCCTATAAATGTTCACACTTTGAAGAGCTTCATTGGACTATATAATTATTACATGATTTATGTCCAAGATTTCAATACTATTGTTCATCCTCTCTATGCATTGTTAAAGAAGGATGTTGTTTGGACATGGAGTGAAGAGGCTCAAGAAGCTTTTGACACACTCAAGGAAAAGCTTTCAGAGTTCCCCATTCCGAGAAGACCTGATTTCAGCAAGGTCTTCATTCTACACACTAACTAGAGTGCTTTTGGTATTAGTGTTATTCTTGGCCAACTTGATGAGGAAGGCAAGGAATATGTTATCGTCTATGCATCCCGAAGCAATAACAAGGCTAAAAGCAACTATTCTTCATACGAGGGGGAATGTCTTGTTGTTGTATGGGTCATCATACATTTTAGGCCTTATCTTTATGGCATCGAATTCACTTTGTATACCGACCACCAGCCTATCAAGTGGTTGATGATAAACGACAAGCTTATTGGTAAGTTAGTTCGTTGGGCGCTTATACTTCAGGAATATGAATTCAAAATTATTCATTGACCTGGTATTACACATAAAAACACGAATACCATGTCGTGGAAACCCCTCACTACCTTTGAAGATTTCTTAGAAACTAGGCAAGAATTCGACCAGATTCCAATTAAACATGTATCTTATGCATCTAATTATTTTACACTATTGCAATGTAACCTAATTGAGCATCCCATTGTGGATATATGGGAGGACTTGGACATTCCGAGGTTTTTTTAGCATGGGGAATACCTTCCTCAAGTTACATTAAGTCATTGGGATCACATACAATAACAATCCAAACACTCACTACTCATGGAATGATAATTACCTCGTCCAATGCTTACCACAAGGTGACAAAGTGGTTCTTCCACCACATGAATGACATGGTCTCATTCAAAAAGTACACTCGAAGCTTGGACACTTTGGAATTAAATGTATTTATAGCCTTTTTGCTCCTCATTACCATTAGAGAGGTATGTATGCTCAAGTTCGAGACATCATTGCTAGGTGTGAACAATGTGATAAAGTGAGAACTTCTTTCTCCTCTCGACAGCTCACGCTTTTTCCACTCTCTATTCAGGGCATGTTTTATCGTTGGTCATGTGATTTAGTTGGAAAGTTACCACATACCTGCAAGGGTAATGTTTACATCATGATTATGATTGAGCATTTTTCAAAGTGGGTTGAGCTTGTTGCGCTACTGAACAAATCATCACACAACACCAACCAGGTTTTCTTATAACATGTTTTAAGTAGGTTTGGGGCTTGTGCTAAGTGCCTTACTGATCAAAGATCAAAATTCAGAGGAGAATTCCAAGACCTACTTGACCATGTTCTCATTAACCATCACCGGACTTCAAGGGATCATCCCCAAGCTAATGGCCTTGTAAAAAGGATGGTTCAAACATGCAAGAAGGGATTTAAAAATATTTACTTCATTAGGAACAAAGAGGATTGGGACCTGGCCCTACCTTACATCACCATGGGTTACAAGATGTCCAAACAAGCCTCTTTGTCTCATTTCTCTCCTTACTTTCTACTTTTTGGGAAACATCCCATTCCACCCTCTTCCATTATTACTCAAATGGACCAGGTTGTGGACTTTGACTCCCTAACCACTTGGGTTAGGGTCATTGCAGAGAAGGTTGTTCTATTCAAGAGGGTTATGCCCATGCCCATGGAGAACATGTCCATTGCATAACATCGAGACACCTTACGATATGCACACACGCGAGGTGGCAGTTATAAACCTAAGGTGAGACAATTTGATGTTGGTGACTTTGTGTATCTCTAACGACAACCTAATGATACTTTAGACACTTTTTCCGGTCGCACTATCTTGAGGATTAAGGCGATCAAACCTTCAAGTGTGTTAGAGTTGTAAGGAGCTAACGGACACACAATTCGGGATCACTCCAAAAATTGTGTGCCCTGCCATCTGCTGAACTTAGATCTTACCATCATCACGTCAACTTGGATTCCTCCACTTGACTATCCATGTCACGTATGTCAAAGAATAGATGATGTTGGCCAGATGTTGCTTTGCAATAATTGTAATGGTGGATACCATCTATTCTACCTCAAGTTAGAGCCCATTCAATTTCTTGCCAACATTTGGTACTGTTCATCATGTTTTCCTACAACACAAAATTCTATTCAAACCATGGCACGCTTTTCTCAGCTTAGGTCTAAGGGGGATACATGAAAATTTCATTTCAGCTTCCCCTTGTGCATTATATATATATATATATATATATATGTG
>Ga0116231_10012914_pt1 | contig 12004 bp, 6 predicted proteins | sample S1TSphgellanicum_2_FD_89695 | JGI IMG/M metagenome (GOLD analysis project Ga0116231, IMG submission 89695) | Host-associated microbial communities from peat moss isolated from Minnesota, USA - S1T2_Fd - Sphagnum magellanicum MG | ecosystem: Host-associated > Plants > Peat moss > Unclassified...
CAAGGTGGATATGCAATGTGACTGTAGATTTTGAACTTTGCACTTTTAGTTGAAAAAAAATGCATTAGGATTGGGAGACCAACCAGGAAACCTCATGTTGCAACTTGGAATGAGCATGCCACTCAATTGAGATACAATATTGATGAGAGGTTGCAGAACTATCCCACTACTCAAATAAGGTACAATGTTGATGTCCTCTAATAAACATGAAGAGGTATTTCTATTACTCACACCATCTTTGGGTAAGTTCTTATTTTGGGGTTTGAATGCATGCTTCAGAGTACATAGTCTCTTCCCAGATCTAACTTTCCCAACTCTAGCTTGCAAAGCTGTTACTTCCCACAGCTTGATGGACAGATGGAATATCTCTCAACTTAAAGTTATGGAGAGGTCCTAATGCAAGAAAACATCATCAATGCTCATGACATGGAGGTTGACTGCACTACTAATCTTATTATGATTAAGAATTTATCTTGTACCTTCACCTTTGTAGGCATAGGAAGTTACTAAGGAAATTGAATTTATGGGTGTCAAGTTGCAATTCTTCAACAACAACAAGAAGTTATACAACAACAACAACAATACCAACATTTATTGAATCATTCACCATCAATAACCACATGCTAGTTTTCAACAGCTTCAAGCAATGGTGAATGTGGCACAGCAGGTGGTTACTCAAGGACAACAACCAGGACAACAAAAAAAGAATCCTCCACAACAAGTTGCCACTTAGCAAAAAAGGCATCTTCATCATCAATAACAGCAAAATAAGAACAAATTATATTTGCATATAATTCACATCTAGGGATTTGTGACCTTTGAGGATTTTGTTATGGAAAGAACCCTTCCTATTCTTATATGTTCACCTTTGCACACATACAAGTGTAGTAAGTTTTTGAGTTCCTATGGAAGAGATCTTGTTTTGGGATTATCTTGGAAAGGTTTGTCTCTTGTTTCTTCATGTGGCATTAAGAAATAGGCCCTTTGAAAAGGATTTGTAGTTAGGAATTCAAGTGGCTGGAAAGTGATGCTCACACCCACCATGTATTTGCAATTCACATATGATAGGAAGCCCAGAATGATTGATATTACATATGCAAACTTGGGAACCACCACAATACAAATTCCACACTTCTTAGGAACAAATTAACCATTGAGCTTGAAGAACAATGTTGTCAACTCAAAACTAGGTCAAATACTGCAAGTGGGTAATCTTCAATATTGTAGTCCGACACATCATTAGATTCAGGTGTCATTGGCTCTTGAATGATGGGTTCATAGCAACCTTGTGAGTGAGCTACATTACTACTTTGAACTAGCAATTGAAGGCCTTATGTTGTAGCAACAACAACAATAGCTTCAATGGTCATTGAGCTAGTTCCTTGTGGCAATGCTAATGTTGGAGTGGTGTTTGGTTTCTTAGGAGCAAGCAATGCATGTTTAGCACTATTCACATCATTGTGACCATCAGCATTAAATAAGAAAAAAATTGGCCAACTTCCAATATATGTTGACCCTAGAAAGGACATCAAGTAGCACATGAAATTTCAATCTATTACTCATGGCCAACTTCAGTAGCTCAAGACTTCTTAAATGCTCACACCATCCATAAACCCATATGTTGGCTTCTTATCCACTAGGCAAGAACATATGAATTTGACATATGAAATAGATGATAAAAATATGTGCACAAATTGCATACTCTACCCAAGTTGCCCAAATCTTAAAACTTATTAACTCAGTGAGGAATTGAACCTCATAAACAACCCCTCATTGCTCAATTGGGCTACACTTCATGTCACAAACATGCTAGTATCAATCATTAAGTTTTTCACAACTCATTTGATAAACCACTTCAAATAAATTTAACATTGTCTTTCCATGTAAAAATAACAAAAACATGCCAACTTTATGATCATTAGTTTAGTAACATCATATTGATTGAAGGCACATATGGAATGTAATTTTTGAGTGCCATAAATTGGATCACAAGTATGGGTAGTGTTGTGATCAACATCATCTATACCTATGAACCAAAATATCCTTTTAATTGGCTTGCAGTGGCCAATGTAAGAGGTTTTCGGCCTTTCAAACAAACTTTTGCATAGGAAACTTACAACATTTGCTACATTTTTAAAGGCACACCATGCACATTTAATTGTTCTTGTTACAAAAATATTTGATAATAGCCCTACCTCCATCATAAGCTCCTTTCCCATGACTCGTTCCAAAAAATGACTAGATCATTACACACCCACTTGTCAAATTAAGATAACATCCCACAAAATACCAAGATTCATGTGACTTGAATTGGCTTGCACAACCATCTAACCACACAAAATGAGTAAAGGGGGCATATCCTTCTTCAACCATGTAAGTCTAATGTTTTTGCAAACAATGTTGCACAAAATAGGAATCATGTTTGTAATCATCATTAATATAAAAGTGATATTCAATTATCAAAAAAAATTCTACATCATCTGGATCAAAATTGGGGTTAGGTCAATAAGTAATGTGAACCAAAATAGAAATTTGATAAGAGTGCTAGTGCATGGATTGCACTTCATTCTGAATTGCAAAAGAATAGTTTTCTGCAAAATCAATCACTGATATAATAGATTTTAATTGCACAAATTTCAAACATATCTGAATTGCATGTCTTGCAAATTAACAACAAAATTATGACGCACAAAATATTGAAGCTTAGGCTTCAAATATGCAATTAATTCATTGATAGGAGTAGACTTGTGTATAAGGGTGAATTTCTTTTATGGTTTATTTGCCACTAACATAGTTTGCTAAAGGGAAAATCACCTCCAAGCCACAACATGATCACCAAATCCCTCAATTTCCTTGGGACATAGCAGTAGCACATTAACACCACATTTGTCACATTCACCAAGCAAACATTCATGTTTGTGCCATTGCATAAATTTGCCTTTTTGGCACACAATGCTTTCCCACATATGGGTGACTCCAGAAAATAATTCAACAATAGTTTTGCAACAAACACTAGAGCATGTAGTATTGAAACCACAAATTCGACATTTGCATGTACAATCAAAGTTGTGTGTAGATTTCTGCATGTTGTTAAAAGTTGTACAACGCTCATCAATTTCAACATGGTATATGCAACAACATGTGTTGTGGTCTTTCATTCTTCGCACAAAAAATGGCTTTAGTTTTTCAAATGCAAGTTGCCTAATTATAACTCAAAGGTGAACAACATAAAATTTTAGAAAAAATTTGGTCTACACATAAATATCAATATAACTACAATCCCTTATTGATTTCACAACAAGTCCATCAATCTATTGAAACACTTGTACATAATCAAATTTCAAGCATAATGGATATCAATATAGTTTTATTACAACCACTTTGAATCTATAACTAATAGTAGGTATATGTATCAACTTCAGTATAACAAATATCAGTAAATGTTTACCCCATGGTGACATGTAATATACGCATCTAACTAGCACCAAATATAATGGATATCCATCAGAACTATTTAACTAAAGTCCAACAAAAGAATGTTGAGTGCACAAAGAAGTTCAACAAGTTGGCATTTTCAAAGCACACAAAAGTCTACAAAAAACACCTAGAAGTTTAGCAAATAACTTCAAAGCACACAAAAGTCCAACAACTATCTTCAACACACACAAAAGTCTAGAAAGTATCCTTTGAACACATATAAGTCCAACAATCATCCTCTAAACACATACAAGTCTAGCAATCATCCTACTTGAGCCGTGCACAGAAGTCCAACATGTGTCCACATAATAACATCCTACCGGAACAACAAACACAAATCCATCACACATCTTCAAAGCACATAATTCAGTCCAACAAACATCTTCAAAGGACATATAAGTCCACCAATCATCCTCCAAGCACACATAAGTCCAGCAAGCATCCATAGAATACACAAAAGTCCAATGTGCATCCTTAGAACACTACACACTAGTCCAACATGCAACCTCAAAGCACATAGAAGTCCAACAAACATTTGCAAAACACATAGTTCAATCTAACAAACATCTTCAAAGGACATAGAAGTCTAGCAATCATCTTCAAAATGCACAATTTAGTCCATAAAACATCTTCACAACATACACTAGTCCAAAATCCAATGGACATCATACATGTTTAGAACACACCTTCCTTTAAAATAAAATCCAACATGCATCTTCAAAGCATGTACATCAATCCATAATAAAGGTGTACACCAAGGATCATCAAAAGTTCACACAAATTTAATTAAAGCCCACCAACAAAATTACACCAAGGTACCTCATTGTCTACCTTTAGACACAAAATTCAATTACTAGATATACCATCTAAACTAGATCATCATTATATAACCCAAGGATCATGAACAAACTACATCATTGACCATCAATTTCCAAATAGTCCATGTGATCCAATGTCTACAATCCAATTTGACAAATCAACTTCAAAATTTCCAAAAGAAGAATGTCTTCCTTGGGTCTCCATCAAGTAATGTGTTGGCTTCATTTCATGCTCATCAAGGCCCACTTTCAATTGTGTGACATCATTTTTATTTAGATTCACCCTGGTTTGAGTAATCCACCTATTCACAACACAATTACAAACCTCTATGGATACAACATCAACCTTAACCTTATGTACCCTTAGTGTCCATAATTCCTTCGCCTCCTTGTTAGCTAGTTGTTGTCGAAGTTTGGCAACTCCTATTGCTCTTGGATGTACCCCAAGAACCTTAACAACACTTTGAATGCTTGAGAAACTAACATTAAATGTTAATGTAGTCAACAAGGCATTCTTGTTCATCGAAGACACATTAGATTGCACCAACTTGTTTGCATCTATAGACATATTCAAACCTAACAATACCTCTTGTTTTCCTTTAGCAAGATGTGTTGGCAAAACATAACTAGGAAGACAATGGCTCAACCTAGGTGTGAAAGTACCTTTTCCATGACCTTTTTCATATAATTTGGCCCAAGACAAGGATGCAAAGTCATCAAAATGTAATCAACAATATGCAATGACATCTTTCGCATCTCTCTATATAACATCATCTACTCATAATTATTTAATGTGTTCACCATGAATTACATATGTAGTTTTTCTTCTTTCTTTTTTGCACGACATTTTGCTTGACGTGCATTCTGCCAAACTTTCCTTATTCTAACATCATTGACTTCACATTGCGATGCAAGAACTTCTTGTTGAAATGCAATGACTTTAAGTTGCAATGCCAATCCAATTATAGGTTGTAATGCGACTCCAACTTCAGGTTGCAATGCAAAGTGTTTTGCCCTCTCTACAAGACCTAGTCAAATGATCCCCCTCTTTCAATTTTTATCCTTTTGGGAACCCATTGCACTTTCAAGTTTAAAATCTAGATTGTCTTTCAATCTACAAAACAAGTGTCACCACACAAAAGCATAAAGATGATGATATGAAAAGTAAAAAAAAGTGAGAACAATGCCTTGAATCTGCAAAGCAAAGGATGAAAACTACATGTATGAGCACTATGTAAAGGACACAAATTGGAACTATTGTGAACATAACATCAAGTGGAGCTCAAACAAATAGAAAACAAACTTGTTGCTACAATTGATGAAAGACAATGTGAAACAAAAAAATGGTGTGGACAAAAATAATGCATAATTTGAATGAATGATGACATAGCAAACCTTAATTTATAGCTAAGGTGGCTAGGCGCTAAACCCTATTAATTCAAAAAAGTGATACATTGATGACATCATCTAAACAGTATGACATCACATACACTTGAAATGATGGACAAATGTTTGTTCTTGGGACAAACTTGGAATATATTAATTGAGTTCAAATAATCCATCTAGTGTTCATTTCCTTAGGTTTCATCCAAAAATAATGATAGGCCAACTTGGACCCATTGTCGCTCATATGTTTTGTCAAAAAAATCATGAAAAAACATGGAGTTTCAATAAGATATGGACTCTCAAATACTCAAATGAAACAATAATAACCCCAAAAATACAAATTTTCTTTAAATGAAAAAATTTGAATGCACTTTACACTTAAACACTTCAATCTATGTTGGCTGATTTTCTTTTATTTTTTGGACATTGGTATGTCCTATTTCATCAATCTACATGTTAATTATGTACCTATGACTACGTCACTATAATAATTTCAAAAGTCCATTATTACTCCATTTTTTAAAAATTCATTCATATTTTCAAATATGAAATACATTATTAGTCTATTCTAACATGGATAACTAGTATTTTGATAATATTAATGTTAAATATCACTTTACATGGTACTTTCATCAAATAATAATAAAAACTACAATTGTGACAATTCAAACAGTCCACCTAATTGTGCTTCTACCCTATACACAAAATATATAACTTATAGTTTTTCAATGGCCATAGGGCCTTAGGTTTATGATTCATGAAACATTACCAAACAAAAGGAAATTGAAAAAATAATGCAATGCCCATTTATTACATCTCATTTTTGATATGGTAGTGGTTTTTTCCTAAAAGGAAGATATTATTATGAATGCATTGCCAAAAAAATGCAAAAATACACATTTTTTGAATGGAATTTCATCCAAAAACTTTAAATTTCTAAGTTTTCCTAGATTTAATTGATGTATATCAATATCATATGCCATAAAAAAATTCACCCAAAAATTCCATCGACAACCTTAATTTTGAAGTATATATTCAAATTTTCAAACTATGTGATGGGTATTATTTGGTCACAAATATACTCCACGTGTTCAAATTTTTCAATGTTTGTTGAAATTTTCAAAATAATTGATTAGATTAAGTCTAAAGCTAAGCAAATATTCTTAAAACAAATAAAAATAATCCAACATGTGATGCATATATTACCAAAACTTTTAATTGTAGAAAGATTATACTTGTGACTACAATTTTTGGGAGGCTTAATGTGTTTTCACCCAAGACCTTGATAGGAGACCTCTCTTATCAAATGCATTAAATGTGTTTTTCAATAAACTTGGGTTTCAAATTATTTTGCAATACTAGTGATGATCAATTGACATTAGGTCAAAATATACATATTTAAAAGCTAATTAAATATTAAATTATTTTAAAGATAATTAATTATCATATATTGATAATCCATGATTGTATAAATTATTCATGAAATCATTTCCACTTCCATTAAGTTTAGAATATGAGATTTAATTTTCACCTAGGGTGTTTCCATGGTACGGTGTAAACAAAAGTAGTCATAATTTGACTTTTTCATTGCAACACATTTTTTATGTGTTTTTATAAATATTTGGAGAAGGTTTTTTTTTATGGAAATGTGTAGTTACAGATAGATAACATCCTAAATTGTCATAATGTTGTGAAATTGGTGCACATATCAACAATTCAATTATCAATTGGAATACGTTTTAAATTTGCAATAGTGTGTTACAAACATTACAATGTAAGAAAAGGACTAAGAAATATTAGTTTTAATGGGATTTTTTCCATAAAACTTTGCACATATAAAAAAAACCATCATAATGAATAATTTTTCACATCAAAATTTTCAATTTGTCATAAAGTCAAGAAGTGATGCATAGTGATAATAGGTTGGGAAACATATGATTTATAGTTAACATGCAATTGAGTTAACCAAAAAATTAAATCTTTGAGTAATTAAAAATTTGAAACCAAAATTTTTAACATGTTTCAACTACATAAAAAATGGGGGGAAAATTTATAATTACAAAAAATAATTTTATGAGTAATTTGCATGGTTCTAAAACTATTGTCCATTTCAATTCACACCCAATTTGCCAGCATTGGTGTATTGCTCATAAATTAGGTCACTTTTTCTTATCTTCCCTTTTTTTGTTATCTTTTTTTCTTTCCCTTTTTCTTGTTGTAAAACTTTTATAACAACAAATCATTCATAATACCATGCATTTAATTCAAAACAACAAAAATGCTTTAAAAAATGTTGCAACCATTACAACATATGCATGAAATGTGGAAAACACACATGATTTAATAGATTCATACTATTTTCAAGGTTGTTTAGATACATTTGATCAATATAGTACAAAGGAAACTTCAACGCATGTTTGTAAAAAAATTAATGACTTTTGAATATTTCATGTCAAAAAAAAAAATTCAATATTTCAAAAGACTACATATTTTCATTCACAAAATTTTTTATTTGAAAAAAAAATTTTGAATTTTTTTTTAATAGATAATATATAATTAGTGTCAAAGATGCCAAGGCATTATGTTAATAAATAATATGTAAATATAAAAATGACATCCATGTGTAATAAATTATGCAATAAACAAAATGGATTGTTTTCTTTTAGTATGTCATATTTGCATAAGAAACAAGGATCACCAAATGAGTTTAAAAACACATACAAAACATTTGATCTCATCAAGTCATTTTTGTTTTATGGCAACAATTTCATCTTTTATTGATTTTTGCAATGTTATTAAAATTCATAGGGGACCCCATGTATTGCAAGGATATTTTAAATTCATATAATAAAAAATTGATAATTCTTATACTATAAATTTATTAGGATTAATCATCAAGAAATGACATTTGCAATGAAAACAATGTTGGTCATTTGCCCATATAAATTGAATTTTTAATAAATAAATCTTCAAAATAATTAATGAAAAGATCACAAATTCAATCCATTATGAATAAATAGAAGGATCACTTTTATTTAATAGAAGAATCATGCAAAGGTTTAAGTTTTATATATTTATGATAGGAAAATTTGGATTGTTAAACATGTCATTATCTCAATAGATTGTTACTATCCATTGATTTTGTCACAAGACATGCACAAAATTATTTTAGTATGTATGCAGTCTTGTAACACTGATCAAAATGACATTTTGCATGTATAACATTTTGTAAACACTCATAAGTCCTTATTCAATTTTGTTGAAGATTGATTTTACAAGATAACAAAATGTCAAATATGAATTTCAAAGATAATATTATTTACAAATATATTTCTTCAATCATTATTTGATCACTTTTCTTCTATATTAAATTCCATTTTCAAGTTTTTTTATCTTTTGTTTCATCTTGTTTAAATAATTTGACAAATACATCGGTTTTAAATGCATGGTTTTTTTCTTTGGAAAGATAAATATCCATGTCATTTTGAACATGCTTATAGATATATAAATGGTTTGTTATCATATGGTTTGTGTTATAGAGTAATGATGTGATACATAAATCTCAATCAAATTATCAAAACACATATCAAAAAAGAATTTAATTAAATAAATAAATACATTAAAAAAACATTGTGAAAAATATTACATCTTTCTTCTTTTTTTTTGGTTCAATAAATCTTTCAGTTGTTTCTTTTCACATAATGCACACATAATGAGATGAACATCACTTGTTATGTAACACCTTAAACGAGTGCAAACCATAATTTATTTTTAAAAAATGTGCATGCCCAAACATTAAAAAAAACTCATGACAAAAATTGCACTTGTGACCTTTACTCATCATAAAGCACAAAGCAAAGGTTATGAGAAACCTAAACAAGTGTAAATCATGAGATCTAAGAGAAGAGGAGGAATATAACACCTACTGCTTCAGAGTGCAAGGGATCATACACCTAACTCTGAAGAACTGATGGCTTTTCATTGAAGAACCAATAAAGAACAGGTGACCTAATGCGTGGTTATTTGAAATTTTCACAAAAATTAAGAACCACGGTTTAAAACATATCAGAAACGAGTCTTTTATTCTTTCGAGAACTGTGATTATGAACAATAATAACCGCTCTGATAACCTTATGGGGGTATGGTGCAGTGTGGGGTGGGTATTTGATTTCTGTAGCGCCCACCAGTTCCAGGTACTTGAAAAAAATCAGAATCAAAGAACTGCCAGTTTCAGGTATTTGAAAATTTTCAGAATCAAAGAATTGCCAGGTCTGGGTATTTGAAAAAAAATCAGATTCAAAGAACCACCAGCTCTAGCGACTTCAAAAAAATTCAAAGAACCGCCAGGTTTCATCAAAGACCCGACAAAGACCCAGGCGTTGTTTGACTCTTTGACGTTTTCAAAAAAAGTGAGAATCACGGTTACATACAATAATCAGGTATTTGATCTTTTGACAATCATGGTTACATACCAAACTTACCGGGTATATGATGTTATTGTTAGCATGATTGTCAACTTTGATATCCGTCGTGACACCCGGATGGGGTTTGGTGCCACGTCTGATACCCGGACTCACTCGGGGTGTGGGGGGTTTGTTCCCGGCTTCTGATAACCGGCCAACACTGGTTCGAGTAGTAATGGTTGTTGTTGCTGGCCCAACGGCTTTATTACACAGTAAGTAGTAAATGAAACTTGATGTGGGCTTTTGTGTGTTCTGTGCACATCTCAGAATGTCAAGCACTTTGGACAATTACATGAAGTTAATTTCGTTCCTGCACCACTGCACCACAATCGGATGGGCTGTAGGGATTGGATGGGTGTGTGTGTGGGGGTGAGAAAGAAAGGGCAAAGTGCAAGGGGGCCGGCGGGCAGAGGGCCGGTTTTTTTGTGCAAGTTGGTCTCTGCACCAACCAGCCTGAAGGACTGAGGTGAGTTTTAAATATTATGTCGTGTGACCAATTAAGAGTAAATGTGCTTTTGGGTTCTCAAATTTCAAATGCTACTGAATGCCAAAGTTAATTTTGTTTGTATGCCAGAGTAATTTATTGAAAAAAAGAGGTCATAGCAGTGTTGACCAGTTCTGACTTTTCAAGAAAACCTCTAGTCCCAATTTCAATTTTATTATTTTTTTTTTTTGGGAAATAACCTATGGTTTTGTCAATTATTAATTATTATTATTAATAGAGCCTCCCATCTAGTTCTGGACCCAGTTCTTCATATTTCAAGAGGGCTGGTCTCGGTTCTTTTTTTTTTTAAATCTCAAGTGGGTCAGGTTCTACCTACCTATGTTAGGTAGGTAGATACATGTGAATGGTGGGTACGTAGTTGACTACCATGGTTAGTTATGGGACAGGAATACAACCACACACATCCTTCCTTCATCGTACACTGGTGGTTGCTGGTTCACTCTGACCCTTGTAACAACTGAAAAGAAAAATCCAATCAATCCTTCAATCCATTAGAGTTGTTTGTAATTTCACCCTATCTTTGGGCCCTATTTTGACCCTGGAATCCCTGTTTCACCCCCAGTTTGAATGTAGCCATAGAAGTGAGTGCAATTGGGTACCAGTTCATGAGACTGGGTGACTTAGTTCAGAAGATTTGGAGGATCAAAGCTTGAATTTAATTAAGAATATGAGCAAGAGTGACAACGCAGGTAAGGCAAATCCAAAACCAGGATGGAAATTACGTCGAGAACCAATTTACATGAGAAAACTAGTTTGGTCTCCTCTTTTTTTTCCCATGTATGTGTGTCTCTGTGTTGTGTACTGTTTTCGTCCTGACTTCTTATGAAGCCCCAGTAGCTCCAGTTTGGCATACTTTATGGATAACTCTAATATTATTATCATTGTGCCTGAACAATTTCAGAATAACTTAAATTATTTTTCGTTTGGTCAAATTTTTGAAAATTTATTTGTTACTTGTGCCAAAAAAATTATAAAATTGAAAATCTGCAAGATTCAACTGTCAGATTTGAACCGCAGACCTTAAAAAGTCCAATGTACTTAATTGTGAGACAATGTACACAAACTAGACTATCCCACAAACCTTTAAAACTTTAATCTACTTAATTGTGAGACAATGTACACAAACTAGACTATCCCACAAACCTTAAAAACTTTAATCTACTTAATTGTGAGACATTGTACACGCACTAGACTATCCCACAAACCTTAAAAACTTAAATCTACTTAATTGTGAGACAATGTACACACACTAGACTATCCCACAAACCTTAAAAACTTAAATCTACTTAATTGTGAGACAATGTACACACACTAGACTATCCCACAAACCTTAAAAACTTAAATCTACTTAATTG
>Ga0116231_10012915_pt1 | contig 12003 bp, 7 predicted proteins | sample S1TSphgellanicum_2_FD_89695 | JGI IMG/M metagenome (GOLD analysis project Ga0116231, IMG submission 89695) | Host-associated microbial communities from peat moss isolated from Minnesota, USA - S1T2_Fd - Sphagnum magellanicum MG | ecosystem: Host-associated > Plants > Peat moss > Unclassified...
GTAAAATGAATAATTTTTTGTTTTTTTTTTTTTGTGGTTTGTTTTTGGGTGTTTGGGGAGGTGGGGGGGGGGGGGGGGGGGGGGGGGGGGGGATAGAACATGAAAAATTTGAAAAAAACACATTAGTTGACAATTATGTCAAAAATCTCGAAAAAAATCCCTAAAAAACCCTTTGAGAAGGTGGTAGTTCATTTGCACATGTTACATCCATGCAAAAATTTGCACAAAAAAAATTACAAGATTTTAAAAACAATTTTCTTTTTCAATTCTCTACTATAAGGATGTTAGCAATAAACATACCAAGGGTGATTTAGGAGTAAATGGCAACCTCTTAATAAAATGTGTTAGGAAAAATTTCAAATAATTAAAATGTAGTTATTTATAATAACAAGTTGCATAAAAGTTAGATATTGTGAAGATGGCAACTAGTTTCTTGTGATAGAATATTTTATTTACAAAATTTATTGGCAATGACACAAAATTTGGCACCCAACAAAAAAATATGAATCTTGAGAACTCCCATCACTGGCGGGTAGATAGTTATTACCTATGGCTAATTTAGATAAAAACTTGTTAATGAAGGAGCTTGGCGATGAGATTATATGTAGAATGAGAGAAAATTTATATTAACATTAAGTTAAAGTTAACAATTTAATAAATGGTATTTAGTGCATTAGTAACTTGTGACCCAAGAATAGTAAACAAAACAAGAATTGAACCAACAAAAACAAGTTGAAAATGAATTTTAAACCTTAAAGTTCCCTCTCATAGGCTTTGGTTAGCTAATGCAACGCCTTCAGCTTGTTTTTGGATCAACATTGTGACAAGGAGTTAACAAAAACTATGAAAAAAAATCACCAATTGACAAGTTCAACAATTTCAGTTGTCTACAACATTCGCTTACACACCTCTAGACGAGTCACATCAAAAGCAATTATATATTATTAAACTACTATTAAAATCATGAGGTTTATACATTTAAAACAATTTTCTTTTAAATAAAGGGGCCAACTCTTCCTCCATATAAGAAAAAAACATTTGAAAAGAAATTTCAAAATTTCCCCCAAAAAAAAATGTAAGGGAAAAATACTGATAATTTTTTTAAAAGTAAAATAATAAAGGACAACTTTTGTTCCTTTTATGCAAGAAAAAAAGTCGCAAAAATTATGACCTATTGAAGAATTTAATCTACTCAAATTTTTAATCCCTTTGTCTTTTTGCACCTACATTTGCAATTTTTAGTCTTGTGGTCAAAGCTACACCAACTTGTGTGTACCAATATTTCTACAAGTTCCATGATAGATTTTATTAAAATAAATGCCAAGTATAATACCATGTTGTGAGTGAAAAAAACACCTTATATTTTGGAAGAAAAAATCCCCCTTGGGTTGTATGCCTCATCTTTTAAATGATTTCCCTACACATGATATATAATTAATACAATTAATTACATTTCCATTTTAGATGAAATGTAATTTAAACTTATATGAAAAAAATTAAATATTTATTGGAAAGGAACCACTTGATGTAATGGAATTTTGAATCATTTACATCAATGTGCGGAAGATTTGAATAACTCTCAATGATCCCCATAGTCCTAGTTTTTCCTAAGCCTTATTAGATTTGTGAAGGTTTTCCACTTCATCAACACATTTTGGGAAAAGTTGAATGATAATTTTTAAAAATGTATTTGTTAAATTGGAAGCAATAATCTCAGTTCAACTACCGTTGGTTCAACATCACCATCAACTTGATTTCCTCAATTATTGTGCATGTACTTGTTTCATTTATTGTTGGAAAGGTTGCAACAAAAGTATACAAAAAATCATCACAAGTGATTATAATTTCAAATGAATATACATGTTCCATTATTTTACTTGCAAAATTTTTGTGCCCATCTCCATCCAAACATTGTTATTAGAGAAGATTTTTTCAATTTGGATCTCTCAACATAACCACCATTTTGAAAAAAGCCATAAAACTTTATCACCATATTTCGTTGCTTCCTTTTCAAGAGTAGCCTTATAACAAATGATTGCCACAACACCATCACCATCCATTTGAAGCATAAAACCAAAAGTTTTACATTTTTACTAAGTTTTTCATCTTGGTCAAACCCTTTTTTGACATGTTTGTAATCCAACAATTTTTAATCATTTATAACTACTTTGATACATAATGGTATATCAAAACCAAGCTCCCTTTGCTTTTTATGATTTTCATAGCATCTTGAATATGTAGGATTTCAATTGAAGAATAGCTTGGACCAACATCTTTACACATTTTCAAATAATTATATGAGTTTTTTCAAAGTATTTAATTTTTTTTCTTTTTAATAGGCCATTATTTTGGGAACAATCTAACAAAGAATTACCTTGATAACTAATTGGAGAATCATACTTGTTGACATATGTCATCACATCATGTGTTTCTATTAGTCTTCTTTGACGTAACGTGGTTTTATGTTTTCTCAATTGATTATGATCAACTAGTTGCATGTGACCATTACAACTAACTAAACATAGCATGTGAACATAACCACCTGTGGCCCTACATGCACAATAGACAAACCATTTATTAGCACAATTTTTTAAAAATTAATTATGTCCATAAACTTAACAAATATTCAAAAATTGAATTGAATTAAAGTAAATTCATTATTATTATTTTTTCTTTTGATGTATTGGAAAAAAAAATTATTTTTAAAAACTACAACCCCATATGTTAATAAGCATTCAATCTCTTAATAAATATAAATTATTTTTTGACTATTAGATACAATACATTATAAATATGAACTAATAACCTAAATGGTTATTACTTTACATTTTTATAAGGTTATTATATCTAACTACATATCCTTTGATGTATTGAAAAGATGTTTTATCGTTACGAAATACAACCTTATATGTGAAAAACATAGGCATTTGATTTCTTAATAATTAAAACATCTGTCCAATGTTAGGTACAAAACATTATAAATAGGAAATTAATAACTTCAATGGTTATTAGTTTATATTTTTTGTAATGTCATTATACTTAACTACATCTTTAATGTGTGGGCATTATCACATTTTCTATTCATTAAAAAAAACCCAATTTTAATTATTATTATTATTGCTATAATAACGAATTTTTAATTTTTTTCCTTATTCACTAATAACATTGTCTTTTGGGAATCCATAAGTTATTTGTTGTCCATTCAGTTTGTTAGTTCCCATCTCCAATTATTCATAATTTACCAATAGTTTCTCTCAACTACAACCACAATGTGCCAACATGTCAAAAAAAATTCAAACCTATATTAATTATTCAACGTAGCATTAAATCAATTTTCAATTTCCAAAGGAAACTCAACATATTTGAAATGTGCCCTTGAATTTTTACATTTTCACTAGTGTGTTAGTTATAACATACTATTTTGGCAAGCACAAATTATATTATTTTTAAAAAGCACAATTTTTTAAAGATTTGGTGTTATGAGAAAGAAATGTTTATTAAAAAATTGAAGAATTTTTTTTTGGAATATTTTAATTTCAAAATGAAATATTTAAAATAAATTTATTATTTGGTAGCAAAATGTTTTAAAAGTCCAAAGTTGATTTTCTTTCATAGACTTGGCACTTATATTCCACTCGTAGGACCAGAGAGTCTACATATGGCAAAGTTAGCTTTTATTCCCTATTTTTCAAAAAATTCCTAGAAAAAAATCCATAGGTTGAGAAGGTGGCAACCAAAGTTTTTTTTCCAAAATCCTTTGGTCACTATACTAGCTAGGATCCTAGGGATTAGTTCACACTAGATGGCAATTGTCTTTGATGGACATTAAGTTATTTTTAGAATGATGCCTAGTTATAAAGATTTCCAATAATGCACTATTTAAATCTAGTGAATTTTTTGAAAAGTTTCCAATAAATCCTTTGTTGAAATCACATGCCCATTTTTTTGGTCACCACTTGGCAGAATTCCACCCAAAAAAAATCACTAACTGACCTTCTTGCGACTATGTGAAATAATTTTGCACCAAACAAACCAAAAAAAAAAAACTTTGAACACAAGTACAATTTTTTTTTTCTTGGCAGAAAATTATCGAAGTGTTTTAATTTCGAAATTCAAATTTCAAATTATTTTAAAAATTGGATAACAATGTCTTTAATTTCAAATTTATGAAGTAGCATCAAATGTGAGCATTGAAGAGGGATTTAACACTAAATAATGACTTCTTGTAAAGGTTATTATAAAAAAAAAACTGCTATAAAATTGGTTATCTATAGCAATGAACAATAAAAATGGCAAGATGTTAAACACCCCAATCAAACTATATTGGGTGCCTTTCTTGGGCATAGCAACCTTGTGCAAACCATGTGATTCTACCACAAGGTTCAATTAGATTGTTACAAAACCCAAAAAAAACAATTGTTAGTCAATGCCAAAATCTTTGCTGCCAACTTGGGAGGTAAGTTCTGAGACATTTGCTACATAAACCCAACTTTATTACATTTTGGGTGAATTTTCTTTTGGAAGGTGAAAAAAATTTTGACAAAATATTTCTTCCCTTTTAAAAATATTATTTCCAACAATGAAAAATTTCACGACAAGAAAAGTATTGTTTAGTAGACATCATGTAATTGTTGGTTCATTATTCTATAGATAAATAAACTTTCGTTGTAGTTTGGGAAGCTAACTACTACTTTAATGGTACAATAAATTAGAGTTTCCCAATGTGAAATTTGTCATAAAAAGGCACTCACCTCAATTTAACATGAAATGCATATTTGTTATATTGTGATCCCTTGCATGAATTATTGAGAAGTTAGCCACTTCCTACATTGAATTGTCATATTTTGCACATTGTAGTAGTAATATTATAATACTGTGACAAACAAACTTTGTATATATTTTAAAATGCCAAAGTCTTTAAAAATAATGTCCAAAAAGAAAATTTCTATGAAATAAATGAAGAATGTTTTTAAATATTCTTGGAATATTTTAATTGAACATTATTTGTGTTTTCAATTGAGAGCCTCTAATGATTTATGTTTTGTCCCAATCAATCATTTTTTACTCGACAAAAGTTAAACTTCATGATTTAACTCTCATATTAAGTTATTTATATAGTTTAAACTAATTATTTTTTACATTTCAAGTTGAATAAAATTATTTATATGTATTCGAACAAAATATTGTAAATATGAATAAATTTAGGCATCGAATCATCTCACATATAAAACATTGACAATTCTTCCCCTTTCTTGTGATAGTGTTTTTTTCAACATTTTGTGCATTTGAATTTTTTTTAAAATGATTGTGAATTGTAAATTTTGCTAGGATGGTTACACCTCATGATTCAAAATTGTTATGTTTGAAAGGCAATCAATGATTTTGTTCACATAGTCATTTTCAGTAAGTTCACAATAATGACCAACAATGTGTGTAACCAATGTTTAATTTCACATATTTTGAAGTGGTAAATTGAACTAATGTTTAAAATTATCGGTTTATTTATATAATGATGCTTTAAATATATTATTGAAATTGCCACGGACACACAAATTACAAAGGCAAAAGGACTTCCAAGGTACAAAAAAATCAAAACAAATTATGGCAAAATCATGTTTAAATTCCAAACATAAAACATGAAAATCAAAACAAAACATAAAATATGCACAAGATTCTACCTAAACTAAAGGTAATGAAAATTTTCTACTTTTATTTATACCCTTTTAAGATCTAGTTCAAAGAAACTTCCATATGCCCATCTTCCAATGAACACTTTTGAAAACATTTTTAGATTATAAATAATAGTTCAAACCAATTAATATAGGTAAATTATAAATAAACTATAATTGAATTATAAGTTATGAATGAAAAATGGATGGTGATGGATGAACTTCATCAATCAAATGAAATTTAATTATTGTGGATAAAAAGGATGTTCATGGATGAAATTCATCCATTGTGATGTTGGTGATGATGTTAATGATGGTGATGCTAGTCAATATTATTGTCCATGACAAGAACACTTGAATAAGTTTTAAAATTTAAATTTTAAAATGCCAAAAACACTATTAAAACATTGTAATCAATGTTTCATTATGTATCCTTGTTTGAAAATGATATTTTCTTGAAAAGTTCTTGAAAATTACTAATATATAATTCTATACAATAATATAACATGACATTTTCTTTGGTCATGACAATTCAAGCAATTTGCATATAAGCTTGATAATCAATGGTTTTAAAATTATCATTTGCAATAACTAATTATGTTTAGCCATGTCAACTTGATTGGCCAACCCACTTATTTTTAAAAAAACATTTTAAAACAATCAAGTGGCTACATGTTGGTCATTTTATTGCAAACTTACCTTTTCCTTGGTTAACATTTTTGGTTAACAACTAATGTAAAGGAAGGAGGGATGTAGTGTGGTTAATAAGGATGTTTAAAGAGGCTTAGGATCCAAGTTTATGTTTTATACAAATAATAAAGGAGACATATTATAACATAATTAAATGGAATTGAATTTGTAAGTGTATGTTGCGAAAGGCTGAATTAAAAGCATGGAGATGGACATGTCATTTTCCTTTTACCCTATGTTGAAGATTAGGAGAATGAACTTTTCATTGACACAATTGAATGGTATTAATGATTGGGTTGTACTTATTGGTTTTTTGAGATATAACTAATTCAATTAATGTATCATGATAATAAAGTTATTCATAAAATGTTTCAAAGTTGGTATGTAAAAGTGCCATGTTGGTATGGATTGAGGAACATGGGGCAAACAACCAATGAAGGAAAATAACATAATGTGTTCAATTCACATTTGCACAAAATCAATTTTCTCCAAAGTTTCATCACATGTTTAGGAAAGTTCATAGGAATAGGATGTGAATTATAAAACCATTGAGAGGAATGACATAATGGAGTTTGTAGGAAGATGAATTTGAAGGATTGTAAAACGAAATGTATGTAGAATTTTATAGAAAGAGAAAAAAATAGAAGAAATATTTATAACCTATAAGGTACAAAATTTCAAACATAAATTCTAATATCACAACTCAATTGACTTTTATCGATTTAGTTTGGTAGTTAGTGAAAAAATTCACACCTTTAAATTGACTAAAGGTGTGGTGTTTGTTCTACCACAAATCTCCACATATAGATAAAATAATGTTTTAAGAATAGAGCAATATCAATAACAAAAAAAAAAACAAAACAATGTAAAACAATTAAATTCGTTAAACAAACTATTATATTACCAAAAGTACATGTAATCTTTTTTCCTATCTAATGTATATTCAAATTTCAAAATGATCAAAATTGTTGTTCCTTAAAACAACTATATAAACCTTCTTAAATACTTATTGAAAAAAGATGCTTGTCTTTACAAGGGCTATTGATGGGATTCAATACTGGAAGTCTTGTTCATGAAGATGGTCAGTACCTCCATGCCAATTCATGAGTGATTATTCCAAAGGTCATTGTCCTACAAATAATATTATGCCAAGTCAAGCTTCTCAAAAATGATCAATTTGGTAGACTATTGAAAGCACATATTTGAAAAATTTAAAGTTTGGTTTGGCCTTTAATATGAGCTTGTAAGTGGAATTGGTTGGGAGGGATTTTTAGCAATTTGTGTGCACAATAGTGAGGTTTCAAAGGAAAGATAAAAAACATGGTTCGTGTGCGGTAATAAAGATTTGATAGATAGAAGGGGACCTTGTTTTACAATTTATGTGTGCATAACAATGAGGTTTTGGTGGAGAGAAAGATAGCTCATGTAGTGGGTTCTGTTGTGTATGTTAAGTTCTTTTTTTTGAATTTTTGTGAAAATGTGTGTAGCATTAAAGGAGAAAGCAATTTGTTGGAGCTTTTGAAAATTTGTGCTTGTGGCAAAATTGCATGAAAAAAACGTTGTTAGTGTTGAACATTTGTGTTGCAAAAGACAAAGGTGTTGGAGAGGATAAAGTAGAAAAAAAGGTTGTTAGATTGGGAGACTTGTAAGAATATGTATGAATGTAATCAAAGTGGGCAAGTGCATGTTAAATATGATGTATTCACATGGGAACAATTAAAGGAGGCTATGGGTTTGGTTGAAAATTTAATGTTAACCAAGTCACTAACTAATGACCATTATTTAATTGGGTGATAGGGAACAATTTTTAAAAGACTATGGGTTTGGCATGTAAAAATGTGCAATGCATTTTTATTGAAGCGATCTAAATGTTGATCATGTTTCATTGGTAACAATTAGCAACATGTGGATAGGAGAGGGGTCATAGAGATGGATAAGGTCTTGGTTTAGGTCAATGCATATATGGTTGGTATGCAACTGACCTTTGATTTTAGTAGACTATGGACAATGTCATTCCCTTGGATTCATATATGAATTTAATTTGAAAAAAATGGATCTAATGTATTTAGTTGTATATGTTGGAAACAATGAATGTGCTTGTCATGATGATGGTGGTGTGAAGATAAAATGTTTAGAAGTTCTAAAAGGGGTGAAGGGATGCAAGTTTGCATGTGAAAATGTATGTAGGGTGATTATTTATGAGGATGTAGGATGGTACACAAAAGGCATTAGTTCATTTCAAATAATGTTTTAGTGCTCAGGAAAACAAGATGAAAATTTGATGTTTCAAGAATAAGAAGAAAGACCAAAGCCAAGAAATGTGGATGTGTCTTCTTTTATAGAGAAATTATTTATATATCGTAATATAGGGGTAACTTCAACACAAATTAATTAATCATTTAACTTTGAAAATTATGTTAAAAATTATTCCAAAATATTTTTCATTTTTCTTCACACAAATTTGTTTTCAAGAAAAATATTTTTTGAAAATTTTAGCATTCTAAAAAGAATATAATTTGTGCAAAAGCCACTAAGGGACTATGATATATGCTTTGGGATTGGGGACATTGAAAAGGAGTGGGCAAAGAAAAATTGGGAAGGGATGGTGAGCCAAAAGGGAGATTGGTTGGCATGTGATGAGCGAGTAGTACTATGCAACATTTCTTTCCTCATTACACATTGTAAAAAAGCATGTCAAGGGTGTGCTAATTTCTTACATTCCATGTATCTAGGTAAAGACTTGGTTGACAAACAAAACCTTAAATCTTCACTCACTTTAATTGTACTTGTCATGGCTTCATTTGTAATTCCTTGGATTCACAATAATCCCAAATTTGAAAGGTATAAGGTAGTAATGCCAAAAATGACCTTTGTAGGAATGAATTTAAATGCCTGATTTATAAACCTATGAATTTTTTAAATGTTGTATATGTGTCTTGTATCTTTATTTATTGCCTATTTTTAATTCGAAGTTTAGTAAATTAGTAATTAGTTATGGATTTAAAAAATATTTGGTCAAAAACAAGGGATAACATGACACTAGATCAACAAAAACAATATCATGTTCTTATAGTAATGAAACACTCAATTGTGTTCTATTTTTCAAAACCCAAGATAATGATGTTTTATTAATGATTAACTAGATGGAAATTTCCATCAATGATATTACTATTTCAAGTACCTATTTTAATCTACACACTTAATGTCACATGAACAACATTAATTAATTTTATTCTCATTTGCTAAACTATACTCATTCTCAAAAGTATCCTACCCGAATATCAATAATACAGTGGACAATTGACCCTTTCAACATCTACTACCACAAACTTTAAATGTTTTTACCAAGCCCTATTTAGCATAATCACCTTCATCTATTATCTTGAATCAATCTCCTAGGAACCTAATGCCAACGCCTTTAAGTTCATCTCCCCACTTTGATTACAACCTATGCCAGCCACCTTAAGTTTAATCATGGTGCATGCTGCATGGTGTGCCATGTTCTTTTTGTGCCATGGATTTCTATCTTAAATATCTAACATCTTTCATTGTGTCCTAAGCCATACCATATTGGTATAATATGATTCATAATGTTAAGTTCGTTTTAAACTTTCCCCAATTACCATCAATTTGTAATATAGTTCATGTTCAAGGTTTTAAGTCTTAACACAAAAAAGTTTTTGCATTTCAAATGGTGACCTTAGTGAGCCTTTTAAGAACAAAGGCTATTTTCAAGAACTCCTGTTAATTTGAACTTCATAAAGAAATACTCATGTTGGGCATTGCAACCCTTGAAACCTTTGATTGTATTCCTCGAAAGAATTCAAGAAAAAATATTTTTATTTTGTGATTTGATATTTGGTTTTTGTTCATGAAGATAGTATGCATGATGATATTTTCATTTTCAAGTTTAAAGTCAGAAGCATAGGCAATTATGAACATTGATTTTACTGTTAAAAAGATTCAAGTGTACATGCCAAAATTTTGTGAAGAAGTAAAACAATCACAACACATCAATCAAAAAAGTAGTATAACTCCAAAAGCAAACCATAGTGAATTTGGTAGTCCATTGTAAAGCTACACTAAGTATCACTAGAAGCCTTTGTGTAGGTATACATATTTAGGATAGATTTGGGAAATGGTTTACAAGTCACATATCTTCATTTCAAAGGTTGGTTACAGATCTTACCTGTTGTCCTCTGCTTCTTGGAACATATGTCCTGCCACTATTCTTCCTTCCCAGAGGGCAGTCAATTGGTCTTTGATCTCCATTGATTATTTTAACAAGCTGCAGAAGTTTAGTAAACATGCTGACTTTGAGATACAAGCTGCATGGAAAAGAAAAGCCCTATGAAAGAGACAATGGTGAACCCCACACACCACAAACACACAACCCCATCTCCCCCCCCCCCGGGAAAGAAACCCAACAAAGCTTATACAGGTATTAGTATCTGTCCCCAAACATCCCAGTGTGCATACAAACCGGTTCAAGGCTTTTTTGCAGTACAAACCCTCTGTCCAAGGCCTGCGCCATATAGCTCAAAATATTAAAAGTCTCTGGACTACAGAAAACCATTGCCTCAAACAGACAGCACAAGTAGGCAACTAAAGCCAAATCCAGATCACAGACGCTGCAATTTTCTGTAACTGGGGTCCATTGCTCAATGGTAAAAATGTGGAAGTTGGTAGATGAGCTAGATATCTACTAAACCTGACCCAGGAAAACTCTTGCAACAAAAGTGACTGCTGATGCAAAATGGTGTGGACCTAACAATACTTCTGGACATGAACTCAATATAGGTTCTCCCGCACTGAACAACTGAACAACACTTACACAAGTAATGACACAGATATGCGTGAAAAGGCAGTCTGTCCTCTTCTTAGATGGTCTTTCAAGTCTATAGTGCAGTGGAGAGAGTACCTGAGTGCCCTGAGACTTATACTAAAACATTATTCTCATCAGGCATCTGTTTTTTGTATCATCCTCTCATGCAAAGCTGTTCCACAGCGGCAACAATCTGGGGAGGTTGAACTACAGTCAGCTCCTCCAAAGGACCAGAATAGGGGGTTGGTACATCCTGTGATGAGAGGCAACCAATGGGGGCATCCAATTCATCAAAAAAGTTCTCCATAATTGCAGCTCTTAGACTGGCCCCAATGCCTCCTGTTCGCATGCACTCCTCCACAATCAGAACTCGGTGTGTCTTCTTCACTGACTGGCCTATGGTATACATGTCAAATGGCTTCAACGAACGGATATCAATGATCTCTGGGTCATACCCCTTGTTTACCAGGGTCTTGGCAGCCTGCAAGTGGAAAATAATTTCAGCATTTCAAGTGATACAAGATTTTTACACAAAGGACTAGTACATGTGCATAGCTGAGTCAGAAATGATTCCCTATATTTTGAATTGTTCAGTTCATACTGTAGTGCGCTATTCTATAATCCTGAATCTCATCAAGCTACAGCAGATATTACTGCATTAGCAACAGTATAAAGTGCAAAGCCAGAGATTCAATGACACCTGGGTAACATGGTAACGCATCCGGGAATATGTCAGGATGGTAATGTCCTCCCCAGGCCGAACGAGCTCAGCCTCCTCCAGGCAGCATATGTATTCCTCATCAGGAATTTTCTCCTTCA
>Ga0116231_10012916_pt1 | contig 12002 bp, 6 predicted proteins | sample S1TSphgellanicum_2_FD_89695 | JGI IMG/M metagenome (GOLD analysis project Ga0116231, IMG submission 89695) | Host-associated microbial communities from peat moss isolated from Minnesota, USA - S1T2_Fd - Sphagnum magellanicum MG | ecosystem: Host-associated > Plants > Peat moss > Unclassified...
AATTTAAAATAATATTATATATTAATAAAAAAATATTGGCAAAAAATAAACAAATAAAAAAAAAAAATAACAAAAAAAAAGAGGAAAAAATAAAATTAAAAACTTAATTTGCCCCCCCCCCCGCCCCCTAGTTGTTTGGTGCACATAAATCACAAAAATAACATGAAGTGTCCCCTTAGATTCCATTTGTTTGAAATTTATATATATATAATTTCAGTTTCTTTTGATAATTTTATGGGAAAGGAATCCATTGTTGTTATTAAGTTAGGTTTTTCGGCTTCTAATATTAAAAAAGAGGTTTGTGGTGTTTTAGTTTTTTTTATAAAAAATATGAAGAAAAGAAGGCTCATAACATGTAGTCTTTGATCTGGGATCTTACATTTAATGTCCTCATTAATTAGGTTGAACAAGACAAGGCCATTGTTGAAAAATATGAGAGAAAAACCATTCATCATTTGCACCCCCGATTTGAAAATGTCGTTGTTGACCAAGGTGTTGATGATGTGGTTTGGGGATTTTTGAGATGACAACATGCACAAATTATGAATTAGCAAAGTAGCTTGTCAATAGGGAACTTTTGATTTTCAAAAGGTTTAAGTGGATGCAAAAGATATCAAATATCCTTTTCAATGGTGGAAGAAACATGAAGTTTTGTTTCCAATAGTTGAATTCCTTGCCATTAAATCTTAGGCATTGTTGGTTCATAAATTGACACTGAATGGATTTTTTTGGGTGAAAATAATTATTAATTTTAGGAGATGTCGTCTACAATTAGATAATTTTTTTTAAAAAAAATTATGTAAAAACAAATTGGCTCAATGACCCTAGGATTGGTTGTAAACATATTTTTAATTTATTGGAACTAATTAAAATTGATATAGAATTAAAAGAGTTGGTGGAATTTGAAAGAACATTTAAAAGGGATGAGATTTTGGAAATGTAGTTTATTATAGAAAAAATTGTGTAACATTTTCATGATTTTTTACACAAGTTTGTTTTTACTTTTCAATTATTTTTTAACTATGAGTTTTTTAAAAATGAACATAAATTTGAGATCCAAATTGTGGAAACCAAATATAAAAACCAGCTATAATCACATTCGTGAAAACCACCCTATATGAGAATTGGTTTAAGTCTTTTTTAATATGACACCTTGATTGGTTATCATAAGTCTAAAATAATTTTTTTAAAGAACCAAATCAATTCTCTCAAGTGTTGAAAAAAACCAGAATCGGCACAAAAGAGAAAACCACCACACACTAATTTTAATCATTTTAATCCCTGGTAAATTTTTAGTATTCCTTCAAATTCAAAGGGCAATTAACACTTTATGTTGGATGTGATAAACACCAGCATAAGCCAAAATAGGGGAATGGATGGAGATACTTTGACCCTTGAAAAGTTAAATTTGGACTTGGATTCCTTGATTTTTTTCTTAAAAGGTAATACTTATAATGGTTGGAACTAGGGTTTTTTTCCATGCTTTTTTCAATTTTTTTCTAAAACATTTGGCATCTTTTCCAAAACTTAGAAATTTTATTCCAATTTTTTTTTAAAAAATCCACTAACTAAACAAGGTGTGTTATACACAATGGCCCTGCTATTAATTTAATATCAAGAATTGATATTTATGATAAATTGGTCATAGCTAGGGGAAAAATAAATAAGAAATATATTTTATTGTACATCATGTTGTTGTAAAAGAAAAAAATTAATGATTTTTTTTTTCTTTTAAACATCACATTAGTTATGAAGAACCCAAAAAGGATATCACATTAAATGATGACATGTTTTAGGAACCTATTAAAACATTAAATTTGTTACCAAACCAAAACCAATAAGTTTCAATTTTTTGCAAATCTAATGACTTTTTTCTCAAAAAAAAAGTGATTAAATATTCTCTTTTCATATTTATTTTTCACATTTGTGTAAAATTTCAAACCAAAATACAAAGACCTTCATGGCATGTGTATTTGAATGTTTTCAATCACATTGTCACATTTTGAAAAAATTACATAATTTTCTGTGTATGATGGGTGTCATAACCATTTTTGGAAAAAGTATTTTCATATTTAGTTTTCTGGTTATGGATTGGTGACAAAGTCAATTGAATTGGGTGCACATTTAAGGAGCTAACAGAGAAAACAAATGTCAAAAGATGAACGTGAATTTCTTACAACCAAATTAGGATGAATCACCTCACCTAGTTGATAGGGGGCAAAATCCCTTGGAGTTACTATACTCTATAATGATTCTCAACACAATATCCTTGCCTTACAAGGCAAGGCCAACAAAACAAATTCAAGGAAAAAAAGAAAACACTGATTCAGAACCTAGAGATGCAACTATAACAAACGGTGTTTCTATACATCACCAACTGATTTCCCTAAATTTAAAGTGAATTTATTGATCTTAGTAAACAAGGATTAATTGAAAAATAATGAATTCACTAGTCTAGTGAACAAGGACCAATGAACTGCACCCACATTTTGTGTTAGTTGACAACCCCAAGGTCTTCAGAATAGTACTAGTGTAGCAAGCTGCTGGTTCCCTAAGTTGAAACGAGGCAGTAGCTGCCCTTCACAGTGAGGAGACACTCATCACCCTTAGTTGGCAAACATCTCATCAGGCTTAGACACCTGTAATTTCAAGGTGTGTGTTAAGCAACAGATACTAGAAAAATTGTCTGGGAATGATAGAACTTGTCGTGTGAGTGAAGCCCCAACTATAAAGAGCGGCACAAAAGAGACCTGCCAATTCTGTGTCAGTTTGGTCCCTGTTATAGATCTGCAATGTATGCCATCAGGGGGTTGGTGGCGGCTGTTCTATAATTAATTAAAGAAGAGAAGAAAAGTAAAATTATCTATTTTGTTTTGAGATATCCTACTACCTCTTCTTGATGTTTTTTTTTAATTTTTTCACTTCAGTAATGAATATAAAAATTTCCAGAAATTCCTACAGTTGAGGTGGGGAAAAAAATGTCAAATAATTTTGCACAACTTAGACACACCACACCACCAAGCTGAAAGGTAGACAAGTTGATTTAGTAATGTCAATCAATTTTTTAGACTTTCAGCATTGCAAACAGTTGATTTTGAGAAGATTTTACACATATTGAAAATTATTTAATTATGTCTGAATGGTAAAGGTACTACCATATCAGACTAGAGATGCATGACAATCAAAGTTAGCACTAAGAAGGGAAAAAGTTGCAATAGTTGATGTTGCAGTCTGGAGAAATTCTTGCCGTTGCCTGGAGCATATGAAAGAGCTGGAGGAGTCAATTCAGTTGATGAATTTGAGTATTCATCTTGACTACTATGCTCATAGCTACCTAACACCACTAGGTAGATGTGCGCTTGACTTCAGAAAGTATAAATAACTCAATATGTTGTTGCTTGGCACAATGGCCAGTGTAGAGAAATTAGGCTTCTTCTAGAAGAGTGAGTGTTCATTCCAAAGGGTTGATCTTCATTGAAATATGGTCCACAATCTCACATGGTTATGTGTCACAAGGTTGCTCTCTCTCTCTTTCTACATTCCTAGTGCCCAGCAAAAAATTATCTATGTGAGATATTGGCCCTCTCACAACAAATACACATATTTGTTGTCAAGTTTGGGAGGTGCCAGCTATGTGGGAGTTGAAACTTATTCATGAGCAAATCAACAGGATCAAAGCATGATGTTGATCACTACATCCATTCTTGTTACAAGTGGGGCTCTAATGGGACCAGGATGTTACTTACCTGTGGGCTGCCTCTCAGGTAGATGCCAGTAGAAAATTTCCAGTGTGAGGAGCACTGTGCATCCAAAAACAAAAACCTCAGGGACTTTTGTGCACATGAGCGCAACCTCCAAAGCTGATAGTCACAGCTTACTTTTACAGTCTAAGGCCTTTTCCAATTAATCCCAAATCGGACCCCTTTCTTCATACATAGGCCTGTAGAAACCAGGGTTTTGATCAATTGGGTAATCCAAATGTTCAAACAATGTGGCAAATGCAGTTTCTATTGATCATCGCCTGATTGGCCAAGCTCCCTCTCACTGCCTCCTTCTGGTAATTGCTGTTGCCTTTGAGATTTTAATCAAATACAGTACCTGAGAGAACACAAAAGACTCACTTGTTGGCAGATAACATTATTGTTTCAACCAGCTGGGTCGGTTATCAAAATAATTTGAGAAAATTCAATCCACCAGTTATCAGTTTCATTGTCAAAGTAATAGCCTTGATTATCAATTCACTCAGTTATTTTTTTTAGTAATACCCATCAATTATGCATAGGGGTCAATTCTCAAATACCTACCTTGAAAACCACCAGTTATACTACATGGGTAGGGCAGGTTATAATTTTTCTATGTTCATATTTTCTGTTTTCTATGGTAAACCTGTGTAGGGCCTTAGGATTGATCACCAACCTGGATGAAATGCCAACCACCTTGGCAGGTTATTAAAATTTGAAAATTCAATAATCAACATGAGTATCAAAACAACTGACAGGTTATGAATAATTGGGTTGATAACCGAGTGTTTTCTCAGCAACTGGCCAACACAGGTTTGTAGCTTTCTTTCAGCAAGTAGGAAGCTTTCTTTCCCCTAGTATCCAAGGAAAAGAAAGAATCTCAGACAATGCAAATCTTAAGGTGCATTCACACTTGGTGTTAGGGACTCTAGTGTGAAGTCCCCTGACAGGACTTAAACCTACTTACCATCAAAATTTTGCATTTAGCTAACATTCACTTAACACTAACCTAATCGCCCATTCAACATTGGGTGCCACCTACGATGCCACCAAGATTTTTCATTTAACAATGACTTAACGTGATCAGGTGTGAACGTACCTTGAGTGTCAACGGAGCAGACTCATGACAGGCAGCCTTCATTGCAGTGTGGATTTAAAAAAATGGAAATGTAAATGATGGTGTAGCCAGGCTAAATTAAGTTGACAAAACTCCTCCCACAAATGAGCTCACTGCAAATCCCTAGGTCTCCAGGATATACCAAGCACAGTACCTTCCTTGTCCTCGCAGTTAATTCCCAGAGGGTTATAACTTATGGTACACTGAATTTCCACACACCAAAATCAGTGCCAATTGCAGGCGGGGCAGGATGACACGTGCACCGAGAGCTTTACTGCATGCTTTGCAGCCAAATACAGCGCATAAATTGCTGCAGAGAGTCGACTCAATTTAAGAAGCGGTGAGCAACAGTCAGTCCAGCGCTTCCTTCTCTGGATTCCGCAAAACCTCTGACTACAGGTAACTGCAACAGAAACCTGTAGCTCCAATCCGTTGGCAGTGTTTTCTTTGGGGTTTTTGTGTTTGCAGCCAAATTGGCAATCATCCATAGGAAGATGTAGAAAAAGTGGCAATCGTATTTACCCAAATATGGCTATAAACCCTATATGAAGTACCAATCTTTTAGTCATCCTCCTATTTATTTGGCTACAATTTGAAACCCAAATATAGAAATCAAGTAATTTTTTGCTATTTTTTTTTTCTCTCTTGGGCAATTGTAAACCTCCAGAATCACTTCAGTTTCCATTTTTTATTTTTTATTTCACTGTTTGGTGAAACAGTGAAATTTCGCCAGTAAAAAGAATGGCTGATTGCACACCATTAAAGATGGATGGTAGGTCCACACAAAACAATTTTCTGTTGGTTTCAAGTTTCACAGCTAACCACCATGGTTAGCTCTGTTTCTGTTTTTACTACCTACTAACTACCTGCAAACTACCTACCTATTCACAACCCACTTGCATGTTGTAAGTAGGTAGGTAGGGAAAAGAGCCTTTACCTACCAGTGTGGGGGCAGATACAGGAATAGACCCCTGGTGGTCTACTAGGGAGGCTCTTAGGACTCATAACCACAGTTTTTAAAAACAAAATACCAGTTCAGATTCTCAAATTTTTGAAAAAAAATCAAATAATCACCTCAAAAACTATCTGTTCTTTCATGAAAACTGTTAGTCTTTAATGATATTCAAATTCTTAGGACCAGTGGCTCTTTGATTCTTGGTTTTCTTTTTGCAGAGAACTTGAATTCACAATTCTCTGATTTTGTTAGAAAACTGGAATTTGAGATCCTTTATAAACTTAAATAATTGCAAAAACCTGGTTTAAACCATTTACATACCTAAAAACAGTAATTAATATTTTTGAAAGGATCAATACATCACAGAAAATTGCTTTTTTAAGGATTGAATTAACTCAAGAGCAAAACCAAAAGCTCTTTTTTATGGAAAAATTTCCATAAATGCGATGAATGCAATAGAGGGCGGTTGCTTTGAGCAAAAAAAAAAGGATTTTTTTTGTTGTGCCTTACTTTTAAGTAATTACATGGTAATTGCATTATTCATGAAACTAAGTATAAAATGCACTTGATTATTGCACTTTGCCTTGCAAGGCTCGCAATTTATTTTGAGAGGTCCCATCAATGGTCATTCTGTTTGGGAACAGTGTCACTAATTGTGGTCTTAGTTTTATGTAACCCATAATCTATGACATGTTACCCATGATGTTTTGCAAGTCCAAATAGTTTACCTTAGCTAGGCCATATGTTACTTGGAATCACCCTTACTAAACTATTCGATCCTTTTAGGATAATGGCTTAAGAAGACTCACCTTGTAACAAGATTTTGGTACTCCTTAAATAGTGTGTACCCCATGATAAATTCTTCATTTTTTGACATACTAAAAACACTTGTATTTTAGATGCCTACTTGGATTTGTAATTGCAACACAAGTCACACACAACACTATAGTTGGTCCAATTAACAATGTGTAGTCACAAACACATATTATAAGTTGCAAAAACAACTCAGTTATGATCGATTTATTGTTGGATGCCAATAAACATTGATGAGCAGATTTGATTTTTCATCTTGCTCTTGTTCAATCCATACTGCTTGCACAAAACATGATTGCAAAATTGGTTGGCACCCCAATGTAGTTGCACATGCAACTAAAAGCACTTTGCAAAGTTCTAGGGTGTCACAAGGGACTACTTTAATTTGAGTTTGAAATTAGTTGCAAACAATAGAAGTCCCATGGTAGTTACAAACATAATGGTTGAAATGGCAAGATTTGGCATAATGAAACAAGGGAGAAATTCACATCTTGCTTTGACCTTTTGAAGGAAATGTGCAACATATGATTATTAGGTTTTGTGCCCAACTTCATAACAAAGGACATCATTTTTGTTAAGGTTGATCCTTGTTTCCTCAAAGTACCATTGAAGAACAATGGCTTTCATATCCTTTGACACTCCATTTTTTTTGTCTCTCCTATCCCATTTATTCTAGCACATTATCCTTTTTATTTTGCTTCCAACAACTACCTAAGTGTTTTTCTAAATGATATAGGTTAAGGCTTACACACATTTTAATTGTAATATGTGTTAATTTGCAATCTATTTTAATAAGCAAACCAAACAATGAAGATCCATAGAGATAGTAATAGCCTCTACAAACATATTGAACCACATACCAATCCTTTTGTAAGTGCAAGCATGGTTTGGGGTGTCCAAATGGATTTTTTGCAAAATATCCAATGGGCCTTTTTAATTAGACATGTCTTTGAAACTTAGTGGCACATTCAAATTGGATTTTTTTTTTTGCTTCATAGAGGCATATAGTACTAAAGTACTATTATGTGAAGTTCATTTTTAATTTGAACAAGTTTAAAAATTCTTAAGGAAGTCATGGGAGAAAATTAGGACTTTGTCTCATTGAGTGAAAAGCGTTCAAAGATTCATAAAAGATGTGTACACAAATTATTTTGGCTCACTTTTTTTACCACAAACACTTAGGTGTTAATATGTTTAATTAGAAGAAAAATGCTAATTTGTGATTGTGTCATGCTCATCATGCCTTTTCGGGTTAATATACGGTTTTAGGTGACTATAAGCTATTAGGTACTCAGGGTTTTAGTTTGTTGGCGACTATATAAAAGGCCAAGCCCTTCCTTTCTCTTTTTAGTTTTTCTAAAATTCCTTTATTAAGAGAGTGTCCTCCATAGTCATTTTGGATTTCTAGATGCTCATGGCGGCCATTGCACGGCCATCGTTTACATACACTACATGTTCATTCCTTCTTTGCAATTCAATTCTACAAAAACTTTATTCTCTGTTGCTTCATGTTGAAAGTGGTAGATTTCTTGTGCTTTTGAGTTCTTAAGTTGTTACTACTAGTGTTGTTGTTGCTAGTGTTGCTACTGTTGGTGTTGTTGCTGTTGGTGTTGCTGCTACCAGAGGGAGCAAGTTGTTGCTAATGTTGTTGTTGCCGAAGGGAGCTTGTGTTGTTACATTTCTACCAGCCAATAGACTCGGGATCCTGGAGCAAGTTTCAAATTTCCTCCCCGCCCTTTTTTTCTCTTTTTTGTTTTCTTTCTTTTTCTATTTCACGCAGAAACACAGGAGGAGACGGTTTTGAAGTTACCAAGTAAAAAAAAAAAAAAAATTGTGCGGCATTGTTACCATCATTGGACTGTTGTGAGTTGTAGCGCAGTGGTGGCCATCGTTGTAGCACAATGAGTTGCAGTAGTGCGAGTGTAGCCGCTTGCCATCGTTGTAGTAACATTTGACCTTTGTTTGTCAGACGTTCATTCGACTTTTGTTGGACATTCATCCTATGTCCTGCGTTTTAACGTCCTGCATCTTGCCATTTTGTCGTCCTACCTTTTTGTTTGACATCCGTTTGACTTTTGTCCGACCTCCATCTGGCCTTCATTTAACGTCCGTTTGACCTTCGTCCGACATCCTTTTGTCATCGGTCATTCCCAACAACGCATCGTATTTTTCAAACTGTACGTTGTGTTAAAACTTTGTAGTTAATGCTTTGTATTGTTACAAAATTTTGGGGCATGGGCAACACCATGTCCTGGGATGATGAGAACACTATCGTTCAGCCAAAGCGTAGGTATCAGCTACGAAGTAACACACAATCCTTTGAGCCAATTTATTTAAGCTCACGATCTTCATGACGATACCATTAAGCATCTACAACACCACCGTCATCCAGTATAACTCCTACTAGGAATTTAGGTTTAGGTTACACTACATCAATAGTGCATCAGAATCCATTTGGAAAGGTTAATCAATGGGGTATGTCTGTTGTTGCACTTGCTTTCACACCATCACTGTATATTCTGCTACAAGCCATGACCTCTACATTCATATACACCATGGAGGTCAGTAGTTCCTCTGGGAGAATGGAGAAGTTTAGTAAAAGGTAAGGTGTTATTTCTTTGAGGGAGTTAAAGGCAACTTTTTCAACTATGGTTTGTGAGTTGGAGCTCAAATATGGTGTTAATTACACCGAGGCGTTCGCATTTAAACAATTGGCCTGTTATGTGCACTATGAGGCGTTGGATGTTTACGAGCAACATTCTTCGAGGATTTTGGGCGTCACCTAGATCCCTAATCTAGTTTATGCCAAAGCTATTGCCATTACATTGCAAGCTACATTGCAAGCTACCATTGCACATCATGGGATTATGCCCAATAATCCAGATCAATACCTACTTCAATAAACATTTCTCCTCAACAACTCATTGCTGCGATCGCAAACATTCCTCCCACCATTGATGCATTAGCTTTTCCTAATCTACTGGGGGAATTCTTGCGAGTTTTTGAGCTAGAATTTTCGATGAAGAGTTTTGAAAAAATTCTACAGCTCACCTGACGCGCTCCCAAGTCACGGGGTGAAACCCACTTGAGGGTTTCCCAAAGTCAAGTTGCGGAAATTGTGACTTAACGGCGCGCTCCCGGATTCCAACTCTAAAAAGGGGTAGAGGGTCGAGTTGGGAGCCCAGGGATTAGACTAGGAAGAGGGACTAGTTTAGCTCGTGTGAATCTGCATCCAAAAACCAACCCAAAAAGGTTAGTTTGGCATTCGGGACACCCTTGGGTGTTGGGACTTGCCACGGGCACTTGGACACACAAGACTCACCACGGCTCGGACTCGGGAGTAAGCCACCACCTTACTCCCCATAGTATTCTCTGCGGTTGGTCGTTGAGGCTACATCCAAATGGCACATTTTGTTGGGACTCCCGAAATGGAGTCCCGAAACTGTCTCGGGTTGGAGTCCCGGGACTTTGGACGGCCACAGCTCCTCGCCCCAAACTCGGATCGGGACGAGTCCTAAATCAAAGTTGTAGCTCTCGTTGAGAGCTTTCCAACACTGTGTCGCACTTTGCAAGGCGACGTCAGGAAGAGGTCGATTCCCGACTTTTAGTGGTCGGGAGTCAAACTGCCAGTTTGACTCCCGGCCCTTCTTTTGCCCATAACATGGGTTGCAGATGTTCGAATGGCCAATGCGAGGCCATTTTCGATATCTACGTTTCAAGACCTTTCCAATGACACCAAGAACACCCCAATGCAAGGTGTTTTGGGCCTTACTGTCGAGCTCTGAACATTCAGGAGTCCCGAAGGACTCAAAACCTCCAACTTTTCCAAGTGTTGGGCTTCACCCCCACACTTGGCCAAAGTGGGGTTGCAACATCACCACCTTCTCTCAACAAAAAGATGAAACCCTCAAAATGTTCCACATGAGGTTTCTCAAGCTTAAAGAGGATATTTAGAGCATCACAAACCTAGAAGCTGCCCATCGATATCTTCATTCATTGGAAGGTACTCCAGCACTCCATGTGCAGGTTTTGCAATGGGTTTTTTGCAGAATTTGGAGATTCATACATTTTGCTGGATGTGTACAACATTTTTGAAAAGTTGGAATTGGTTCATGCACACTATGAAGCTAGTACTATGAAGCTTCTTTCACGTTCAAGGCCTCATCCTCCACTAGCTGCGCCAATCAGATCATCACATTCCTCTTCAAGGGTTAAAGCAATGCACTCGGCTCCACCCATCCTACCTTCTTGTAACTACTATGGAAATCCTACTCACAAAGCAAATGAATGCAACATTTTTTCTAAGGATCTCTTTTGTGATTAATGTGGGAAAAAAAAACATAAGGAAGATGTTTGTTTTGCCAAGTTCTCGAAAAGGAAATAACTCCGATTACCACGGCAAAATCTGCTAGCATCTTCCGTTGCCCTTCAACCAAAAGCCAAGGCACCTTAACCTTCCACTCAAGCTTTCCCCACCAAAGGTAATTCCAGTAAAAGTGCTAAGAAAAAGGAGCACAATGCTGACAAGAGGGAGGTGCTTCAAGCCCATGCTGCTCAAGTTCAAATTCTGCAAAATGAACTCGAATCATTGAGGGGCCACTTGCTAATCTAAAAGGCAAATCTTCCCAACCAATTAGTCATGCCCAACTTGTACAAGGTTCAAGATCACGGGAGGGACCTCCTAGGTCATTTTATGGCCTCCCACACGATGCCATGGTTGGGGAGTGTCGCAACCCTAGGCTTGGGCTCGCGACCAAGGCAAAGGGCTTGCAAGGGTGTGAGCCAAGAGGAAGCCCGGGAGTCAAGGCAAAGACATTGCAAGGGTGTGGGCCAAGGGCATCCTGGGGAGTCACATCACATACTCCCGGGAGTGTAAAAAAGTGTGAGGGAGTGTGAGGGAGTGAACACTCACACTCCCAACCCAAGGCAACTCCCACGTTGGGAGATGGAGTCTTGGTGGACTCCCGAAACTTCAGAGAGCAATTGCAGGGGTCAAACCTCAATGTCTTGTGGCATTCTTTATATCATTGGAAGCTCTTGAAGCGTAAATGTCTAAAATGGGCTCGCATTGCTCATTTGGACATCTAAAACACAAGTTATGGCCAAAAGAAGGGTCGGGAGTTAAATTGCCAGTTTGATTCCCGACCACAAAAAGTCGGGAATCGACCCCATTTACTTAATTGCAGGGGGGCGTGCCACATATCATTGGAAAGCTCTTGACGAGAGGTACAACTTTGCTTTAGACTGCATTGCGATCCGAGGTCTGCTTGCAAAGTTATGGGGCTCCAAAGTTGCGGGAGTCCCATTTGGCGCGATTTCGGGACTCCCACTCGGGAGTCCCGGGAAAAATAGCCATTTGGATGTAGCCTCCGTGGAG
>Ga0116231_10012917_pt1 | contig 12002 bp, 7 predicted proteins | sample S1TSphgellanicum_2_FD_89695 | JGI IMG/M metagenome (GOLD analysis project Ga0116231, IMG submission 89695) | Host-associated microbial communities from peat moss isolated from Minnesota, USA - S1T2_Fd - Sphagnum magellanicum MG | ecosystem: Host-associated > Plants > Peat moss > Unclassified...
ATTAAAAAATATCTCAAGGCAAAAGAAGAATTATGGAAACTCAAATATTTCACCATGCAAAAATACACCTAATCTTCAAAAAAAATCCTCTAAAAGAAACCAAAATTCTTCAAGATATTATAACTCTATAACTAATCTCAACCTTCAACACAAGCTCAAAATATCATCTTTCAAAAATCCTCATATACAAATGGACCTATTCCCTAGGGGTCTTTCAAAGTCTTTTAAGCTACTATACTCTATAATGAATCTAAACACAATATCCTTGCCTTAGTAACCAACACCAACAAACTAATTACATTTTATTTTTTTGGAGTTTAATTGTATGTAATGGAAATGAATCAAACTTTGTCTTAAACCAAATCGGTTTTAATTTTTTTTGTGAAAATGACTAAAATTAAAGATTTAAAAAATCCAAAAGAAATGGTTTCAAGATTGGATTGAAGGTTCCATAAAAAAATAAATAAAATTAAAATCAGGACCAAAGGTTCCTTTTGAAATCAAGAACTAGACAATAATAATTCCAACTCGCATTGGACTAATATATCACCTTTTTAATACCTAAGTGGTTTCAGTATTAAGGAGCCTTCATATTTTTCATACCAATCAAATATATATATGTCTACAAGGGTGGATTAATATGGCATAAATCTAGTATGAATGTTTATTTTTGGGTTGTATATCAATAAGATATTAATATTTTAAAGAATCCTTTCATACCTAGGGTATATGAGTATTTGCATTGGAGATTGAAAGTTTGAAATGTCATGTCATGCTTCAAACATAAAACACACAACTACAACCAATACCAATGTAATCAAGTTGAATTGGATCTTAGAGCTTTCAATTAACAATATGCATCTTCAACGCTTCAATTTGTAGTCCAACTAGAAGCCTTAAGAAGAAAACTATGTCCATGATAATGCATCTAAAGTTTAAGTACTCCCAAGTGCAACCATGATTGACCAAAATTTTATAAATTGTGCCCTTAATGCATCCAAAGTTTGAGTACTTCAAGTGTAACCACAATTGACCAAAATTTTAAAAATTGTGCCCATAATGCAGCCACAGTTTGAGTATTCTAGGCACTATAAACCACCTATAGAAATCTGGCAATTAAAAAATAAACAAAAATCCTCACTTTTGTAAAATTGAAAAACTTTCAAAAGTATTTCATTTTTGGATTTTTAATTTTTTAATTCCTCTTTTTTGGTGAAATTTTGCAAGTAAAAAAAATGCTGGGTGAAAGGGTGTGGAAAAATAATTACCTAATAAATTGAAATATTCTTGGTTGAGCTCATTGGTATATGGGTGGGTGGTAGGTAAGTAGATGGGTGAGCATGTAGGTACGTAGTTTAAATGTAGGTACCAAATGTAGGTAGGTGAGACAAAATGGGGGCATAAATTTGTAATAGCTCAAGTTGGTTATTAATAGATTTCAAAATGTACGATTTTATTTTGCAAGCTTTTATAACAAATATTCAGCAAATAAGATGCAAAAAAAAGAAAGAAAAAAAATGTCACTTATTTCATTTTTTAAAAAATCACATAAAAAGTACTAGAAAAAATAGCAAACAATGTAAATAATAGAAAGATTAACATCAAGTAAAATGAAACCAATTAAAAACTTGATTTTAGAAATAATGTTACACAAATAACAACAAAAGCTAAGAAAAGAAATGAGTTGTTCAAACAATAAAAATTTCAAATTTTTTTTAATAAACTTGGGAAAAAGCAATGACAAAACCAAAATCTTGAAAATATTGAGTTTTAAGTTATAAACTATTTAAGTAAATCATAATGTCATACTTAATGATGTAGATGATAACCTTGGGCTTTAAGGTGGCAATATAAATCTTTTCCTACAAGATTAAATGTGGTGATAACTTTTTTTTCCAATGTAACTAAAGGTGGCTATAACCTTTTCCCTAACATAGTTAAGGTGACGATAATCCCATAATCCATCCCTGAATTATTTATATGTCGACAATGTGGCTACATTCATTGAGAGAATAGCGTAGTTTTGGCTAAGTTTTTATTTTTGAACCTCATTTTGCTATGGAAAGACATGGGTGCTAAAAGTATAAAAGAAAAATAAAAATGGGATAATTTTTTTTTAAACCCAAAATTAGATGGCATTTTATGGTGCAGTAGCCATTAAAAAATCATATAATTGAAAGGTTTAGATCGTTGCATAAGAACTCAAAGAGTGCAAACTAATTCGTCACATTACTCATATAATATATATGGTAGGGCTAAGATTTCATTGGCCATACTATTTACCGACTTTGCAAAAAAAATAATTGTCATGCATGTCTCACAATAGTGTTCATTGTTCAATGACAAAACCTTTATAGCCAAAATGATCCAAACAATTCACTCCTTTTTGCCATTCGATTGTGAAAAAAAATTGATCACTTTGGCCAGAAATTCACACAAAATCCCTCGAAAATTCATAATTTCCGTCCCAGGGAAGTTGAAGGGAGGGAAATTTAATGCCCTTCTCAAAGGACAGAAACAATCGGTAAACGAGTGAAAGACGACGAACTGGCTTCTCCCGCCCAGGTTCTGACACTTCACACAACTCACGCGGATAGGGCCTTTCTCAGCAAGCTCGTAATGCATAATAGCAAGCACTCTCGAGATTCTCAAGTCCATTTGAGGCGATCCAAGCTCGTCTCAGCGCTTGCATTGCACAGTTTTATGTGTTTGTCTCATCCACATATGTATGTGCGTTGGAGAGAGGAAAGATTTGGGGATTTTCGGGGACTTGGGGAATTTTCACAGTGGCAATCACTAGTAGTAGCCTAGCAAGTCTTTGATTTGATCTATTCCTGGGAATGGTTTGTGTAGAAATGGGGCTTTTGTTTGTCTTCGCTTTGGGATCATTATGCTTCGCGAGCTCTTTCTCTCTCTCTTTCTTGTTGACAAGGAGCGGCGATTGAAGTGAAGAAATTGCCAACTTGATCAACATGCCACATTCAAGGGTTCTTTTTAGGGTAGGGCTTTTGGTGGGGACGTTGTGAGACAGCTCCCAGGATCGAGGGTGCATTGCTCTGTCCAGAGTCGAGTGCAAAGTGGATCACGGGTCTCGGCCGGCGGCAGGGGTTAGCACGAATAGATCGATTCGGGCTTTACAGGTGCTACGCAGAGTGACATCGTTGTTCTCTTGGGGAGCAAGGGTTCTTTCTCACTGTTTTGTTCCGATATGGCGTCTCTACTGAGAGATGTGTTCCAGGAATGTCAAGCTGTGGCGAAGAATGTAGACCTTCGATATAAAAAGGTTCAGTTTAACAAATCCTTGTGCAGACTCATTGCAGACCGATACTTGCTTTGCATCGTCGAATTAGACATGCTTGGATTCGAGGATTCTTCAACAATAAATCCTGAATGCGAAACAGCTCTGGTGGAATTGCGGCGCGCGATGTTGTGTGGCCAAACGTTGGTCACAGACTGGAGCCGCAACGATTGGTGGATGTCAGTGATCACCTCGTCCGATTCCGCATCGGTGGAAATGGCGGTATTCCTCAACCTGAGAGACGTTCTCCTATGTGTCCAGGTGTTGATTGCGATTGCAACTGGAAGCGGCGTACCGCTATGGAGTCCAAAAGGTGCAGACGCCTATCGGCGATATGTCGAGATGTCAGATGTCCGCCAAGCGTCTGAGAAAGACATGGATAGCTTGCTGCGTCGTATAGAACAATACTCGCAACGTTATTTTATTACCCCCAGTAAGTCTGCTAAGCTTGCAAGACACCTGCTAGGAAAACTCAAGGCAGAGATTTCCAATGATGGGCATCCTCCACACTTGATTGAATATGATGATGTGCGGCCCATTTATGACGAGCCTCTTGGAGAAGGAGCAAGTGGAGCAGTGTACAAGTGTGACTTCCTTGGAACGAGGGCAGCTGCTAAGGTTTTGATCCGCAAGATCACAAACAGGAAGGCAGTGGAAAATGAAATAAATCTGCTTTCAAGGGTGCGACACCCAAACGTGGTTCGCTTCATAGGCTACACATGCAAGGAGACTCGGAATGTCATTGTTACAGAGCTCATGAGCAAGGACTTACGGACCTACTTAGACGAGAAGAAGGAAGCCAGTCGAGAAGGACAACCTCCTCTTTCACTGTTTTCAGCTATCAACATCATGCTGCAGATAGCTGACGGCATGAAACACCTGCATGAGAGTGGGGTGGTGCACCGTGACCTCAAGTCAACTAATGTTCTTGTAAATGTTGTGGATGATGAGGATGGGTCACCCCTTTCCTCCTCACTTGTGCAAGTTAAACTTACAGACTTTGGCGAGTCAAAGTTGCACCTAAATGATTCTGGGTGCTCCACACGGATGGTGGGTACAACCAAGTGGAGAGCACCTGAAGTGTTTGAAGATGAGGAGAACAAAGAGAAATACACAAAGTCAGCAGATGTTTATAGCTTTGCTATCATTTTCTCTGAGGTCCTCACTGGGGAAATGCCATTCCAAGGCATGCCACAAACAAATCTTCTTCAAAGAATTCGCAATGGGGAGAGGCCTCCTTTACTGCATGTGGACTATTGTCCTGATTACCTTTCTAAGCTTATTAATAAGTGTTGGGCCACAAATCCCCGAGAGCGTCCTCAGTTTCGTGCAATCTGCCGAATGTTGGTAGTTTGCAAGAAGAGGATTCTGATGCAGTCATATGTTGTCTCTTCCAGACGGATCACGCATCCAAAGGAGCAAGTTTTTTTGTTTTCTTGATTCCACCTCTATGTACGGGAATAGGATTTGAACCTACAACATTCAGATTATGAGCTTGACGAGTTACCAATTACACTATCCCACGAGCATAATAGAGTTTATTCAACTGCAAAATATTCTTTTGTTGCACAACAATTATCTGCCTGGCCCTAAGTATAACCTTTTTTTATTGTATTGTACTACCAGATTTCTCTATGGTAATTCATCTCTCGACTAAAGTCTTGCATAGCAATACTTTGGGACTTAGCCCCCAAAGCAAGAACCATTGAGCAATTGTTTGTTTATCATTGCTTCATGTAACTTTATTTAACAAGCAAAAGGTACACCTTACCTTCATGTACATGTGGTGCACCAAGTCAAAGTTGAGAGGAAAGATAATCAAAGCTCCACCAAGTTCAGGAAAGTCTCCAAAAAATGGCAACATTGCTCCAAGCAAAGTAGTGATGGCAATGTACATGATGCGCGTGAGGAAGCGAAGTAGCATCTTGCGTTTCAACCACTCCCCAGTCCCAGCGGCTTCGAGTACATCGTCATTAGCAGCATTCCCCCTGGCCTGGCGCCTTCTTACCTTGGAGAGCGTCGAATCCAGGAACTCGAACATCGGCAAAGCATAGATCTATATGTACAGTACGCAGAAAAGCATTGATCTGCAGTCAGTCCCCGTTAGTCTGCAGTGTCTTCTGAATCTTCACTGATCAGCTACATCATGAGGACTCATGAGCTGGTGTAGCATCATGAGGAGGAGTATGAGGAGGAGGAGCATCATGCATGGATGCATATAAAAATTTCTCATCTTGTGTTTCTACTAACAATTTGGGTGAGGAACTTGAATCAAGTCTACTCAGATCAGCTGCAGGATCTGAATTGGGCGCAGTGGCTGCTACCAAGATTTGAAGAGGTTGCTACCAGGATATGAATTAGCAGGTGCTGTAATTAGCAGGATCTGAAGTGGTTGCTAGCAAGAGCTAAATTAGCAGTGGCTTCTGTCAGGATCTGAAGTGGTTGAACAGCCAGCAGGATCCGAATTAGCAATGGCTAGTTGCTAGCAGGATCTAAATTAGCAGTGACTGCAACAAGTTGTGGATTCATTTGTTACAGAGATTTTGGAGAATGCAAGCACGGAACGATTTTTTTCACGAGAGTTCTATGGCTGACCTCTCTAAACATATTGATCTACACACTAGAGGATTTCAGAGCTAGCATACTCTGCGAGTGCAAGCAAATTCCTATTAGATGGGTTGAAGCTTGAAGAGCTAGAGGAGCTTGAGAAGCTGAGGAGGAGCTTGAGGAGTTGAGAAGTTTGAGGTGCATATATGAACTCACGTGTATGGTGACAAGGATTTGCAAGAATGCCGCGCAATTGGCGACTGTAATCAACCATGTGGGACCAGAGGATGAGAACAGCATGTACTGGCTCACAGCATTACCATAAGCCCAATATCCAACAAACGTGAGCACTACGACCGGGATGGCGCCCAGTGTGTATTGCATTACAAGAGATTTGTAAATATTCTGCACTGTCGGTGGCTTCACAGCTGCCTGCAGCACGCACGCACGCAAGCAAGAAGATTTCATCAACTTCAAAGTTTTGATTCTTTGCTTGATCCTGAGTAGTACTTTACCTCCATGAGATTGCAACAAAGATTCTCACACTTGATGATTAGCAAGATTCAGATCTAATTAGGAGCTTGCAAAATTTCCAACCTTGAACAAAAATCTAACATGACAAACCCAGGAGCTAGCGTGAGATCTAAAACTACATGATATTCATCCCCAGGCAGAGAGCTAAGGATCAAATTACCTACAACTCCGGGAGAATGGCGGTGTTGAATGCAAAGCCAACAATGGACAAAGAGCCCATTGCATTGAACCATTTGTTAGCTGTGCTGCCAACAAGTGAATAGTCCTTTGTTACCCCGGATTTCAGGCCTGCAGCAAGCTCAACATATGTCACAGAAGATCTCTAGAATTCATGCTGCAAGGTGATTGATCAGCTCAAGTCTAGTTGCAATTACAGAGTTGCAATCCTCATTCACTTGCTCAGGCTCTAAGCTATTGCAGCTAGGAGCCAATTTCTTCTCCCAAATTAATTTCAAATCAATCCACATTGAATTGCTCATCTATGGGAGTACATGATCATGCTAGGGGATTGACTTGTGGAGCAAACAAGCAGCTAGGCGAGGATCAAAGAAATGGATCCGTGTAGACATACCATCTTTGATGGAAATGCCAAGGGCTATGAAGGTGATGATCATAGTGAGGAGAAGAGAGAAAGTGGAGTAGAGTCGCAACGAATGCAAAGAGGGCACCAAAAATGCAAAGAAACTATAACAGGCACCAGCTATGGCAATCCAGACCGATAACCCGATGTTGGTGGGATCATCGCTGTAAGAAACGTAAATTGCCTGCAGGAGGAGCCAAAAATAAAATTCAAGAACTGAATTAGCTCAAGAATCTTAAGCTTTACAAATCATCCAAATTTAGTATAAACAGCAACAGCAATCATATCACAAGCAGCCCAATTTTTTCCCTGCAAAATTTTGCAGCCAGGCCACAAGGTTCAACTTTCACAAGGTTCCTTTTAGATGCCTTTTAGTTTTCCATATTCTGAGGAGAAAAACATGGAAGTTGCCATATTTAGACACTAGGTTCTTGGAGGTTGCCAAAACATAACAGGATTCTTTAGCTAGATCAACTTACTCAGAAGGACATGAACTGCAGATGATCATCCTTGAGATGGATAGATAGATAGATAGACATGTACCTCTAAGGATGTACCAGCCCATATGAACGTCCCAATACAAAAAACAACCAAGATGATGTACTGCAGGATCCAGACCGCTTTGTACATTCCCGGACCTGAAGCACGCCGGTAACACATTGTGCCAAAGAATTATTAGCATGCAATTTTGCGATCTCTCAGATTCAGCTGCCGTAAAGCACTGCCTGGATTTTTCCTTTGTATTTTCAGCTCCCTGCTTGAAGAAACCTGTTTTCAGCAAGCGGGATTTTCTGCGGCGGAAGGTACCAGCCAGTCTGTCACTATTTCTAAAAAGTGAAAAAATCCCAGCTCTGCTTTAAGTAGGAAAAGGACCCGAGTACAGGCCCTTCTGTGATTTTCGACCTGTTCCTCGGCCTAGTGGCCTCGGGAATCACGGAAGGGCCTGTACTCAGGTTCCGTGCCCCTATGCAGGCCCTTCTCCTATACCAAAAGACTCTAGCATATAAATGTATATAATGTGTTCATCGATTGACTCTAGTACTAATCTTCCCTTCTCTGAACACACATGGAATCCATTTTTTACTAGGTGAACTTTCTGAACTAGCTGCTCGTGCAGAGGATGTCGTAGTACCGTAGATGTAGTGGGCAAGATCACGGGTTCGAATTTGGCGCTTCCCTCCAGTTTCATGAAGACTACCCAACAAGCAATTGTTGTAGAAGGAGACAACAATGAGCAGGAACATGATAATGGGCCAGCGATCCACCCTAAATGTGCCATGATGAGATAAGAATAACCCAAGACGTAACTGCTGTCACTGGCAGTTATCAAATTGAATCCCACCACCCACCATGGATCTGCAAACCAACAACAACAGCAACAAATTACACAGTAAATCCAAAACCTTGGACTCATCATGTAGTTGCTCTTCTAGATATAGAATCCCAAAGAACGAATCGTTTCTAATTAAATTCTCAGCTTAGATAATGAGAGAGTTTGCCAGCTGAGAATTAGAGCAAACTTCAAGAAACAATTCACGGAGCAGCTACAAAATGTTGAATATTGAGCTGGGAATTGGATTTTGGTGCAGCTGGCAGGTTTGTTATAATACCTTTGCCGATGACATGGGGGGATTCTGCTGAAGGTGGAAGACTCATCGTTCTTCCAGAGTTCAAGACGCGGTTGTGTTCAACTGTAACTGGTAAAGATTCTCCATCAATAGCACTTGCAGCTGCAGCTAAATGTACAGCTGGATCATCATTGTCAGCAGGCATTTGGAGAGATCCAGGTACCTGCTGCACTGAAATGCTATGGAACTCCTGATAATTACCTCCAGCTCCATGATTGTTCATTGCCATCTAATTCTTAAGTACCCACGACTCTGAACCCAAAAAAAAACCAAAACAAAAATGACAGACTTTTTTCAGAGCTGCTGTGATGGTACTTACAATTTTGTAAGTATGCACTAGAATTCTAGTGTAACCCACATGAAAGTGTAGTACACAACTAGACTGCTCAATCCAATTCCTACCACAAATGAATCTTCTTCTGCAAACTGCAAGAAGTCTGACTTCCCAAGTGATAGTTCACTGCAGCCTGCCTGCACTTCGTGGTAAAATTTGGGTACCCAAATTCAACTATACTACCCAAATGAAGGACACAAACTTGTTCATTAAATCCTACCAAACTCTTTCATGCAAGCTTATACTCAAATAGTCCCAAGTGACGAATGTGGCTAACTTGAACCCACTACTTACACAAATAGCTTGATGACTTTCAAGAAAGTTGATGCTCCTTTATGTTGCGGCCTTCATGGCTGGGGAGCAACTTGAAAATACAGAGGAAAAAAAAGTGCCAGTGCTTTACGATTATTAGATCATCAAGTCCACGTGTCACTTTAACAGGGCTCACCCACTTCATAAGCACCGTCCCGTAGGTCTCATGATCTATTTACAAGATTAAAGCAAGTCTCCTTTGTAGTTTGGGTCAGTAGGGGAGGGGTTGAAATGTGGGAGTCTTTGTGTGTGTTATGGAGCTCAGAGCGTCTCCACCGGTGCTCGGTATGCGACTCCAGACAGTAAAATTTAGTAAAATTTATTGTGAAAAAGTCAAAATCTGCCGGTTTAGCCTAGGAAATTGGTTTTTCTGCACCAAATTCATGCAGCTTGCCGTGGCTGGTTAAATGCACAACACAGTTGTGCACCTCCAAAAAAGAGTAATAAATTGGACCTGACTGCGGCTCAGTATTTCTGATTGGTCGATCAAACTGATTGGTCCAGGTGGTTTGCTGTTAGTAGTTCCCACGTATATGCAGTTCCAGTTAGAGTTTCATTGGTGGGGTTGCCCAAAAAAAAAGCCTATACTTGGACATTTAATCTTATTATCTAGAGTGACATACTGAGCACCGGCGGATATGCTCTTAAACAGAGATATTATCCTATCTTGGCTTATATATGATGTTAGAGGTTTTACACAAATTGTTTGACTGATTCTTTTCGCCCAACATAAGCTAGAGATGCAAAGTTGGACGAAGTGTGTACTTGGTTATAGTGGGAAGGGAGGCAGGGAGAGGAGGTAGTTCAAATTGGATACTATTGACACTAGTTCAAAATTTAAGTTTCTCATTTACTATTTTGGTGGTAAATTTTATAAACATTTAAAAAGTTTAGATTCCTTTAAAGTCTTGAAGTCAACTAACTATAGGGGGAAAATATTTGAAAATAGAATCCAAGATGTTTGTTTCATATGTAGCCTAAATATAAGTTAATGTAAATTTAGCAATTGTGAAAAAAATGTCGTAGCTATAAATCATTAAGTCGATTCTATGCTGGCTTTTGAGCCTACTCAGAATTCTCAGATAAATCAATGACCCATTTCAAGTTTTGCAAACCTTGTCCATATTGTATTGCAATCATTTTCTTTAACTAGATTAATCGCATGTCTTTTCAAATCTTAAATTTTGTAAATATGTCATGTGTTCTTTTTTCTTTGATCAAGTACTAATATTAAGATTTAAATAAATAATAGACATTAAAATTCGATGCAAGAATAAAAATTATAATTAAGTTTATGTTGACTTAAATATGTGCATAATTAAAAACAAGTAACAACAGGGCCCCAAAAAAAAATTCACTCCTCCAATATCTTAAAAGAAACCTAATTTGATGTTCAATAATATAAAATTTTAACACTTAGTGTTTCCACACCCTTCCACCCAAAGAATTTGTGTAAGTAGAATTTAAACTAAGTTACAATATGTTAACATCCAAAACTTCCCACTGCCTGCCACATAATATTCCATCCGAGTCCCCAGGGGCCAATGGTATGTGTTTTTTCCTTTCTCCATCTCAAAGTGTACTAACACTGGTATCAAGGTCACATGCCTATCCTGAACTCAATGGGACTCTCCTTGCACTTCAGATAGTACTTCCCTCACAATTTGGTCGAAAATTTCATTCCACATTCCTGATTTCAGCATTCCCTTCGTGAATTCACCCTGTCTTTGAGCCTCCTTTCACACCCTAGCCCCCTCTTTTAGTGGTATCCGCAAAGTAAGGAAATTTTATTAAATTGGGCTTTTCCTCTCAACGTCAACCTCTTTGGTTTTCATTCAGGAGCTCCAAAGGTCCTCCACAGCTGCTTTGCACTTCCAACCAATATAACTCATTGAGTATTGTTTTAACTTGACTGTGTCTTTATGCATGGCGGCTTTTTGTTTTGCAACATGTTTTTAAGATTGGAAGCTCTTGTCCAACTTTTTGATGTCAGACGGTTGTTCATAATAGCAAGTGATGCAAAGATGTCATCTTTCCATCACTTGCTAGATTATGTCACCTAATACTCACAAGTGCATCATCCATTAGAAAGTGTTTGGCCAGTTATTGGGTTTTCTTTTGCCATCCTTTTCTTTTCCTTTTTCATTTACTCTTCTTCTTTTTTTTCCTTCCTTTCTTTAATTTTCTCCTTGTTTTCTTCTTCTTTACCTTGTTTGTTTTTTCTGATTCCTTTTTTCTTTCTTTCTTCTCCCTATTTCTCCTTTTTTCTCTTTTTTTCCTTGTTTTTTTCATTCTTCTATAGCAACAAATTATTAAAGCAACTCATTGTTCATTTTTAGTTTGTTTTGCAATGAAGCTCCATTGGTGTGTTTTTGGTGTTTGAAGGGTGCCATGCAACTATTATCACCCCTTTATTGTCATCATCACCTATCCTCCAAACTTCAATAGTTGTCCAAGTAAGTATTGTTCGTGGGCATTTTTTCAAAAAAATCATGTGGCCTTCAATTGTAGATGATGATGACAAGCTTATAACTCATTGTCTTCTTTTTCTCTAATTTTGTTTTTCATTTGTTTCTCTCTTTTTTAAAAACGATAATAACAAAAATAAGATTAAAAAAAGAAAAGAAAAGGAAAGAAGAAAGGGAATAGAAGGAAAGAAAACCATAACCAAAAAAAAAAAAAAGAAAAAAAAAAATGGAAAGGGGAAATTTTTTTTTTATTTATTATAAAATTTTTTAATATGTTTTTGTTTTTTTTTATTTATTTTTA
>Ga0116231_10012918_pt1 | contig 12002 bp, 4 predicted proteins | sample S1TSphgellanicum_2_FD_89695 | JGI IMG/M metagenome (GOLD analysis project Ga0116231, IMG submission 89695) | Host-associated microbial communities from peat moss isolated from Minnesota, USA - S1T2_Fd - Sphagnum magellanicum MG | ecosystem: Host-associated > Plants > Peat moss > Unclassified...
AATGTGTCCATAAATAGAGGAGATTGTCACACCTTGAATTTGTAATCAAACTTTGAATGAGGTTTTTGCCAATTCCAATCACATCATTGTGAACACTTGCCACAATTTTAGAATCATAGGATAGTGATAAAATTCGAACATTGTTGTTCAAGTCTTCAGGTAGCCACTTTTTTGGCCAACATATGCACTCTTCTTTATTGTTGGTGGGGCATGTTGTCCATGTTTCCTTCCATTCATCATTTGTGCCAAAAGCAATCCCATGAAAAAAAACGACAGTCAAATTTGGATTATTGGAATTGCAAGTGGGATTTAAATCATGCACTGGGTATGTCTGCAAAAGAAAATGAAAACGAGTCAACACAATTGTTTTAAACATCTCTTGGAAATTATTTGATTATACATGAAATAAGATAAATGAAATATACAAATTATTGTAATTAGATAAAAGCAATAATTAGTTGAAAATATTAAGTTTAACAAGATGACAATAATAGATGAAATGGAGAATACCAAATCTATCTTGCATGACTAACAAATGAAGATCATTCACATGTGTCATAGACCTCAAAGTTTCAAAACATAATTCAATAAGTAAAGGTTGTTACATAATAGGTGGAATGTATGCGACACAATGAAGGTTAATGCTAAGAATTGGATTCTTTCAAGTTTGGGTTGATTTGTATTTCATGACATTTTCCCCAACATTTGAGCCTCTAAGGCCTCCAATAGCTAAGGAATTGGGACACAAACCCAATAAGAATGTCCAAGAGCATTTTAATAATTTGCTTTAGGTTGTTGGATTAAGACTACACATTGAACTTAACTATAATGAAAGATCCAATCTTTACAAGTTCAACATATTCTTAGTCAATGCCAAATTTTGACAAATTTGCTTTTCACCAATTCTACTTGTTATAGCAAATGAGTCATTGGCTCAATGTAAGAGGCTATAATGATGACACTATTTCGTATTGTTTTAAACATCATTTCATATTGTTTTTATCTAAACAACCAAACAGGAAAGTAAGCAAAGAAAAAAACGTACGACAAGGAAACTTGTAAATGATTGGGGACATTCAGGTACCCTAGTGGCTTAAAGGTATGATTGTGAAGTTCTTCATTGGGAGTTCAAATCCGAACTAGACCTCCTTCTCCTGATGCTTTGTGAGGACAATAAACTATCATGGTTGCAAGGGTCAAGGAAAAAAATTTCAACACCCAAACAAAATTTAAAAAAAGAAAATAAAAATCAAAGTTCAACGTGTAACTTGGGAAAGCCCAAGACAAAATTGTGCAAAGAAAGCTCATCATAAGATTAAGAAGAAGCACCACATTGTTGTGCCATCCAGAGCTTGAAGGAGCATTTTTAGCGGGGACCAAAGGTGTTTCAATCGCAGCAGGGATCGGCACAACATCTCTGTTTCTTTTTGGTGGCCCTTGTGAAAGATCAACTCCTTTTCGGTTGAGGCCATATGAATTTTCCATATTTCGCACAACTAAAATTCCTATTGCTCACTGCTCTCATAAATATTTTTCTCGTAACCTTTTGGTCTCATAAAACCTGCTACAAATCCTTTGCCATCCCAATAGCATACACAGGGTATGATGGGTGTCCCTCACATCACGGATTCCTGCAAGCTAAGCTGATCTTTCCACTAGATCCCCACAAAAAACATCAACCCCTTTCCTCTTCACCATGAAACTCCCTGAAATTCTCACGCTCTTCTCTTCTTACTCCTCTTTCAACTTTTAAGCTGATCTTTCCACTAGATCTCCCCAAAAAACATCAACCCCTTTCCTCTTCACCATGAAACTCCCTGAAATTCTCACACTCTTCTCTTCTTACTCCTCTTTCGACTTTTCTCACAGAAGAAGAAGCTCTCATAAAACCTGCTAGAAATCTTCTTCCATCCCAATAGCATACAGAGGGTATGATGGGTGTCCGTCACATCACAGATTCTCGCAAGCTGATCTTTCCACTAGATCTCTCTCCAAAGAACATCAAACCCTTTCCTCTTAATGATCTTCCTGGAATTCCCACTCTCTTTTTCTTACTCCTATTTCGACTTTTCTCACAAATGTTTCTTCTTCTTCTTCTTCATTTTCTCCTCCCCCAGAAACTTCTAGAAGGGTTTTGCCGTGACTCTTCAGACTGTAGCGTTAGCGCTTTACCGATTTCTTGGCCACTGAACAATTCATTACTTTCTTTTTCTGGGAACACATGTCTCTATTTTCTACTCATAATTGAGGATGGAATATGCAATGTCACCTTGAGACTTGTCAAGCACGCTTTCTTTTTTTCCCTCTGGCCTCCTCCGTTGTTATCATCATGACTTTTGTTCACATCCACACAACGACCTCTCATTTACCAAAAAAAATATAGCCGAAAAAAAAGCTAAGTCATAAATTTTTAAAAAGTGCTAAAATCAAATCAAATGCTTTTTGAGATTCTCAATAGCCAAAATTTCAACCAAATCCCAAAGAAAAACCGTCAGATTTCCATGCAATGGTTTTCAAGTAGGTAGCCAAAAATAAGAGAAAGAATGTTTAAGATTTTGTAATGCCATATTTTAGCTCATAGCCAAATCTGACTACATCTTCCTACCGATGATAGCCACTTGGGCTATATCTCAAAACTCACCCCAAAAAATATATTGCTCCACACGTTTCCTGCTGTTGGCTGATTTCACCCAGTGCATTATTTAAGCGTTCTGCCCAGAGCTCATGTTGCATGCAGGCAATGCATGATTAATTGGGGCCTTGGGTGAATCGGCCAGGGTGAATTCACCCCCCCCCCCCACCATTGGGATCACCATCCAAACCCCCCAAAACCCAGTCAAATGGCCATATCAGGCCCCAAAATTTATAGATTTGGATTTAGGGACCCTGATTTTGTCTGAAGAAATGATGTTTTTAATATTTAGAATATTTATGAGCAATTTAAATGAGCTCTGCAGTTTTTACCATGATCCCAATGTGGGGTTCAATTTGCCTTGGTCAGGTTAACCTGGCCTACACTTGAGTGAAAATCCCAAAGTTTTTGGGGGCAGCTTCAAAGCATTATAGCTACATGTAGCATCCTTAGAGCATCTCCACCCCACACCTGCAAACACCCCTTTTCATCAAATCTTGCAGCAGGATAGCCTAACTCCTGCTCGGCTCCGGTATTGATGTCGGTTTTGCAGTGGTCATTTTAACCCCTTGAAAAGCTTTTTTCTACTTTGGATTTGGACATGTAGTGACTATTACTGGTCCAGATGTAAAGACATAAATGGTCTTGAACCAGTGGCTACGACTGGAGCAGCCTGGGGCGGGGGAGAAGGAAAAATTACATGGGGGGGGGGGGGGTCATAACAAATAAATCTGGAGTGGAAAAACAAAAGAAATTGTGTTCAGAAAAGTGATTTCTCTTGGTGAATTTTCGCACTGTGGCCAAATTTTTTTAAATAAAGAAATTGAGAAAATTCGTTTTAAAAGTTTGAATTCAAGAAATTAATGCTCAATATATGGAATTTTTTTGACAAAGTTTACAAACCACAAAATTGAAAAAAAGAAAAGAAAAAAGAGAGAGAGTAGAAAAAACACTGATAATATTTGTATGTGGTATATACCAGGTACAAATATTATGCCTTCACCAAACCAGCATCTATTCTGGTACCAACTTACAAACGCTTTGTGTTTGCTTTTAATTATTAAAAAATGTGGGTGCAATTCACTACTCCCCATTCATTCATTAGATAAGAAAATTCATTATTTTTTAACTAATTATTTAAACTAATGAAATCATTCAAGATTTAGTGAAATCACTTGACAAAACATCTTCTGTTTTGTTGTAGTTAAAATCATCCTTTAGAGCAGCTCCACAGATGCTCTGAGTATATTGCAATGGAACACAATATTTCACAAAACCAGGATTAGTTTCTTTTCTCTTTTTTTTTTTTTTTGCACAACCCCACACTAAAATTGACAATGCACATGATCGGTAACCGATCTAAATTTAGGGCCATGTACCCAGCACTTGTGGACCTGCTCTTAGGCCCACTTTACAATAGGAGTCAAGCCCCATGTTCAACTCAAATCACGCCATTCCTATTGGTGCAAAAGTTGAAATCAGCCCCAAGTGCTAAATTACACTACTAGGAGTCTCAAGGCCAAAAAAAGAAAAAAATCTTTTCAATCTGCCCCAAGTTACTAATAAATATTGAACTTTATGGCCTTGTGTTGGCCCCAAGACTGAAGAAACGGATACCATCAATTCCTTCACAAACAACAGACTTGGTTGCGGGCACCATAACACAAAGCAAGTCAGAAAACCAAAAGTGAGCGGAAAAAAAAAGGTTACTCGCTTTCACTAGGTTGATGGAAATAAAAATGTTTTTCCACATTGGTACTAAAAAAAAATTGTTTTATCTGCACACATTCACAACTTTGGTGAGTCTCAATTCACCAAATTGGTGAGTTGGGAGGCTTGTCACTATTCCAAGCAATGATCCTAGACTTAGAAACGTTGACAATCACAACTTAAGTGTTATGGCAATTCAAAATAAGTCATAGACAAAGTCAAACCCCAAACATAACTAGCTTCAATGTTGCAAATTTTCACCATTTTGCCTCAAAAAAAAATCCTCAAATCTACCACTAAAATCCACTACTCCAAATCCTTTAAAAACCTACTTCAAATCTTAGAAAAATTACTCAAAATCCCCTCTACAAAACACAAAAGCTTTAAACATTTCACAAAATGATTTGTGGCCAATAAGAAAGTTTATAGACATGGCAATAGGTTGCCATAAACTTTAAACCTCACTCTATAAAAAGTAGAGGGGTTCAACATCATTCCAATGTGGAATGGCAACATACATACATAATTCCAAAGCATAATTGACATTATGTGCTTTGTAATTAAGGGTTAGTTAGGTGATTGTGCACAAACTTTCATTCTTTTTATTTTAAAACATGATATGTATATATCATTCCAATCTCTAAATGGGCATTTGAAGGAGTAGTCATCATTTGCATGTGAAATGAAAAGAGATGCATAATATTATCATTCCAATGTTTAATGGGAATAGATGCATAATTGTATTGTGTAGTTGACACCACATGCTATTTAATTAAATGGTTGGTTATTTGATTGAATAAGCTATTATGTATACCTAATTAGGCATAATGTGCATTTTAGTGAAAAGAAGAAAGAGATTCTCATTTTATATGGATATTTCCAACATTGAGGACTTATTCAAATACAAAATTCAAAGGGAATTGTTTATCCTCTCTTAAAACCCTAAATTTAATAAGGTTTTGTATTTACTTGTGTTAATTTAACAAAGACCTAAATCAATGACGCAACTCTAGGATTTTTTTTAACACATTTTAAGCATTACATTTGTGGGCATCATTTTTTAACCTTTTTTTCCTTCAAAATTCTTCAATTATATTAGTAAATGATTGAAGTGATTTTCCCACTTGAATTGAAATTTCTATAATAAGTATGTAAGAATCTCGATTAAGTAGATGTTAAGTTTGAATGATTCTACAAGTGAATGAGTAACCTTGTTGGTAATGTTTGATAAATTTAAAACCAAGGGCAACATTGAACATCAAACCAAATGAAATCTGAATAAAACAAAAAGGTGTGATAACAAAATTATTCTTGAAATATTTTCAAGATGTGATATTTCATCCTTGTGTACAATAAGAAGTTTAAACACATGCCATATATATATATATATATATATATATATATATATATATATAAGATGGTAGTGATTTGTAGAGAAAAAAACATTTTCAAAGGGATGTGTTTATAAGAGGTAGGAGTTTTAGAAAACTATTGTTCACCATGAAAATCAACAATGATGCATGAAAATTCTTTCAATGTTGATGTGGATATGGATTCAGATCCATATGTATTTGAAGCAATTCTAAATAATTAAGTTTAGAAAAGATCTTTTTAGAATTTTCAATCACACGAAGACTTGGGAAATTATAATAATGAAAATCTAATAAAGGTTTTACAAATGAATAGAACAATAGGATCTAATAATTGGATGGGAAATTAACAATGTAATAAATTGTTATATTGACTTCTGTTTCATTGGAGGTGCAATAAAAAAGTAAAATGACAATACTAAATATGAAAATCATGACCTTCAAATTTAAGGAATAATAATAGGCCTCAAAATGGGTGGTAATTGGGTAAGCTATGTTTTTATGACAATTTAAGATGAACAACGTATGGGATCATCATTTTTTGTTAAGGCATTGTTTTGTTATTTAGTTGAGATTTTCTTAAAGGAACACAAACATGGGATTTACACATTTAGTTTCGCCCAAACTAGACACATGATTTGAAATTATAACGTTCATTTTTAAGCTTGAAAATATATATAGGGGACCAAACTAAAAATAACACCTAATTTGACATAAAATTAGTTTAGTCCCCAATCCCCTACTTCCAATGGAATTTTTAAAAAAAACTTACCCTCATGTAAGCCCTTCTTTTGGTAATGCCTTCACCCTTGTGAGCCCTTATTTTGGTAATGCCTTTGCCCTTGTGCTTTACCCTACATGTAAAGCACTTTGAGAAATTTCCTTGTGTATTTAGAGGACACCTTATGCATGAATATAATTCCTAAATAATTAGGACAAATCTTAGGTATTATGGAGAGAAAGCAAAAAGGGTAAAAGACATTGCCAAAATGTGATATTGGACTCAAATATCACCTTGTCCTAGGCCCTTTTTTTTTTTTGGGAACACCCTCAAGCTAGGCTTCACCTTACACCTTAAACACTTGATCGAGATTTCTCGATGCATTCGGAGTGTAGCTTGAATATCTTTCCGAGAGGGAGCATGGATTTTATGCCTACTTTTAAAAGTGGAAACAATCTTATGTCTATAAGTAGGCACAAGAACTCCACCCTTCTTCACTTTGCAATGTCCCTATGTTTAAGGTCATGATAATGGTTGCCTTTTGGTGCCTTCTAATGGATAAAGCCCATAAGATGAAGTTGGAGTTCCCAAAATGCAAGTCCAATTTCAAGTACTCTACTTATGTGAGGAATAATGCTTCAATCTTGAGGCTTTGTCTTACACAAGAAACACTCTTTTAGAAAAGAGGAGGGATATTGTCTTTACTCCTCAAAAGTGGTCCTTATGAGAGAAAGGGGTCTTATGTTTACAAATAAGTGTAAAATCGAGTTCATGAAAAAAAAATAAATTGTTTTCTTTTCAAAAGCAAGACAAATCTTAGGTTTATAAATAAAAATAAATCTCCCAAAATCCCTCAAGATCCTTTCCATCGAAAAGATAAAGAACATTACACTTACTCTCTAAGAATTGGAGGTATTATATGTTAAGGATGTAACCCAAGAAACTTCTTAAAGTTATAAATACATTGAAAACCTTTGAGTGTTTCTTAGCCTTCGATTAACACATGATTGGGTGTGACCAAGTCTTCAATTATAATTCCTTTTGCAAAAAACTAAATATTGGAAAGAATCTAGAAGTTGATGGCCTTGTTGTTATGCATCAAACATGTTTTCAATAACCTGAATAAGGTGGACCTTAAAGATCAATTGACATATTTACATGGACTTGACAAAATTTTATGGTTTTAACATCATGCCAAAACCCAACTTTCATGGCTATAACAATGTGAACAATGTTCTAAAATGAATCATGTAATGATAAAAAACATTTTGTCATACCCATTGAGCCATTCTTATGATTATATTAGTATTCTACATAATTATGTTCTAATTTTGGTCATGGTGACTATTACATGATTTACATGATTATATTCAGTACAACATGATTAAGGTTATATTTTCATGACTAAGATTTCTCAAGTTAATTGAATTATATATTAGTTAACAAGGATTATTAATCATTACCCCCCCCCCCCTTCATGAAATTTCAACTTTCTTTTTTCATATTGCATTAATTAGTGGAAGAATATTTAATTTATGATTTTATTAGAAACTTCTACAAATTAGAAAACAAATACATTTTTTTTTCAGGTATTTTAGTAGTACATGATAATTATTAATCAAAGAAGAAATTGCAAAGAAATATAATTCATGAATTTTATAACCATTAAAATTTTACATCCAATCAAATTGGGAATTTTTTTTAAAAATCGGTTTGAAAATACAGTTCTATTACAATTGATAGATATAATTAAAATATTGTTATTACATTGAAGGGTGAGACACCTTGCCTTAAATTTCATGTTAAAATTTTAAAACAAAAAACCTTAAACCCTAATCCCAATCCTAAGCCTTAAATTAACCACATTTGATTATTGGATTGACATGTGACATTTTGTGTTTGGTAAAAAAATGCCACATGTTTCTATATGATGAACTTTGTCATGGAGTTTTATTCATTTAAAACATTTCAGTACCCATGTGGTGTCCCATTATTAGTCCAAAAATTACCACATGTAAAATATTGATAGATTTACATATGTATAAAACTTTTAAAATTAATTGATGTATTTAATTAATCTTGAAATCATATTAAAAAAAATTTCATTCCATGATTCACTTTAGGTGACCACAAGTCTAAATTTTCAAATATAAGTTTTCATTTATTTATTTTTTCCATTTGAAAAAAATTAAAAACACGCATGGTTTTACACTAATCAATCAAATTATTATTTTTAGTATGTTAATGTTATATCCAATAACCTAGGTTTAACTAATGGTTGTTGTGTTTACAATTGTATGTTCAAAATGATTACAATTGTTGTCTGAAATGTTTATAATCATCATCTAAAAACATTGGAATCATATGTTTTAAATGACTAGACACATGGTTGGACATATTATGACTAGGACCTAGGTTGTGACTAATGGTGACAAATGACAAATCAATGTGAACTATGCATACATGTAATCACATGTATCACATAAGATTTCAAATGTAATCATGGATGGAGTCATAAAATGGCATTTTTGTAGCAATAGTAAAGTTTTCATTTTAAAATTTTACTTGATTCTTTCATCCTAAATGTTACAAGTTTTCAAAATTAAATATTTCAGAGTTGTGAATATGTTCAATAATTCCATTATAAACAGAAATCTAAAACCATTTTTTTTTTTTGGATTGTGATGTTGATTATACACTACATTATAAAATTGACCATTCATTGATTATGATATTCTTGGTGTGTTTCTTTCAAAGTTGAAAGGATTCAAATATAATTTTCAATTTTTTATCTCATTTTAAAAAAAATGAAATGCATTCAAGTTGTATATAATAAAATTTGATCAATTTTTAAAACAAACTAGTGGTTTGACACCTCTTGTGACAAAAAAAAATGAAGGTGTACTAATTGATCTTGACCGCATGTATGTAAGAAATTCATTTAAGGATGATATTTAAAAGGAAACTAAACCTCATTGAACTAGACTAATTCATGTGCATCAAGATTAAATACTAAGAGAGAACAATGGAAATTTGATTCTTGAAGACCATAGATCTTGAAATAAAGCACACAAATGAATGGAAATAAATAACATAAACATGTAAACAACAAAATGTATGCAAAAGTATGTTTCACATGTTTGAAACAAAATGTTGGGTGTTTCCATTGGGAATGATTGTACCATATTTGCTTCCACTTCCATGCCCACCCTTCCTTGAACATCTTTGGAATCTAACTTTAAACCCCAAGTTGCACACCAATTTGTAATAAAGATGGCGTCACAAAGAGGAATAACACAATGGGAAAGAGATTGTCAATAAATTATTGCAACTAAATCACAATCCACAAAGATGACATGTGAGGCAATTGCAAGATAAGGTGGTTCATTTTTTCATCACATTTGATTCTCTACATATTGTATTCTATTCAAACGTCATAAACACATGGTGAAATCATCAATGTGACAAACACATTTACAAATTGAAATTGTTAATTTGAATAAGAATATGCACATAATGATGAAAGTCAAAAAAATACACCAAACATATAGTCATGAACTTTCATCAAATTATTACAATTGTGATAATTAATTTTGATTACTATAAAAATGTGAATATTTTTTAGTGATAATAATTGTTAACCATAAATAAGTAATTTCAAGTTCGAAACACAATAATTTACAATAATTACATTCATTACTCTAGTTACAGTATAGTTAGTGTAAAAACTTTAGATCCCAATTTAATTATAATTTATAATGTATAAATAGCTTAAATATTATACAATTATTTATGATAATGCTAGTAAATGAATAATTTTTTTTATTTAAAATATTTTTTACAATAATTAATTTGATTAAAATCAATTTACTATAATTTTTTATAATTTTGTAAAAGTATTAAAATTTTAGTGTAAAAATTAGTATTGTAATAATAATTTGTCACTATATAAAATATTATAGGTTCTACATAACAATAGTTTATTATAATTAAATTATTTTAATTACAATAAATACGTTAATTATTCACATTATAGTAAAATTACCATAAGAATTCTAAATGTTAATTTACATTTAAAATTAGCAATATTATTATTAAGTGAAATTATAGATTATAGAATTTAGTTAATTTTTAGCATTGTAAAAAATTTAATAATTAGGGAAAATTTTTGTTGGAAGAATAATTATTTATTGTAATAAATAATTATAAATAATAGACATATTATTTGACAATAATAATGATAATTACATTAATTAAGCAAATTACGTTATGATTAATGTAAAAAGATTAAATATGAATTCTAGATTTTTGATTTTAAGTTCTAAATAATTTGATTATTTATATACATTTTTTGACAATTAATTTAATCACAATAATTCTATGATAATTATTGTACTTGTTTTTTATACACCTATGGATGATTGATGTATTGTCATCTTTACATATACCCTAATATGAGGCTAATATAAAATAATATTTTTTTCAAACCATGCCTAACTAATCCACGAGAATAATACATATATATACCATTATGAATGTGGAGTACATAATGTATACATAAGGCTTACTATACATAATTGTTAGTTACCATGACATAAAACACATGACTTACCCTATACAAAATTAGTAACATACATAACTTAATGTATAAATACGTATTAGTTATCATTTTTTTGTCACTTTTGCAACTAATGGGCCATACGAAGGCCTTCTAAGAGGAAAACAACATGAAAAATCATCTCATTGGAAGAATGAAAAACTTATAAATAGTTGCAACATAGTCATAACTGTGACCAAAAAATGCGTGATGTGATTTTCAATCACAAATGTAACCAATGCTAGTTGTAAACGACAATTAGTTGCATGTAATCACAAATCATTTGGTTACATTTTAGCCTTTTTCTACTAGTGACAATGTTTCTATTGATGAAAAGATCCGTTCTTTTCTTGGGCATCAAACTATCTTTGTCCATGTATATTTTTTCATGCATTCAAGTATAGAGAAAACTAGTTTTATTGTATTAATTTTTTTTCAATTTTAAATGTGTTTTAATAGGGAGTTGGGTGAAAGGTCACATCCTAATGTGAATAATGTTTTCTTGGAAGCTAAATCATTTTTGCTCACCATCTATTGGAGAACCTAGGATTTGAATTTTTTGACAAATCATCAAATAACTTGATAGTAATTGAGGTCTTTCAAAGAAAAAGAACATATTTTCATCATTATGACTTTGTTGACTTTGACAACCTCAATAAATATTTGTTTTTTAAAACCAAAACCATGCATATATACAAATGTTTGTAAAGCATGGCACAATAGTTGTTGTCATGTTTACTAAATAACATTTGCAATTGAGGTGTCAACATAATATGTAAAACTATTCTACATCATTTTTTGCCTTTCAACTTGTAGTCATAGTCGAGAGATAGTCTTGCCGTGCACTTACAACGAAAACATTAGTCCCAATCTCAATGTCATCCATCCATGTGTGATCTATCATCCATCATTATGTTTTGTAATTGACCAAAGTAGTTCAACATGGGACACATCACCTCGAGAGGCTTGACT
>Ga0116231_10012920_pt1 | contig 11999 bp, 5 predicted proteins | sample S1TSphgellanicum_2_FD_89695 | JGI IMG/M metagenome (GOLD analysis project Ga0116231, IMG submission 89695) | Host-associated microbial communities from peat moss isolated from Minnesota, USA - S1T2_Fd - Sphagnum magellanicum MG | ecosystem: Host-associated > Plants > Peat moss > Unclassified...
TAAAAGGGATGACAATTTGATATAAGGTTCTAGGATTTGGAATGTGTGAATCTAAATAATGAATCTATCAATGTTGAATTGTGAATGATGCTTGGAAGGCAAAATAATTAACTTCATTTACGAACGCAACCTAATAACTAGACATACATTCGCATTTGTCCTTCATCGGTAGCATTTGTGCTTTCAAACATAGTCACCTTGTAGAACCGGAGGTAGAGGGACAAAAGTTGCCTCACAGAAACATTTAAATGTTCCCCAATGCATCACATCTTTTTTGTTAGTCATTATTGAATAAATATGAATTTTTAATAGTGTGCAAATTCCTTACAGATTCAATGTTTCATTTTGAAAAATGATCAAAATTTTAAATCATCACCAAAAATTAAATTTTCACATTCTTTAGTTTTGTTATACTCTAAGCTATAACTTTTATTCATACATCATGTACATTATAACCCATTTATATGTGGTAAGGGACTCTTGAAGCTTTGAAAGTCTAAAGCCATTTTGAAACATTTTTTGAATTTTTGAAGTTTTAGGATTCCACATTTTTAAAATTGTGAATGTTTTTTTAATGTGGTTAATATGTTCTTATCATTTATATTTTTTTCAATGAAAATTCTTCTATTATATGAATCGTTTTGATAATCCTTTGCAAAATTGGCTCCATTTGATGCAATAGGTGCACATTTTCAAATGTTCTAAATTAAAACCAAAACCTAAAATTAGATCAAATGAATTTTTACTTTAAGTTCCTTAACATTCATGAAGGAAAAAGGATTAACTTGCCATGATTATTATGGTTTTAAATTGTAATTAAAAATAAATGTTCAATTTTGACTAATTATGTCTAACATCTAACGCCTTTTTTGGTTCCTAGTTATGTGTTTTGACTCTTTTGAATCTTGTAATCTTTTGCTGGTTGCAAGTGACACCAACTTGGTTTTCAAGGGATGATGTGATTACACTATAGTCGATTCCAGTGAATGCAATATTAAAGACATTATGTGTATCAGATTTTGCAAACATAGGTTGGGTTGTTAACCTAGGAAATGTAAGTAGTGGTGGAGTATCAACATCAACACAATTTGTCAATGTATCATCATCTCATAGAAGTGGCAAAAGCAAGAAGTTAGTGTCTTATACCAATTAATTGACATAAAAAACATGGAGTTTGAGATGGGTTTGTAGTAGCAGTAACACAATCATACTCATTAAACTATAGTGGTAGAACAGTTCGTTTTTAGCACACCTTTATTTTGTTCAGGTTAACTATGGTATAGTGGTTTTTTGTGTTAGTATCAATAACTTCCATTAATTGGACCTTTAGTGTTGAAGACGATGAAATTTGATGGGTTTAAAAATATTTTGCACATTTTAATAGATATTGAAACCATGCACTTTTGTAGGTGGACACAATGCAATATGTATTGTGCTACATTTTAATAGATGTTTATATTTTTACATTTGTAGAAACCTATATATGTGATAACAATTTAAGGTTATAGTCCAGGGGAAAGTGGGATTCTAAGGGCTACTTCCCATGTTGGTAATTTGGGTTGATTTGGAAATGCTAACAATTGTTTAAATGTTAGTTCATTTTTTATAATACAAATTTAAAAACTTGCTAGTAATATGTAAAAGCAAGTCTTCCCACATACTCATGTTTTGTTCTTCATGGAATAATGGAATGTGCTTCAACATGTGTTCCAGCAAAATGCAGAATGTAGGTTGATCATTTATTGGGTGTGAATATAAAGGTTGAAAAACTAGCATGTCTACAACGGTGTCTTGGAACAATCATTGCTTTAATTACATTTGTCATAAAACAATGTTTTGTAACATGCATATCACTAATAGATTATGGCAATGGTATTAAGTCCCATTAAACAATACATAAACAATAACTGAAAATATAGATTAAATGAAAACAAAAATTTAGGTACACAAAGTATTATGCACTTGCAAATACAAATTCATACCCACGTTTGTTGTCTTAAATTCCCTTGGCATCTAAATGCACATGTGCCTAGTTGCTTTTTCCTTTAGGTGATTTTGTATTTAAGCATGGGGTTCTAAGATTCCTCTATGCCTTTTAAAAGTGTTATCACTAGGATCAAATGGAAACAAAGGGTCTATGTCATGGTGATTAAGACCAGCAATCCCCCTAGTTATCATGTCTTGTTGTTTGCCTTTCAATGCCTTTAGACCTAATAGTATATGTAGTTGTAGCACTTGAATTTCAATGGATGTGGTTTTTATGTCATGAAATACCTAGTCAATGAGGTCCCCTAGGTTGACAAATACGATCTGGGTAGTAGTGGTTGTCATCTCCAAGCTACCAATGTTTTCAATTTTATTTTCAATGTCAAGTTTTTATTAGGGAGGTCATAAAAAACCATTTGTCTAGCTACTAGAGGACCCTTATTTACTCCATGGAATGTGCATGTACCCCTAACAATGGCATTGTCTGGAATGTTAAGGTGTAGCATTTTGAATACCTTCATTGCTTGTTTACATGTAATTCCTTGTTTTGCAAGTGGGCAATTGCATTGTGGCCATTCAAATGATGAAGCGTGAATGGTCCATACTTTGGGTGTGTGGTTGATGGATGTGGCAAATGCAATGTCCTCCCTATAAGACATTGGAATTTGGAATATTTCGAGCCCTTACAATGGAAACAACAATGCCTTCTTGTTTCTTGTTTTCACATATTTGAAAAACTTACATTGCACATTGTACCAATAGTGAGTATGAACACCTCCAACAAGACGAAAAAATCAACCAACCCATTCTACGTCCAATAAACCATTTTCTAGAAGAAAAAAATATTCATTTCATGTTGCTATGGAATGATTCCACCCTACATTGGTGTCCTGCCCTGCATGTGGAATGTTGCAATTGCCAACACACCACATTGTCGCCTCATGCATCCAATGGTCTTTAAGGTATGTAATGAATTAATATGCATTGGGGTAATTGTTTGCCATAATGTCTATTTGTAGTTGTGCCCATAAAACAAGATCATGATCTAGTGGACAAGTTCATGAATACATGATCTTCCCTAAAGAAGATAATACTTTTGTTCGGCCTTCCGCACTTGCAATTTCTTTTACAACATTTTTTGCTCATGTTTTGTGCACATGCCACAAACATTAAAAAAAAACTTTGGCCTTTAGCTAAACATTGCTACAAGGGAAAACATCAACTATAGAAATTAGGTCTTGCAATAGTCTAATAAAGTGTTTATGAATGTCAATATGGCATGAAATATACCATGTTTTGATAGAAACTAATGCTCTACAAAATAAACATAATTCAAGTGGCAAAGTATGTTGTGCAACAAAGTATGATCTACCACACTATTTTGTTTTGCAACAAAATATGCACTATAATACACAATTGATAAACATGGAATTGTAGGTAGATTTTGGGATTCAATCAAACTTCAACACATTGATTTCAACTTGAACATTGTCAACAAGGATAACATTAGGCATCCAAGTGTTTGGCATACATTTTGATAGTGCTCAAAGAATTAGGTCAAAATCATTCTCTCAATTTTTTCCAATGACAATGAATGCAACTAGTATCCCATTTTGCCATTCATCAAACACCATTACAATGTACAAAGGGCACTACAAATAACATGGAGCCAACATTAGTTACAATGTTGTGGAACATATTAATTATGGGGCATTTCATACAATAGCAAAAGTGGCGTACATTGCTTTGATGAGTGCTAATGTTGCATCAAAAGATATTGAATTGCCATGCCCAAAGTTTTGCATAATTTCCAACTACCATGGAGTTTGAATTCCTAATGTGAATGGAGTGTCATCTTGGGTTTGTGAATTGAGGTCCATAGGGGCATGTTGAAAATAAAAGAAAATTGAATCAAAAAAATTTAGAATCCACATATTGACATTGAATGGGTCGTTGCGGTGTTTTTGCCATAGTTCATCAACTTGCTTTTGTGCCAAGTTTCTCACATGTGATGGGAGAAAAAAGGTGTCTTAGGTCACAGGTTCATTTTTCAATGTCATCTCTCTAATATGCGTTTTGTGATGAGTCATTACTTGAACTGGGGATAGGCCTTGCCTTAGCAACCCCATTAAGTGTGCCTTCATACCATTTGATAGTTAGGAACTTAGAACATGTCAATATCCAATAACATCTTTCCCATGGCATACTTGACCCTCCTTGTTTTTATGTTTTGCATTTAGGTATATCAACCAATAAAGGCTCTAGTCCAAATATGGTTGCTTTGCAATGAAAGCTTTTTGACAACCACGCTTAATGGACATACCACACACTGTCTTTGAAATACGAATCCTCTATTGTGATTGATAGTTGGATTCCAGGAACTCCAATAAAGCCTTTTTCCCCTTCTTCTTGCTAGTTGTTCCATTCACTTAGTGATGCTTTCACTTTTGTTGTGTAGACAATAATAACTAAATTGCATGTCCTCCAAGAGTACATTGGTGTAATTTCTGGTCCAAAGTTATAAGAGAACTTGCAGCAAAATGACATAGGCAATGAGTTCCAGATTCACGTCAAGCCTTGAATAGGAAATTCATCCACATAGTATTCAGTTATTTAAAAAATTGAAATGTAAATGGTCACAATATAATGGGACAATTAATACCTTAATTCAATTTATATATCATGAAAGGATGGTTAGTAGCAAACTTTGGCAAGATTATAAAATCAAGGTACAACACCAAATCTTTGCAAAAGACATAGGATTCAAAAAGAAAAGGGAGATTGGAAGGAATATATTATAATGTGACCACCAACATTGCCAAAATTGGCATATGGTTAACAATGCCAAAATTGCAGAACTAAAACACACCACATCAGAAACTTAAGTGGAAAACAAAGACTACCATAAATCAAATGTTTTGCTCATTGTTTCCTTACCTTAAAACAAGTGATGTAGAGTTGGCTCTTGGGTGTGTCAATGTGTTTGGGGGATCGCAAAGCTTGTGCTCCTTTGTCCTTGTAAATTGGCAAGGGGATTTTGGATTGTTTTGTTCCCTTTGCACAAAATGTTCAAGTCGATCCCATGGAATGACCACAATTTCAATATGCTTATAAAGATCATGGCCAAATGTAACATGAAACAACCATGTGATATGATCCTTTTAAAATGGTTTAGGAGGAGGTGATTCATTAGTAAAAAACTCCCCTTTTTTAATCAAAAGTTTTCAATTACATGACATTTGCAAGTATGTTTCAACTTAATTTTAAATTTTTAAAATAAAATTATGGCAATTACCAATTAAGTTGATTTGTTTACTATATGGGTATATAGTTGAAAACTTTTTTCAACTGTGTGGTCAATTGCCAAATATTCTCGAGATCAACAATGTTTCCAAGTCGAACTTCTAGCTATATTGGTAGACAATGTGAAGCATGTTTCAACTAAAGGGTCATTTTCGAAATATTCTTGGCATCTAAGGTTCTTTAGTTGGCACACAATTAAGACATTGATTAGTGTTCAACTATTTTTGATGATAAAATGTATTAAAAATTGGATGATAAAATGTACCAGAGGATGGATGAAATACAATCTTGTTTGCAATTATCTTTTTCAACTAGGTTAAATAACTAATAGGCAACTTTAATTTTATACATATAATATTGTAATATTTATTTAAAATTATGATAACATTAAATTACATGTAAATTTTATTTGTATAAATGAATGGTTTTTTTGTGTGCATATAGTTATTAAACTTTAATTTCAAAATAAATTTTAATTTTAAAAAAATGTTAGTATTAATGTTTATGTTCAATACACATGTAATTTATTATTAATATGTAAATCATTACACTATATCAAGTAATGATACATAATTAATAATATTGTGTAACTATAATGTTTCTTCATTTTTATGCACATGATATCTTAATATTTGTTTTAAATTATGATAAACACTAATGTACCCTATGTCATTGGCCCAAGTTTGAACGCATTTAATTGAATTCTCCTTCCAAACCCTTTTTTGCAATTTGTTTGAATTTCCAACAACAATATGTACCCACCAAAAATTCAATAATATTTTTCACATTTTAGGTCTCAAAATTACAAAATCAACTTTATTAAATCAAACTTGGTGAGGGCTTTCCAATAATACCAAGGATGCCCCCAAATTCCAATATGGGTTTCAATCTTGGTTTTTCAAAAAATTCAATGAAAAAATGGTTCAATAATCAATAGATTCCACACTATGGCTCTAAACATTCTAAATCAAGTCATTGCACCCCTATTCATTGAGAACTTTTTGATGATCAGTTCCATAACATAACCCAAGACACCATGGTTTGGGAGATATCATTATGACAAAACAAAACAAACTGCCTTCCTTCATGGATAAATAAAGTAACATTTGTTATTGGCCCCAAGTGTGAACACATTCAACTCATTTTCCCTTCTAAACCTAATTTGTTATAATTTGTTTGAATTTTCAACAACAATATTCATTCAAAATTCAATATCTTCCACACCTTAAGTATGAATATTATGAAATAAATTTCATTAAATCTAACTCAGTGATTATTTTCCAATAACACCAAATGCACCTTATGATTCGAATACAATTTTTATTTATGATTTTATTAATGTTTATTAAGAAAATGGTTCAATAATCAATAAACTTTGCATTGTAGTTCCAAAAAATTTCAACCCAAGTCAATGCACCTTTATTCATTGTTAGGTTTTCAAATATGTCAATAACATTATATGAAGTAATTTGGTTTGGGAAATTTCAACATGATAGAATAAAACAAAACAAACTATCTACCTTCATCAATAGATTAAATTATGTGTAACTTATCTTTGTATAAAATGAATGGTTATGTATGATGCAATTTTTTTTTGTGCCCACAAATAATAAAATTTGATTGAAGGAAATTTAAGGAAATTTTGAAATATAAATTTGTAATAATGTGCATATTTAATACACCTAATTATTATTTATACATGAATTGGATTTTAGTTTACAACATATCAAATAATGATACATAATTAATAATGTTTGGTGGAATTCTAATGTTTATTAATCTTTATAGCCATGACATCTCAATATTTTCTTTAAATTGCAATAAAAATTCATTAAACATTAAACTACATGTAAATTCTATTTGTGCAAATGAATACTTATGTATGATGCAATTTTTTGCGTGCATATAAATATTCAAATTTAATTCCAAAATAAAATTTAAAGAAAATTTGAAATATGAGTTTGTAATAATGTAAGTTCAACATATGTAATTTTTAATTTTTTTGTAAATAAAAGGTTAATTTAAAACAAATCAAATAATGATACACAATTCATAATTTTGTGGAATTTTAATGTTTATTCATTTTTATATGTATGATGTCTTAATATATTTTAATAGTTACAATAAAAATTAATTAAGTATTAAAGTACACGTAAATGTTTTTTGTATACATGAATGATAACATGTATGATGATTTTTTTTGTGCATATAAATATTACAATATAATGAAAATAATTTTAAAATAAAATTTGAAATATGTTCAATACTTGTGTAATTTATTATTTCCACATAGATTCAGTTTTAGTTTACAACATGTCATGTAATGAGACATAATTAATAATTTTTAGAATTTTAATTTTAATTTTAATATTTGCTACTAGTTCCAATATTTTTTTCATTTATTAAAATTCCTTCCTTATTTATTTATGATTAAATTATAATAATTCTTAGAATAATTAGTAAAAATACTTGAAATTATCATATAATTTTAGAAATTATTGTTATTTAACACTACTATACTCTAAAATATTTTTTCTTATTTATTATTTATTATACTAGGTCATTTAATAGTTCCAACAAGTTAGATGAAAATATGAAAAAAAAAGCTAAATAATTAGCCTAACCTAACTATTAGCTACAATATTATTATTAATGTTGTTGTTGTAATTGTAGTCAAATATTAATTATCACAACATTATAATAATTATTGTAATTGAAATATAATCTAAATTTTATTATTGAATATTTATATTTGAGTTAATTCTTTGTTTTATGAAATGTTAATAAAAATTTCTAATGAATTTCTAATTTTAAAAAAATTCAGTGATAAGTTATTATTTAATAGATAAATTCATTTAATTGCTGAGTTTTAAACAAAATAACTAATCACCATATTATTTAATAAATGATGATAATATGTTTAATTGTTTAATTATATAACTATATAGTTACAAATAGTTGATGAATAATTACTATAAGTAATTAAAGTAAGTAGCTAGACCTAGGCTAAGTAGATTATTAATTTAAGTCTAGGCTTAACGAAGCTTAGAGTAGCTTGTACAACTAGATTACAACTATTTGAATTACAATTAGGTTGCAACTAGGTTACAACTAGAGTAGATAACAAATGGTACTTTATCATCAACTACTTTCAAATTTTCCCTCATTTCAACACCAAATTGAATGTTTTTATGTCATTGGAAGTGCAAAACAAAAAGGTACAAATGTTCTTTGAACCTCAAAAGCAAAGGAACAAAATAGAAAAAGGAAGAAGAGAAAGAGTGATATTTTGTTTCAAATTTTGTCTCTAGACCCCTTTTATTTCCGGCAATTATATCTTGTTCATTTCTCGTTCATTTTGAACAATTTCAAAGGTTACAAATGTGTTATCTCAAAATCTATAAAATTTGTTTAAAATGAAAAGTAAAAAAAAAATAGTTGAAAAGTTTAAGCTTCAAAATCATATTGAACACTTATGAAAAAATCCAAAACACAACCCCCTTCACTTTGAAAGGGCATATCTTGTTCATTTTCTATTAGATTGTAATGTTTTTTACATATTTAGATATGCAAGGTGGAGGATTACAAAATTGTTTTAAGTTTCAAAAGGAACATACCATGGACAAGAGAATTATAATGATCTAATATCGTTAAGTGTTCGGTGATAGGTGTGTCTACCCTAGGTTACAACTAAAATCTTTATCCAATATTGTTTGGTTTCCATTCCATGAATCCAAACTATATAAAGGAATGCATTAGGATTGTTGGAGAACATAATAAAAATGAAAATCTAATAGCCATTTGGGATGAACCAATCAAAAGCATTCAACCCTAAATGCTAAACCAAATGAAATAAAATTTCATTTATTAATTACCATGTGGTTTAGGTCTAGGCCTAACATAAGTGCGTAGATCTAGCCCTAACTTAAGCCTAAATTAAATGGCCTATGTTTAGGTTTAACCTCGGTGCCTAGCCTTAAATTTAACTTTTGTTTAAGCACCATGTGGCCTAACTTATTGATGTGGATGTGCCAAGTGTCATTTAACTATTTGTTGATGCCACATTTTATGAATGTGGCATGTGTCAACATTGTGAGTGTGCCACATGTCACCAAACCACTGGCCAAATGTTTGATTTACATAATTGTAACATAGTCAAAATGTTCAACTTACATAGTTGTAACCTAGTTTAAATTGTAATTATATTTTTGGCTGATGTCATGTTTAGTTAATGGATGAAGTTCATCTTTTAGTCGAATGTAATTGACAACATCCCTCAACTATATTGGTGGAACAATTTTGAACTAAATTGGTAAATAATGGCTATTATTGTGGTGTTGACACGTGGCATACACTTTTGATTATAATTTCATTCTCAACTTGTACTCTTCGACATGACTAGTTAACAATTGCAAAAAATGTTTCCCAATTGCAAAAACTAAATTACAACTATATGTGTAGTTTTCGACTTGGTTTGTAGTTAAAAATGTAGTTACAAAAGGAGGGGTTTTCTACTAGTGATTGCATGGTTTCCTTCAGTGTTTCAATTAAATCCTTTTCCTTTTAAGCAATAAAAGGTTCACGTAGTAGGATTTTTGGGATTCCTACATCATCCACAACAACATTATCATAATTTTGGTTTAACGTTGCATAAAAAAATTGTAATCCTTCGAAAAAATATTTGTTACAAGATAGTGATTTGGAAGCTTTAATGAAGAATACTAAGCAAAATTAACATTCTATGGCAAAGATTATTGTAGACATTAAAATTCATATTGTCATAATTCTACTACATTATCAACAAAAAAGTAAGGTAAGTAAACCCTAAGTCCTTGAAATAAACAAGCATAGTGGAATTTGAGCAATAATAAATTCTACTATATTTTTTTCCTCCTTTAGAACAAGGTCAAAAGCTACCTTGAATGTGGGTTGCTTTAATATAACAACAATGAAAACACGAATGTTTTCAATTTTTATAAAATATAAATAAACAAAACTAAAATCCTAGGTTGGAAACTTGAATGGAGTTTGTAAGCAAGGATGTTGGAAAGAACATTCATGAGGAAGCATTGGATTTTGATAAGCAAAGCAAGGTTAGCAAACCCTAAACATTGGAGATGATGTGTTAGAGTAGAGGTGCAAGGGAAGGTTGTTATTTTGACTTCATAGGATGGAATTGCAAAATATTGAACATTCTACAATTAAATGCATGTAAAGAACACAAACTATTGCTTCAATATTTCATCACCAAAAACAATTTTGATGTATTCACTAGAAGAAAAACATGTATTTTCGACTACTCTTTGTGACTAAATTTTAGTCGCAAGAGACATTTTGCAACTAAAATCCTTTTAGTCGCCTAAGATAAGTCGCATGTGATAAACTAGTCGCAAAGAAAAAGTCAACAAATACATTTCATCCTTTGACTCCATTGTATACGTATTGTCACATGCGACTAAGATGCAACTATTTTTGTCACAATTGAAAGCAAGTCATGTGTTGCCACGTGTCTTAATATATTATTATTATTATTATTTTGAAATAATCTAAGACATTCAATTCAAATAATTGGATGATCTTATATTATGAAACGTGGCCCAATGTAAATATGCCATGTGGCATAAATATTTAATAAAACATTAATATTAGGTTGGTAGGTACTTAAGTAGGTACATAAATGGGTGCCTACAATCCTTACCTACCTACCTACCTACTTAAGTAAAAAGAAAAGTAGGTAGGTTCTACCCTCCTAGGCTAAATACCTACTCATATAAGTAGGTACTTAGATAGGTAGGTACATAGGCCGACCTAAATGGGTAGGTCAAACTAGGTACCTACCTAACTAGATAGATAAATAGGTTGGGGAGGTAAGTATTTTAAAATTGTGCATTATTTGTTTTTTTATTTTGGGTTGAACCTTTTGATTAACTCATCCCACGTGCACAAATTTTTTAATGTGAAATTGAATGGGCATACCCCCCTTGTTTATATAGTGTTCAAAATAGGAATGAAGAACAAACAATATGGGATAAGTTTTGAAGTTGCAACTTCCTTACAAACTAATTGCAATTTCAAAACTTTCTTCATGCTTTACTTTCTTAGTTTTTAGATTTTTAAACAATTCAAGTACTAGATAATTAGATAATCATTTAATTAATAATGATGAAATTTACATATATTTAAATTATGAATTATACACTACAAATATTTAATATTCATTATCAATTACTTAAATAAATAATAACTTATTAATATTTAACAAACTAGCTATCTAGTTACTCACAAGTCATTAATACATAATTTATAAATATTAAAAATATTTTATTACTTTTTAGAATATTATTGAATTATATATAATATAATTAATGTGAAAACTAATTTAATGATTATACTTTTAAATAAAATATTTAAAATATTTATTTAAAAATTATAAATAATGAATTAACAATTGTTATTAGAAAGTAAATTCTTACGCAAATTTTTTTAAAATTATTATTCAATTAATTACATTATTTATTGTATAATACAATTTATTGTTGTAAAAATTATGATAGGTCAAATAATTTTTTTCTCTGGGTAATTATTAACTATAAATACAATAATTTGTTAAACATAGCATTAATTTTCATAATTACTATAAAATTACTATAAAATATTTATCATAGATGATTAATCATAGAATTTTTAAAGATAATATTATTATATAATAA
>Ga0116231_10012921_pt1 | contig 11998 bp, 10 predicted proteins | sample S1TSphgellanicum_2_FD_89695 | JGI IMG/M metagenome (GOLD analysis project Ga0116231, IMG submission 89695) | Host-associated microbial communities from peat moss isolated from Minnesota, USA - S1T2_Fd - Sphagnum magellanicum MG | ecosystem: Host-associated > Plants > Peat moss > Unclassified...
CTAGCCCAGCGGAATCAAAAGTTTTTTGCGCGCTTTTTTTCAAAAAAGCGCCTCTTACTTGGACAAAACGAATTAATTCTTAAAAATTGTCAGCCATACGCGGCATAAAGCCCTGTCCGCCTGTCACATTTCGGCGTAATGCCTGGACACAGCATGATTTTTTTGGGTGGAGAGTTTCCCCGGTGATCAGGTTATCGGTCCCGTTCCGGCAGGCATTGTCGCGCCTCACATTGCCGGTGATGCTGATGTTCTCACTCGGGTTGATTTTGATCGGCCGGGCGGACCAGAGCTTTGCCGGGCATTTGCGCGGCGGGCTGGATGATATTTTGGCCCCCGCCTACGGGCTGGTGGCCGGGCCGATCGCGGCGGCCGAGCACGGCACCGGCATGGTTGGGCATTTGTTTGATTTGGCGTCGGAAAACCAGCAATTGCGCACGGAAAATGACGAGCTGCTGCAATGGCAGGCGGTGGCGATGGCGCTGGAGGCGCAGAATGACGCGCTGAAACAAACCTTGCATTACGTGCCTTCGCCCCAGCCAGAATTCTATACCGGTGACGTGGTGGCCGATCTGGGTGGGGTTTATGCGCGCTCCGTGCTGGTGGTGCTGCCGGCCAATGGCACCGATCCGCAGCACCTGGTGGGTGCCGTGGCGATGGATGGCCGCGGTGTGGCGGGACGTGTGGTGGAGGCGGGCAGCCGCTCCGCGCGGGTATTGCTGATCACCGATCTCAACAGCCGGATCCCGGTGGCTTTGGGCCCCAGCGGCGTGCCGGCGCTGATGGCGGGCACCAACGGGCCGGATCCGCAATTGCTTTATTGGGCGCCGGGCCAGCCGCCGGCCGAGGGTGCGATGGTGCTGACCAGCGCGATGGGCGGGGCGTTCCCGCCCGGCTTGCCGGTGGGGGTGGTGCATTACGACGCGCAGAATGACCCGGTGGTGCTGCCGCTGGCGGATTTGGACGCGCTGCGGCTGCTGCGGCTGTTCAGCTACCCGGATAATTTGCCGGCGCTGACGCCTGTGCCGCACGCGCCGGATGGTGCCGCCGCGCGTCATTCGCGGAAGCATTAACGTGGCCTTGGCGGCGGTGCGGCGGCGGACCAGCATCTGGCGCCGGCTGGATGCGATCTCGCGCCTGATGTTCCCGTTCGGGTTTCTGCTGTTCGGGCTGTTTGTCATCGGCATGCCGTTCGGGTTGCCGGGGCAGGCGCTGTTGCTGCCGGTCTATGCCATGGCCTGCGTGTTTTTCTGGTCGCTGTACCGGCCAGGCTCGCTGCCGGCACCGGCGGTGGCGGTGACCGGGCTGCTGCTGGATTTGCTCGGGCTTTCGCCGCTCGGGATGTGGGCGGTGCTGCTGCTGCTGCTGCAGGGTGCCACGCTGGCGGCCCGGCGACGGCTGATCCCGCAGAGTTTTTGGCTGACCTGGGCGTGTTTTGCCGGGTTCGCGGCGGCGGCGAGCGCGCTCGCCTGGCTGTTCCAGTCGGCGGCGGCGCTGGCGCCGATGCCGCTGCTGCCGCTGGGCGGGGAGATTTTGCTGGCGTGCGGGCTGTATCCGGCGCTGGCGGCGTTTTTCATCCGGGCGCATCGCGGGCCGGCGGCGGTTGAGCTAGCGTGAAACGCGACACCAGGGACCGCGCCGGCTTTACCCGCCGGGCGCTGCTGGTGGGCACCGCACAGCTCGGAATTTTTGCCGCGATCGGCGTCAAACTCTATAAATTGCAGGTCCAGCAGCATAGCCAATACGCCATGATGGCGCAGGCGAACTCGATCTCCGAGCGGCTGGTCGCACCTGAGCGCGGGTTGATCACCGACCGGTTCGGTACCGTGCTGGCCGGTAACCAGCAGCATTGGCGGGCGTTGTTTATGCAGGCGCTGGCGCCGGACCCGCAGGCCGTGCTGGATAATTTTACCAAGCTGGTGGCGCTGAGCCCGGACGAGCAGGCGCGGATCGCGGGCGATCTCGCCGACCGGCCGGGCTATATTCCGGTGCTGCTGAAGGATTATCTGGATTGGCCGGATATGGCGGCGATCGAGGTGAACACGCCGGATTTGCCGGGGGTGATCGTGGAGGTGGGGGCGAGCCGGGTGTACCCGTTCGGGCCCGCGCTGGCGCATGCGGTGGGCTATGTCGCGAGGCCGACGCCGCGCGAGGCCAAGACGGATACCGTGCTGGCGCTGCCGGGCATGCGTGTGGGCCGCACCGGGACTGAGGCCGAACAGGATGAAGAGCTGCGCGGCGCGCCGGGCTTTGTGCAGACCGAGACCAATGTGCATGGCGAGGTGGTGCGCGAGGTGGCGCATGACCCCGGCACGCCAGGGCAGACCGTGGCCCTCGCCATCGATGCCGGGCTACAAAATCTGGCGGTGCAGCGGCTGGGGCAGGATGCCGGCGCGGTGGTGGTGCTGGACGCCAATAGCGGTGAAATCCTCGCCATGGCGAGCAACCCCGCCTTCGACCCGGCTTTGTTCGACAAGGGTGTTCCGGCGGCGACCTGGGAGTCCTTGATGAAGGATGAGCGGGATCCGCTGCAGAACAAGGCCATTTCCGGGCTGTTTGCGCCAGGCTCGACCTTCAAGCCCACCGTTGCGCTGGCGGCGATGAAGGCAGGCGTCCTCACACCCGACACCATCCTCACCTGCAACGGCTCGCTCACGCTTGGGGACCATATTTTTTGGTGCGACAATCATGTGGCGCATGGTTCGATCAACGTCACGACCGCGCTGCAGGTGAGCTGCGACGTTTTCTTCTACCAAGTCGCGCTGATGGTGGGGATCGACAAGATCGCCGAGATGGCGACCACCATGGGGCTTGGCACCGATCTCGGGGTGGATCTGCCGAACGCCGCCGCAGGTCTGGTGCCAACGCATGACTGGGCGCGCGCGCGCGGGATTTACTGGGCCGAGGGCAGCACCGTGGTGCAGGGCATTGGTCAGGGCTACACCCAGCTTACACCGCTGGCGCTGGCCACCATGATCGCGCGCATCGCCTCCGGTGTTGCGGTCGGCCCGCATATCACGCGCCGGATCGGCGGGGTGCTGCAGAGCGGCGCGGACCCGGATGATTGGCTGCCGCTCGATGTCGATGACCGGCATCTGGCGGTGATTCGCAACGCTTTGTTCGAGGTGGTGAACACGCCGGCCGGCACCGCCTATGCCTCGCGCCTGACGCTGCCCGGGGTGCAGATGGCCGGCAAGACCGGCACCGCCCAGGTGCACGATAATACGGCGGCCGAGAAACAGAAGAATTTTAACGACATGACAATGCCCTGGGCGGACCGGCCGAACGCGCTGTTCGTCGGCTTCGCGCCCTATGACAGCCCGCGCTACGCCATTGCCGTGGTGATCGAGCACGGCAATTTTGGCGCGCAGTCGGCAGCCCCGATCGCGCGGGATTTGATGACCTATGCGATCCAGCACGACCCGGCCGGGCGCGACGTGCCTTTGACACCGCCGCCCGCGCCGCCAGCCGCCCCCGCGGGGGATGTTTCGGCCAACCAACCGCCCGGATTGAGCTTGCAATGATCAACAATTCGGTCGCCCTGCACCGGCCGTTCCGCGACCGCTCATTCGGCCTGGTGCGCAAATTCCTCGCCATCAACTGGCTGTTCGTACTCTGCGTGTGCCTGCTGGCCGGGGTCGGCTACACCGCGTTGTATTCGGCCGCCGGCGGCGCGTCACAGCCTTACGCGAACAGCCAGCTCTACCGGTTTTTGACCGCCCTGCTGATGATGCTGGTGATCGCGATGGTCGATATCAGAATCATCGCCAGGCTCTCCTGGGTCAGCTACGCAATCGGCGTCGTGCTTCTCCTGGTGGTGATGAAGTTCGGCCATACCGGCTTGGGCGCCAAGCGCTGGATGACGCTGGGGGGTGTGGAGATCCAGCCCTCGGAGCTGATGAAGCTGTTTTTGACGCTGGCGCTGGCCTCGTATTTCTGCCGGGCGAGCCATGAGCGGGTGGGTAACATCCTGTTCCTGCTGCCGGCGGTCGCGGTGGTGCTGCTGCCGGTCGCACTGATCCTGAAGGAGCCTAATCTCGGCACCGCGGTGATCACCGCGCTGATCGGGGCGAGCGTGATGTATGGCGCCGGCGTGCGATGGTGGAAATTCGCGATCGTGGTGGTGGTGATCGCGGTGGCAGCACCGGTTTTGTATCATCATCTGCATGACTATCAGCGGGCGCGTATCATTACGTTTTTGAACCCCGGATCGGACCCGCTGGGGGCGGGGTATAACATCATCCAGTCGAAAATCGCGCTGGGCTCGGGCGGATTTTCCGGCCAGGGCTATCTGCACGGCACGCAGAACCAGTTGAATTTTCTGCCCGAAAAACAGACCGATTTCGTGTTCACGATCATCGCCGAGGAGTTTGGCTTTATCGGCAGCATGGCGGTGCTGGCGCTGCTATTCTCGATCGTGGGGATCGCGCTCTACACGGCGTTGCGCTGCCAGCATCAGTTCGGGCGGCTGGTGGCGCTCGGCATCGGGGCGAATTTTTTCCTGTATTGCTTCGTCAATCTCTCAATGGTGATGGGGTTGATCCCGGTGGGCGGCGTCCCGCTGCCGCTGATCTCCTATGGCGGCTCGGCGCTGACCGCGGTGATGCTGGGCTTCGGCGTGCTGATGTCGGTGCATGTGCACCGCGACGTCGAGTTCGCGGCGAAGGATTTTTGAAGGAAGTGAGTTAAGAATGTTCTTTTTTGAAAAAAAGAACCAAAAAACTTTTTTGACTCTGGGGCGCAGGTAGTGGGACCCCCGAAGCCCAAAGGAATCAAAAGTTTTTTGGTTACTTTTTTTCAAAAAAGTAACCGCTTCCTCTAACCCCCAAAGCCTCAGCCCATGCATCTCCTTATTTTCGACTCCGGCATTGGCGGCCTCGGCGTGGTCCGGGAAATCCGCCGCCTGCAACCCGCCTCGCGGCTAAGTTACCTCGCGGATAACGGTTTTTTTCCCTATGGCGAGAAGCCGGACGAGGTGCTGGTGCCGCGGATTTGCGGGGTGATCGGCGCGGCGATTGCGGCGCTGGCGCCCGATGCCGTGGTGATTGCCTGCAACACCGCCAGCACGATCACGCTGGCGGCGCTGCGGGCGGCACATCCGGGGACGCCGTTCATCGGCTGCGTGCCGCCGGTGAAGCCGGCCGCGGCGGCGAGTGTCACGCGCCATATCGGCGTGCTGGCGACCGCGGCGACCGTGCGGCGGGCCTATCTGCAGGATTTGATCGACCGTTTCGCGCCGGATTGCGCGGTGCACAGCCTGGGCACGCCCACGCTGGCGGCGCTGGCGGAGGAAAAATTCCGCGGGCGGGCGGTGGATGTCGCCCCCGCCATCGCGCCGCTGTTCGCGCAAGAAGGTGCCACGCAAATCGACGCAATTGCCCTGGGCTGCACCCATTACACCTTCCTGCTGCCTGAATTCACCGCGCTGCACCCGCAGATCAAATGGTTCGACCCCGCCGGCCCCGTGGCGCGCCGCGTGCGCGAGGTAACGGCCGATTTGCCGGCCGGTCGGGCGGGGCCGGAGCTGGCCTATTTTACCGGGCCGGTTGATGATCGGGCGCTGTTGGAGCGAAGATTGGCTGCGCTGTCATTTACTTGCCTGGAGCAAAGCAGTTTTTTCAGGCCGTGATCACCTCCATGATTGCCTCGGCGACCCAAGTCTTGGGCCGTTCGATCTGCAATTCGGTTAAAATGCCCAGCGATGTCAGTCGGGCAATCAAGTTCTTTGCCGAATTATAGCTGATACTCAGCCGGTCACAGAGAGATGGGATGGTCAGCGCGGGGCGTTCAAACAGCATGTCAATAACTGTAGAGAGCAGTGCGGAGCTGCGCGCTTGCTGCGTCATGGTGCGGTAACTAAGCTGCAACTCCTGCAACTGCTTGGCTTTTCCGATCGCGTCATTACAGGTTTCCTCGATGCCTGTCAGAAAGAAAGCCAGCCAGTCCAGCCATGCCGCGTGCTTGCTGACGTTGAGGAGCTTGTCGATATAGGCTTCGTAATGTGCCTCGAAATAGGAGCTTAGATAGAGTAACGGCTGCGACATCTCCTTGGCCTCACAGAGCATCAGCGGGATCAGCAGCCGCCCTACCCGGCCGTTACCATCTGGGAAAGGATGGATCGTTTCAAATTGGTAGTGAACCAAGCCGAGCTTTATGACGAACGGAATCTGCGTCTCTTGCTCATCGTTGATAAAATTTTCCAGTGCGCCCATTGCCTCAAGCGCTTGCGGCGCTGGTGGCGGCACGAAACGCGCATTCTGGATCAAGCGGGCGCCGATCCAATTCTGATCCGTCTTGAACTCGCCGGGCACGATATGCCCGCCCCTTCCAGCCGTCACGCCGGTCATCAGAATTCGGTGAGCATCACGGATCAGCCGGTTGGAGATCGGCAGCTTGTTTAATGCCTCGATCGAGCGCTCCAATGCGCGCACATAGTTGAATACCTCTCGTGCATCGGCTGGCGCCCGGGTTGTTTGCTCGTCAAGTTCAAACAGAAATAGCTGCGGCAGATTGGTCACCGTGCCTTCGATCTTTGAAGAGGCGACGGCCTCCCGCCGCATGAAGGGGCGAATCAGCAGATAGGGGTTCTGTAATGTTCCGCCGACACCGCTCAGCTTGCCGAGTGCGGCGGAGGCGCGCGCTATTGAGGCGACCAGCGGTTCCAGATTGAGACCGGGCGGAGGCAAATTGGCAGGCACAAATGCCAGGGCGCCATGGATGGTCGGTATCAGATGGCCGGTTTGCGGGGCGGTGAAATCTTCGGCGCGCAATGCGGAGCCTCCTTGCAATGATGCAAGATGAATTGCACAAAACAGCCTGTTTTTGCAATTCGATCGGGCTTATTGCATTTAAGCGCAATGGGTCTCGGTTTAAGCCATATGGCATTTGTAGAAATTTAGTAATTCGCTCAGCTCAGGATCAATCCTGTCCAGCATGCCCAGGCGCTGCCCGCACAGCCGCCAGAAACGCCGGAATATCTTTCGGCGTCGCCGGCCTCACGCCGTATCCTTGGCCTTATGATACGCGAAGGACGCGTTGATCATATCCAGCAAATGCTGCCCGGCCGTCGTCGGCGGGTATTTCGGGCTCTCGCCCGGCCGCAAACAGGTCTCCAGGCACGCCACGGGGGCCGAGAAATCCGGATCAAAAAAATACGGCAGCGAATAGCGCTCGCGGCCCGATACATTCACCACACGGTGCAGGGTCGAGGTGAACACCCCATTGGTCCAACGCTCCATCATGTCGCCGATATTCACCACAAAACTGCCAGCCACCGGCGGCGCGTCAATCCAAACCCCTTGCGCGTTGCGCACCTGCAGCCCGCCCGCATCGTCCTGCGCCAGCATCGTCAGGCACCCGTAATCGGTATGCGCCCCGGCGCCGATCTGCGCCTCGGTAATATGCCCCGCCTGCGGCGGGTAGTGCAGCGGCCCCAGCGTGGTCATCGGCGCGTTCAGCCAGCCGTCAAAATAGTCCTCTGGCAGGCTGAGTGCCGCCGCAAAAGCCCCCAGCAGCGTGCGGCCCAGCGCCTCCATCGCGTCGTAATATTCCTGCATCACCGCGCGCCAGCCCGGCAAATCCGGCCATTGGTTCGGCCCGTGCAGCGGCGTGCCCGCCAGCACCAACGGGTGGCTCGCCGGCAGGTCCCGGCCGATTTTTACGCCCTCCTTCAAATCACCGGCTGATTTCTGCTTGGCGGGGTCGAGATTCTCGCCGCCGATGCTGAACCAGCCGCGGTGGCAGGGCGATTTCTCAATCGCAATCTCCGCCTTCCGCCACTCCGGCAGCGCGAAAAACCGCTTGGCCTGCGCATAAACCTCATCAATCAACGCCGGCGGCACCCCGTGATTCGTCACATAGAAAAACCCGATATGCCGGCACGCATCGCCAATCGCCTGGATGGTGGCGTCCCGCGCCGGCCCGGCCCCGCCGCGCAACGGCCCAATATCAATAATGGGGATTTGCGCGAGCGCGATTTTTGCGGCGATAAGGGAAGGGTCGATTTGTATCGTATCGGGCATGATCCGTAATCTAGGGGAATCATCCGCCGCAAACCAGGGGCAAAATTGAGCACATATCTACTCGGGATCGACCTTGGCGCCGGCAGCCTGAAAGCCACCATCATCAACCCGCAAGGCACAGTGCTGGGGGAGGGCAGCCACCCGGTCACCACCTCCGTCCCGCAATTCGGGTGGTCGGAGCAGGACCCGGCGGAATGGTTCGCCGCCCTCTGCGCCGCGATCCCCGCCGCCCTCACGGCGTCCGGCATCCAGGCCAGCCAAATCGCCGGGATCGGCATTTCCGCCGGCGCGCATATCTGTGTGCTTACCGACGAGTCCGGCCAGGTGCTCCGCCCCGCCATCATGTGGAACGACCAGCGCAGCGCCGCCGAGGCCGCCGCACTGCACGCCGCAGCCGGCGAACAAATCATCGCCGCCTCCCTCAACCGCGTGAACCCGACCTGGACGCTGGCCATGCTCGCCTGGGTCCGCGCGCACGAGCCAGACATCTTCGCCAAAGCCCGCCGGCTCTATCTCGCGAAAGACTATCTCCGCTTCTGCCTCACCGGCACCTGGGAGACCGATTTTTCCGACGCGGTGGGCGCCCTGCTGGCCGATAACGCCACCAAAACCTGGTCGCCCGAACTCTGCGCCCTGGTCGGGTGGGACGTCTCACGCCTGCCGCCCATCGTCGCGCCCGAGCATATCGTGGGCGGTGTCACCCCCGCCGCCGCCGCCCGCACGGGCCTCGCCGCGGGCACAAAAATCGTCTGCGGCTCCAACGATACCACCGTCGAGTTCTTCGGCGCCGGCGCCATCGCACCCGGCATGGGCGCCGTCAAACTCGCAACCGCCGGCGTGCTCTACCTCGCAACCCGGGGCCCCAGCGTCCACCCGCCCATTTCCTGCTACCCGCACATCATCCCCGGCATGTTCTACACCGCCACCGGCACCAATTCCTGCGCCTCCGCGCATCGCTGGCTGCGCGACACCATGTTCCCCGCAGGCGGCTTCCCGCAAATGGACACACTCGCCGCCACCATTCCCCCCGGCGCGGAGGGCTTGCTCTTCCACCCCTACCTCCAGGGCGAGCGCGCGCCCTACTGGGACCCGCTGCTGCGCGGCGATTTCTTGGGCCTCACAATCTCCCACACCCCAGCCCATTTCGCCCGCGCCCTGTACGAGGGCATCGCCTTCTCAATCCGCGATTTGCTGGAGGCGGCGCGCGCGCTCGGCCTCTCCTTCGGCACCATCAGGCTGATGGGCGGCGGGGCGCGCAGCGCGGTGTGGCGGCAGATCATCGCGGATGTCACCGGCCTCACGATCGAGCGGACCGAGGCCAGCGATGCCTCGTTCGGCGCCGCCCTCATCGCCGGCATCGGCACCTTCATCTTCCCCTCGCCCGAAGCCGCCATCGCAACCTGCGTGCGCCTGACCGACGCCAACACCCCCAACCCAAAACACCACGCCACCTACACGGAACTTTTCGAGATCTACAAAGACGCGCAAGCCGCGTTAGCGGGGATCAATCACCGGATTCATGCGGTGGTACGAAGAAAGTAAGCGGTTCTTTTTTGAAAAAAAGAACCAAAAAATTTTTTTGACCCTGGGGCGGTGCCGGTGACACGGCTAAAGCCTAGTGGAATCAAAAGTCTTTTGCGGAGCTTTTCTTCAGAAAAGCGACCACTTACTTTCCATCATCAATCACATAAGCCGCCGTAATCCCGCCATCGATCGTATAGGCCGAGCCGGTGATATAGCTCGCCTCGTCGGACGCCAAAAACGCCACCAGATTGGCGATTTCCGCCGGCTGGCCGAGGCGCCCCATCGGCATATATTTGCGGCGCAGCGCCCAGGCCTGCTCGTCCGCCAGGAAGGCTTGCACCAGCGGCGTCGCGGTCGGCCCGGGGCAGATCGCCACGGCGCGGATGTTTTGCCGCGCGTATATGATGGCGAGTTCGCGCGTCATCGCCAGCACGCCGCCTTTGGCGGCGGTATAGGCGATTTGCGGGAAGGCCGAGCCCACCAGAGCGACGATCGAGGCGTTGTTGATGATCACCCCGCCGCCGGCTTGCAGCAAATGCGGCAGCCCGGCCTTGCAGCACAGGAAGACGGAGGTGAGGTTGGCGGCGATGGTATCATCCCACACCGCGCGCGGGGTTTGGATCGGCCCGTCATCCCCGGCGGCGACGATACCGGCATTGTTGAAGATGATGTCGATCCCGCCGAAGGCGGCAGCACCGGTGCTGAAGGCGGCGATACAGGCCGCCTCGTCCGTCAGGTCCGCCACCGCAACGGCCGCGCGCCCGCCGGCCGCCGCCACCGCGTCCGCCGTTGCCTGCGCGGCCTGCGCGCTGATGTCGCAGGCGATGATGGCCGCACCCTCGGCCGCGCATTTCAGCGCGCTCGCCCGCCCAATGCCGCCGCCCGCACCGGTGATGAACACGCGTTTGCGCTTCAGGCGCATGCCAGTATCTCCCTCAGCTGCGCGTCTAGCCCACCCGCGCCCGGCGCAAAACTGCCGTCAAACGCGGCCGAGCCGATGGTGAACCCATCCGCCCCGGCTTCGCGCAGCGCCGCAATCCGCGCCGGGCTATCAACCGCCCCGGCGCAGATCAGCCGGGCATCCGGCCCGCAGCCGCGCCGGGCGGCGCGCACCAGCGCCAGCGGCTCGGCCGCCCGCGCGCGGTAGGCCAGCAGATCAACCCCGGCGCAGCCTTGGCCGACAAAATCGGCGCAATGCGCCTCGATCAGCGCCGCGTCCCCGTCCAGCATCGTCGGGTGGCCAACCGGCAAGCCCGGGAACGGGAAATATTCAATGCCCGTGCCCGCCAATATGGCCAGCGTCTCTTCCACCTCCGTCCCCCCGAGCAACCGGTCCACGCCGATCTCCACCCCCATCCGGGCCGAGTTCAGCGCCGCCGCGCGCGAGGTCGCGACCACCTCCAGATAGCTCGCCGCCCCCAGCGCCTTGATCCCGGCATTCAAGCGGCGCAGCGTGCCGGTCTCCACGCCGATATCCTTGAAGCCGATATGCTTAAGGCCAAGCGGGGCGATGCTCTCCAGCACGGCCAGGCAGTCCGGCACCGTACGGTCCTGCCTGGTGAGCATGAAGATGAAATCCATAAGCAACCCCCGATTCCTCGGCGCGTTGTCTCACTGCCGGATCGGGCTCGCAATAACCGGGAGTAATTTTTTTTTATTTTGTTGCATAAATTTCCGCTCGACAAAAAAATGCAGCCCGGCCGCCGCCAGCAGCGCCAAAGCGAGCGAGAGCGGCAGAAACAAAGCGGAAAACACCCCGCCTCGGCCATGCGCCAGCGGCGCGATCAGCCAAGCCGCCGCGCGCTGCGCCGGCTCATTCACCAGGTAAAGCGAGTAGGAAATAGCACCCAGGAATTGCAGCGTCCTGCCGTCCAGCACGCCGCCCCAGGGCCGGCCGGCCGCCGCCAGCACCCCCGCCCAGGCGAGCGGGATCAGGCATTTGCCCGCCCCCCCCGGCAGCGCCAGCAGCATCGTGGCGCTCAAGCAAAACATGAAAAATCTCCGCCCCCCGCCTTGCAGCGGTGCGGCACTCGCCAGCCCCAGCGCAAAATACGGCGCCGCCGCCGGCAGGAACGCCCGGCTGAACTGCCACCAGCCCGGCAGGCTGACGCTCTGATACGCCGCCCCCAAGCCCAGCAGCCACAGCGCGAACGCGGAAAGCCGAAGCTGCGGCACCAGCGCGATCAGGAGGTAAAACTGCCACTCGGTCGAAAGGCTCCAGGCCGGGCCGAGCAGCGTGACATACGCATAGGGCAAAGCGCCTTGCGGGATGAGCCCATGCAGCAGCAGCAGATGCGCCGCCACATGCCAGGCCAGATGCGGCGGCAGCCCGGCCGGCATAATCTGCCGCGCAGCCACACCCGCCCAAGGCATGGCGGGGAGCGGGTTGCCCAAAGCGAGCAAGGCAATGGCCACGCCCAGCACCAAAACATATACCGGCAGCAAGCGCCGCGCCC
>Ga0116231_10012922_pt1 | contig 11996 bp, 10 predicted proteins | sample S1TSphgellanicum_2_FD_89695 | JGI IMG/M metagenome (GOLD analysis project Ga0116231, IMG submission 89695) | Host-associated microbial communities from peat moss isolated from Minnesota, USA - S1T2_Fd - Sphagnum magellanicum MG | ecosystem: Host-associated > Plants > Peat moss > Unclassified...
ATCGATCGTCAACAAGCGATCGACGCCCGCGCTCGTGATCATGTTCGCCACCAATTTCGCCGCGATCGCCACACGCGTCGCGCGCGGCCGGCGGTCCTGGCGTGCATAACCGAAATACGGCACGACGGCCGTAATCCGCTTCGCCGATGCGCGCCGGCAGGCGTCCGACATCATCAACAATTCCATCAAATGATCGTTCGCGGGCGGGCAGGTCGGCTGGACGATGAAGACGTCACGGCCACGCACGTTCTCCATCAACTCCGCATTCACTTCGCCGTCGCTGAAACGTCCCACGTGAGCCCGGCCCAAGGGGACACGCAAATGTCGCGTGATCTCCTGCGCAAGCAGCGGATTCGCGTTGCCCGTGAACACCGCGATGCTCTGCGAATCGAAATCGTCACGTCGCGCCATAGGTACCGCTCAGATAAATGGCTGGGGTGGAAGGATTCGAACCTCCGAATGGCGGGATCAAAACCCGCTGCCTTACCACTTGGCGACACCCCAACTTGAATCAACAATCAGCGCACCAGCCTGGGCCCAGTCTCAGCCGGCCGCCAACCTCTCAAGCAAAGGCGAGTCGTTCAATCCGCGCACCACGTAAGCCTCGATCCCCGGAGCACTCGCCCCGGACGCCAACTCGCCCAACAGTTCGTGCCCTCTGGCGCTCGTCCCACAATCGACGAACACGCAGGCCCCCGTACCGGTCAAGCGCGCGGCTCCAAATCGAGCCAAGGAATCGAGAGCCTGCCCCACCGCAGGATAATGAGCCCGAACGACCGCCTCGCAATCGTTCCCGCCACCCCCCGATAGGAAGCCCGCAATTGTGATGGGCGGGGTATTCCTTGTCAATTCCGGGTCTTGGAACACGGAAGCCGTACTGATCGAGACCGGCGGCTTGACGACCACATAGTGAGTCTCGGGCGGTGCCGAGGGCGGGTAAAGCGGTACGAGCCGCTCTCCCACCCCCTCGCCCCAGGCCACGCGACCGCGCACGAACACCGGCACGTCCGCGCCGAGAGCAAGCCCCAAATCCGCCAAACGATCCGTCGTAAGCCCCGTTCCCCAGAGATGGTTGAGCCCGACTAGGACCGTCGCGGCATCCGAACTGCCGCCACCCAAACCCGCGCCCATCGGAATTCGCTTCGCAACGGCAATATCCGCACCCAAACTCGACCCTGTCGCCTGCTGCAGCGCACGCGCCGCCCGCACCGTCAGATCCGCATCCGCGGGCACCGCGGCTGCCCCCGCCACCCGTCGAATCACCCCGTCGTCACGCACACGCAAATAAATGTCATCGCAGAGATCGACGAACTGAAAGCAAGTCTGCAAGTCATGGTAGCCATCGGGGCGCCGCCGCAAGATGTGCAGGAATAAGTTGAGTTTGGCTGGCGCCGGCCACGGCCGCTCGCCCCCAAGCTCACGGTCAGCGCCGCTCGCGCCGCTCGCGCCGCTCGCGCCGCTCGCAGAGGCCACACGACTCATCGCGGCAAGTCCCAATGATCGACCACGATGCGCACGCGCACATCGCCGCGATTCAAGACCAAATGGCCCGGCAGCCAATCGCGATCGGTGGCGACATAATGATCGTAGGTCATCATCCAGCCGTCCTGCGTCAGCGTCTGCGCGCGATCCTGATCGTTGCGCACGAGATCGAACGGCGCAGAAGGATCCGGCACGCCCAGCAACCAATACCGCAAGGTCCTGAGCGGTAAGTCGAAGCCCAGTCGCTGCTGGAGCTGCGCGACGGCGTCCGCCGCACCCGATGCCGGCCCCCCATTGACCGAGAGTCCCGCATCGTTGAGTCGCAAGACCGTGGCGCCCACGCCCAAGGGTCCCGCGAGGCGCGCCTCGGTCGTCGCACCGTGCTGGCGCCAGTTCAGACTCGCCTGCCAGCCTTGCGTGCCGACTGCGACCGCCGTTCGGCCCGACAAGTCCCAATCACTCGCTTGCTGCAACATAGCGACGCGCGCGTCCCAAGCCAGCGGCACGCTCGCAGGCGCCGCCGCCGGCGGCGGGAGCGGCTTCACCGTCGCACAGCCGCCGAGCAACAAGAACCCCGCCGCGACCCCGAGCCCCGCACAACGAACCGCATAGACCTTGGAAATAGGCCAGATATTCAACATGGATTCACCGCAGCAGCAGCCAAGCTACTGCCGCGACTCGCCACTCGTGAGGCGCTGACGTGTCGATTCGAGCAGGCGATTGTCATGCTCGATGCGGCGCGCCTCGGTCCACACGCGCTCCGCCTCGGACCGTTGATCGAGCTTCCAAAGCACCTCGCCGAGATGCGCGCCGATATCGCCGCCGGGCTCATCAGCGAACGCGCCTTCGAGCATCGGCAGCGCCGCTTCCGGACGACCCTGACGATAGTAGAGCCAACCCAAACTGTCGCGAATGGCCGCACTCTTCGGTGCCTCGCCGTAGGCGCGCTCGATCAACTCGCGCGCCCGCTTCAATTGCCGCGAATGATCCGCCAGCGTATAACCAAGAGCATTCATCGCGGCCGGATCCTGAGGTCTCGCGCGCAACAAGGCCTCGAGTTCCTGCAAGGCCGCGTCCACATGACCGAGTTGCTCGTCCAGAGTCGCGCGCGCATAACGCAGATCGACATTGACAGGATATTGCAGGACCGCCTCGTTCAACAAGCCGAGCGCCAGATCGGGATGACCCGCTTGCGCGTACAGATCTGCGCGGGCCGCGATGATTTCCGGCGCATGCCCGGTTTGGTCCACCAGCAACCGATCCAGCAACTCGTCCGCCTGCGCCTCCTCGCCGTGCAGATACAAGATATCGGCCGCGCGCAGCATCGCCGGCACCAGCTTGTCGCCATCCTGGATCCGCGCATAGGACCGCAAGGCACGCTCGATATCCGCATGCCGATCGGCGATCAGCCCCAAGTAATAAAACGCATCGTCCGTGTAGGCTCCCGTACCCAGGAGCTCCGTGAAGCGCACCTCCGCGGTCGCATCGTCGCCAACGTCGTACGCCATCAGCCCGAGCACGCGCAAGGCATCCGCGCGAGCCTGCGCGTCGGTCAATAAGGACTCCAGCTGCTCGCGCGCCGACGCATCCCGTTTGGCACTCCACAACAAGACTGCGTAATCGAAACGATTACTCACGGAGGGATCGTTCTTGACGTCGGCCAAGGATTCCGCGAGCGACGCGTCGACATCGCCCGCCAGCACCCGCGCGCGGCGCGACGCGCGCTTCACCTCGCCATCCGGATCGGCGCCATCCCCCGCCGCAAGCACCGCGGCGAAATCGACAGCCGCGGTCGCCGGATCGTCGGCGCGCAAAGCCGTGAATCCCTGCAAGCGCGAGATCGCCGCAGAAGCAGGCAGATTCTTGGCCAATCGGTCCGCAACCTGCCGCGCGCCGTAAATATTGTCGGCACCGCGCAGCGTCTTCTCGAGGCGGGACAACTCAGATGCCGTGCCGTCGGCGGAATTCGTCACGACGAATCGATATTCCCGTTCGGCCACCGGAATATCGTGCAGATCCAAGGCCGCGTCGGCCGCCAAGCGGTGCGATTCAAGGGCACCGGGGTCCGCATGGCTCCAGCGACCGGCGCCGGCGAGGGCCAGATCCGGTTGCAGTCCCAGCGTCGCGACCGCCACCGCGCGCGGCCATAGAGCCTGATCCAGATCGGCGGCAGCCCCATATTGGAGCGCCGCCACACGCGGCTCTCCTCGTGCAAGAGCCAATTCCGCGGTGACGGTATAAAATACGAGGGGTCGGGTCGGCGGTGCGTCGGGCTTACGATTCACCCCGGCACAGGCGGCTCCGGCTATGATGCCGAGGCCGAGACCGAAGCGCGCCAAGAGTGAAATCGAGAACACAACCGCACTATAGCGAAATGATTATGCTGCCGTCGCCAATTCCGGCTTGATCCAACGGCATATCTTCCCGCAAAATCAACGGCATACGGACGACAAGCGCTTCCATGGCATTCAATATTCTAGGCATCAACCACAAAACCGCACCGGTGGCGCTGCGGGAGAAGGTGTCGTTTGGCGAGGAACGTCTGCTCGCCGCCCTGCGGACGCTGCGCCAGGAATCGGGCGTCGCCGAGGTCGTGATTCTGTCGACCTGCAATCGCACGGAACTCTATTGGGCCGGTTCCGCGACGGGCACGGAAATGACGCAGTGGCTCGAGCAGCACCATGGTCCCGCCTTGGATCTTGCCAACAATTTATATGTCCACCAGGAACACCACGCGGTCGCCCATGCGTTCAGCGTGGCCTCCGGACTCGATTCCATGGTGCTCGGCGAGGCGCAGATCCTGGGTCAATTGAAAGACGCCTACCGCATCGCCCAGGAAGCGGGCGCAACCGGCCCCGCGCTCAACAAGCTGTTCCAAGCCGCCTTCTCGGCTGCCAAGCGCGTGCGCACAGAGACGCGGATCGGCGCGAATGCCGTCTCCTTGGCTTCCGCGACCGTGAGCCTTGCGCGCCGTGTGTATTCGGATTTGGGCGAACGCACAGCCTTGCTGGTCGGCGCCGGCGAGATGATCGCATTGACCGCGAGACATCTCGCGGGCCAGGGCGTGAAGCGCATGGTGATCGCGAACCGCAGTCTCGGACGCGCGCAAACTCTCGCGGCCGAACTCAATGCCTATGCCGTCGGACTGGGTGATCTCGGCACGGAATTGGCGAACGCCGATATCGTGATCAGCTGCACCGCGAGTCCCGTGCCGATCATCACCAAGACGCTAGCCGAGGCGGCCGTGCGTGCGCGCCGACGGCGACCGATTTTCATGGTCGATTTGGCCGTGCCGCGCGACATCGAGCCGCAGGTCGCGGATCTCGAGGATATCTACTTGTTTTCGATCGACGATCTGCAGCAGCTCGTCGATGAGAATCGCCAACAGCGCGAAGTCGCGGCCGACGGCGCGCGACTCATGATCGAGGAAGAGGTCGCACGCTTCCTTGCCGAAACGCGTGCGCACGATGCAGGCCCCGCGATTCGTGCGCTGCGCACGCAGGCGGATGCCATTCGCACCCACACGCTCGAGCAAGCGCGCCGCATGCTCGCCGCCGGCAAGTCCACGGACGAGACGCTCGATTATCTCGCCAACACGCTCACCAACCGCTTGCTGCACTCCCCCACCCAGGCCTTGCGTCATGCGGCGGAATTGGCCGATGCGTCACTGGCGGAGACGCTGACCCGCCTGCTGACCGAAGAACGCAATCGGCATTGAGGTGAAAGACTCCATCCGGCGTAAGTTGCAGAAACTCGACGAACGGTTCGAGGAGATCAGCCGGCTATTGTCGGACCCCGGTGTCATCAGCCGCCAGAATCAATTCCGAGAGCTCTCGATGGAGTACTCGAAGTTATCGGAGCTCGTCGGCCGCTACCGCCAATTTGTCTCCCTCGAGACCGATCTCGCCTTCGCGCGCGAAATGCAGGGCGATGCCGACCCTGCGACCCAGGCGATGGGACAAGAGGAAATCGACGCCCTGCTGCCGCGCATCGCCGACGAACAGGCCGCGCTGCAGCGCCTCTTGATCCCGAAGGACCCGCAGGACGACAGCAACATCTTTCTCGAAGTGCGCGCCGGGACCGGTGGCGATGAGGCCGCGATCTTCGCGGGCGATCTGTTTCGCATGTACGGCCGCTTCGCCGAGTCCAAGGGCTGGGAAGTCGAGATCCTGAGCGAAAGTCCCGGCGAGCACGGCGGCTATAAGGAAATCATCAGCCGCATCATCGGCCGTGGCGCCTACTCAGTCTTCAAGTTCGAATCCGGCACGCACCGCGTACAGCGCGTACCCGCAACCGAAGCCCAAGGCCGCATCCATACGTCCGCCGTCACGGTTGCGATCCTGCCGGAACTCGACGAGGTCGAGGCCATCGACTTGAATCCCGCCGACCTGCGCGTCGACACCTTTCGCGCCTCGGGCGCCGGCGGTCAGCACGTCAACAAGACCGACTCTGCGATCCGAATCACGCATATTCCGACCGGCCTCGTCGTCGAGTGTCAGGACGAGCGCTCGCAGCACAAGAACCGCTCGCGCGCGATGTCCCTGCTGAAAGCGCGGCTCTTGGCCGATGAACGCGAGAAGCAGCAAGCCAAACAAGCCCAGACCCGCAAATTGCAGGTCGGCTCGGGCGATCGCTCCGAACGCATTCGCACCTATAACTTTCCGCAAGGACGCGTCACGGACCATCGCATCAATTTGACCTTGTACAAGCTCGAGGATGTGATGAAGGGCCAGGTCGACGAGTTGGTGCAGGCTCTGAATCAAGAGCATCAAGCCGAAGAGCTCGCCTCGCAAACCGAATGAACGCAATGAGCCAATGAGCGCGATGACGACCATCGCCGACACACTACGCGCAGCGACGGCAGCGCTGGCGGAGCACAGTGCTTCGCCCCGCCTGGATGCCGAATTGCTGCTCGGGAAAGTCGCCGCAAAATCGCGCGCCGCACTGATCGTCGCCGGCGATACGCACCTGCCCGCCGACCTCGAGCGCCGCTACAGCGAACTGCTCGCCGCGCGCCGCGCCGGCGCACCGATCGCCTATCTCACGGGCACGAGGGAATTTTGGTCGCTCGAACTCGTTGTGACGCCCGATGTCCTCGTGCCGCGACCCGAGACGGAAACCCTGGTCGAGAGCGTGCTCGCCCTGATCCCTGAGAATCGCGATTGCAGCGTTCTCGATCTCGGCACCGGCAGCGGCGCGATCGCGCTCGCCCTCGCGAGCGAACGCCCCCGGGCATGCATCACGGCGACCGATCTGTCCGCACAGGCGCTTGCCGTGGCCGCTGCCAACGAGCGCAAGCTTGGGCTTGGGGGTGCGCGAATCACCTGGCGCCAAGGCTCCTGGTTCGAGGCGGTGTCCGGGGAGTGTTTCGACCTCATCGTCTCGAACCCGCCCTATGTCGCTGCAGACGACGCTGCGCTCGCGTCGCTGCGGGCCGAACCCTTGCTCGCCCTCACGCCGGGCGCCACCGGCTTCGAAGCCTTCGCCGCGATCATCACGGACGCCAAGGAGCATTTGCGCAGCGGCGGCTGGCTCGCTTTCGAGCACGGTAACACCCAGGCCGCGCAACTCACGAGGATGTTCAAACAACAGGGCTTTAGCGCCGTCCGCACGGTTACCGATGCCGCGGGGCTGCCGCGCGTCACGCTTGCACAGTTCTCTTCATCCATTTTTTCTTCATCCAACTAGGAATTATCATGATCCGATTCACCACCACGCTCGGCGATTTCACGGTGGAGTTCTTCGAAAAAGAGGCCCCAATCTCAGTGGCCAACTTCTTGAAATACGTCGACGATGGCTTCTTCGATGGCACGATCTTTCATCGCATAGTCCCCGGCTTCGTGATTCAAGGCGGCGGCTTCACCGAAGACATGAGCCAGAAGCGCACCAATCCCGCGATCAAGAACGAGGCGGATAACGGCCTCAAGAACTCGCGCGGCAGCCTCTCGATGGCGCGAACCAACGACATCAACAGCGCAACGTCGCAATTCTTCGTGAATCTCAAGGACAACGACTTCCTGGATCATTCGCGCGGCAATTTCGGCTACGCCGTGTTTGCGCGTGTGACCGAGGGCATGGACGTCATCGACAAGATCGCCGCCGTCGACACCGGCCGCCGCAAAGGCTTCGACGATGTGCCGGTCGAGCCGGTCATCATGACCAGCGTGCGCCGCATCGCCGCCTAGTCGCCGGCCGCAGACGAATACGCGGCAGCTCGAGGGAATGGCGCGCAAAACGGGTTGGCTGGGTCGCGTGGTCCGCTGGCTGCTGTGGACTATCGCGGCCTTCTTGGTCGTCTCGATTGCCTTGGTCCTGCTGTTGCGCCGGTTCAATCCGCCGATCAGCGCCTTCATGGCCGAGGCCACCGTCGGCGCCTGGATCGATCGCGATCACGACTATCAGCTGCGCCATCAATGGGTGGACCTGACCCGCATTTCCCCCAATCTCGCGCTCGCTGTCGTCGCCTCCGAAGATCAGAAGTTTCCCGACCACTGGGGCTTCGACGTCGAAGCGATCGAGAAGGCCTACCAGATGAACCAACACAGCCACCGCGTGCGTGGCGCGAGCACGATCAGCCAGCAAGTCGCCAAGAACCTGTTCCTCTGGTCCGGCCGCAGCTATTTCCGTAAAGGCCTCGAAGCCTACTTCACGGTCTTGATCGAGGCCTGCTGGCCGAAGCGGCGAATACTCGAGATGTATTTGAATATCGCCGAATTCGGGACCGGCACCTACGGCGCCGAAGCCGCCGCACAGCGCTTCCTCCACAAGCCCGCAGCGCGCCTGACCCGCAGCGACGCCGCCGTGATGGCGGCCGTGCTGCCGAATCCCCAGAAATTCCTGATCACCGCCCCGTCGGCCTATGTACAGACACGGCGCGCCTGGATCCTCGATCAGATGCAAGCCCTGGGCGGACCCGAGATGCTCGATGACATCGACGCCTACCCCGATCGACACTGAGGTCGCGCGACGCGTCGGCCAACAAGACAAGAAACCAGGTGCTATCCCGTTGCAGCCTTGAACAGGAACCACAAGAACCAAATCACCCAGATCAGCAAGGGTATCGCCCTCAACGGCTGTTGCATGAGTGCGAAGAGACCACCTGCGGCGGGACCGATACGCCCCAGACCGACGCGACCAAAGATCGTGACCCAATTCTCTCGAACCTTCGCGACCAGTTCTTGGTAGGCGCCTGCCTCGGCAGCCGGTAAGCACCAACGACTAATGAGCAATTCCCTTTCCAGCCGTACTTCGCGTTTTGCAATGATGAGCGCATTCGAATATCGAATTCCCGCAGCGTTCATGACCGAGTTCCAACCCTTTCCGTACCATCGGCGCGGCATGACCATTCGCACCTTCCATGTCGCACGCCGTGGACGACCGAGATGCACGTCGGTGCGTCGCTGTGTCCTCTTGAGCGGGTTGAGCTCGGTCGCTATCGATCCGACAGTCAGCTTGAATCCCCACCGTCCCTTAGCATCCACAGGTTTCCAGGCGTTGCGGATTTCGTAACTGAACGAAGCGACCAGGCAATTTGTCGCAGGATTGTCATCAATCTTCAATGGAGCCGTTTCAACAAGATCCGGCCAGGTAGCTCGCAGTTCGTTCGTGACCTGGTCAGCCAATTTCGAAAGGCCCTCGTTCTCGATCCGCTGCCGCATACCATCAGCTGCAAAGGAATAATAGCTAACCCGCATCGATACGGTCGCAGGCGATTCCGGTTTCGGCCCCAGCTGGAATAACTCTTCGGTTTCTCGATACGTGATCGGCTCGTCGTTCTCGAGGCGCTCAAGTGCCTGCGTAGTGCTAGTCAAGGGGAGCGCCCAGCCGGAATGCGGTTGGAAAATGGCCGCCAGTCGGCCCTCCTGCTTTTGCATGGTGGGGTCGAGCCAATATGTCCGCCCGTCGATCAGAAGACGAACAATGCAATGATTGAACACCGTAGGGGACGGAAGAAACTCGTCGAGGACACGGCCGTGGGTGGTCGAGGTCAGCGCAGCACAGGCATCGAGGCCCAAGCGGTGAGCGCCCGCCACGAACAATCGAGAGCCATCCTTGCAGTCGCCGAAGCGGCGAGTCCAAATAGTGTCGAGGTCGCGGGGTATGAAGCCGCCTTCCCCGAGCGACATGGCAAAGTAGCGCAGCTGCTTTTGCACGAAGCGCAGCCACTCCGACGCTCGATCGCCTGGATCAGAAAACTTTTGTGCTATCCGGTCGACTTCTAGCGCCAATTCGGCGGGCAGTTCCGAGCCTACATAATAGCCGGCGAAAAGCTGTGCAACCTGATTCCAGTCCCGATACTCCGAGAGCTGCACGGCCGGCACTTGGATCTGCCACGGCGGCGTGAATTCCTCTGTCTCCAGGCGCTTTTGGTTGCTCAAGCTCCATGTCGTATCGATTGCGTCTTGCGTGGTCGTGACAACGGCATCCGGTGGACCGCAGAAGGCTTTCTGAGCGATTTCTCGATGCACAGGCCGGAGGAGCCGATGACGAGATTCGACGCATGGCGCGAGCGCATTGAAGGCGAACCAACCCGCATATTGCCTGCCGATGATTGGATTGCTGTTCGTAATGGTTAGTGAGACGTCGAGTACATCATCGACGCGCAAGTCGGGTATCAAGAGGGTCGCCGTCAGTCGCCCATCCAGCGCGAGTTGCTCGAGCTTCTTCTCTCGCCTGAGAATCTGGAACGCATCGGGCTTCGCGTGGTCGATCTGTTCCTCAGACCGCCAAACGCGAATGAAATGTACGTCGACGCGTTGCAACTCCGGATCGAATTCCACAGCAAAGTGCGCGGCCTTCTCCGCGCCCGCGCGGGTGACGATTCGCTGCACGGTACGAAAGTGTTGCGAAAAACTCTCGTGATTTAGGTTGGTCTGCGAGTCAAATAGAATGCGCAGCACGCCATTATCGATATAGGGGTCGCTCATGCCCGATACAGCGTCGGCGTATGGCAAGTGCTCGACCCATTCAGGTAGCGGGCGGCATTGAACGCCAACGACGGGCTTTACGGCCTCGCTGGTAGGCTGAAGGGGCTCGGGAACTGGATTGCTCATGTATTTCCGGTCAAATTGATTTTCCGCAAGCAATGGGCCGCGTGATGGTGCGACCGAGCTGTTCGCAGACCGAGAGAACAACGATGTTGCCGTGGATTCATGTCAGACCGGATCTCCAATGGAGGATTTGGTTTTCCCGGATTCTACAATTCCGGCGACCAGCGATGCGAGGAACAATACCGCCGCACCGCCGGCGAGGTGTGCGTCGAAATCCCCGATCTCATGGGAGCGCAGTTCTTGGCAATGGCACCCGATCAAGAGGGGCGCTCCGTCGCGTCCGCGAGGCTGGCGATCTTGCAGAGCGACGCATGCCAGGGTCCCGAAGAGATGTCGATGAGCACCTATCTACCGATGACCCCGTCTTTCGAACCCACGGCACCAAACACGCCGTATCGATTTGTGGTCATGCCCCGCAGAATCGTGCCGGTGGCGCCAGATGGACCGGTAGCGCCAGATGGACAATATCGGGCTGTGGGCAAGACGAGCACCACGACGATTTGGCATTTCTAATCGCGAGCGATGGGTGCGCTCTGGCGCTCAAGCCGCATCGGCCGCCGGCTTAGTATCGTCCGGGTCATAGCCCAAGTTCGGCGCCAACCAGCGCTCCGCTTCCTGCAAGCTGAGCCCCTTACGCCTCGCATAGTCAGCCACTTGTTCGCGATCGATTTGCCCGACCGCGAAGTAATGCGCTTCAGGGTGTGAAAAATAGTACCCACTGACGGCCGCCGTCGGCAGCATCGCATACGACTCGGTGAGCGTCATGTTGGCCGTCCGATCCGCGTCCAGCAGATTCCACAGCGTAGCTTTCTCGGTGTGATCGGGACAGGCCGGATAGCCGGGTGCAGGTCGGATACCGCGGTAATCTTCGCGAATCAGCGCTTCGGGATCACAGGCCTCGTCCGCTGCGTAGCCCCAGAACTCGCGGCGCACGCGCTCGTGCAAGCGCTCCGCGAGTGCCTCCGCAAGACGATCCGCCAGCGCTTTGAGTAGGATGGCGCTGTAATCGTCATGCGCCGCCTCGAAGCGCGCGACGTGCTCATCGATACCGATGCCGGCCGTGACCGCGAAGGCACCGATATAGTCTGCAGGGCCGCCGGCCGGTGCGATGAAATCCGCAAGACACAGCTGCGCCTGGTCGCGACCCTTGGCCTTCTGCTGACGCAGATGATGCAGACGCTCGCGCACCTCGCGGCGCGACTCGTCGGTGTAGATGTCGATGTCATCATCGCCGCTGCGCGCCGCAGGGAAAAAGCCGACGACTGCTCGGGCGCCCAGCCAGCGCTCCGCGATTATCTTGTCGAGCATGCGGCGCGCATCGGCGTAGAGATTGCTGGCGGCCTCGCCAATCACGGGGTCGGTGAGAACGTCGGGAAACTTGCCCGCAAATTCCCAGGCATTGAAGAACGGCATCCAATCGATGTAGGGGACGAGTTCTGCGAGCGGATAGTCTTCCATGACCTC
>Ga0116231_10012924_pt1 | contig 11992 bp, 17 predicted proteins | sample S1TSphgellanicum_2_FD_89695 | JGI IMG/M metagenome (GOLD analysis project Ga0116231, IMG submission 89695) | Host-associated microbial communities from peat moss isolated from Minnesota, USA - S1T2_Fd - Sphagnum magellanicum MG | ecosystem: Host-associated > Plants > Peat moss > Unclassified...
GTTCTTTTTTGAAAAAAAGAACCAAAAAACTTTTGTTACTCCCGGCGTTGGAGCGGCCAAACTGTGGCCGCTCAAAAGCCGTGGGAATTGAAGTTTTTTTGGTTACTTTTTTTTCAAAAAAAGTAACTTCTTTCTATTCTCCATACCCAACGATCCCCTTAATCTCCAAAAAGTCATTCAACGCAAAATCCACATATTCCCGCCCGTTGCCCGACTGCTTGTAGCCCCCAAAGGGCGCGAAGAAATCCAGGTCCGGGTAGTTGAGATAGACGCTGCCGGCCCGCATCTGCGCCGCCACTTCGCGGGCTTTGGCCAGGTCCTTGCTCTGGATATAGGCCGCCAGGCCGTAGGGCGTATCGTTGGCGATGTCGATGGCTTCCGCTTCGGTTTCGTAGGGCAGAATGGAGAGGACGGGCCCAAAAATTTCCTCGCGCGCGATGGTCATGTCCCGCGTCACGTGGCCGAAGACGGTGGGGCGCGCGTAATACCCGCGGTTGAGACCTTCGGGGCGGCCGAGGCCGCCGGTGGCCAGCGTCGCCCCTTCGTCGATGCCGGCCTTGATCAGGCGCTGCACCTTGTCGAACTGGGTCTGGCTGACCAGCGGGCCCAAAATAGTGCCTTCCGCGAACGGGTCGCCGGTAATTTGCTTGGCGGCTTCGTCCGCGGCGATGGCCAGCGCTTCGTCGTGCAGCGCGCGGGGCACCAGCATGCGGGTGGCGGCGTCGCAGGACTGGCCGGAATTGATGAAGCAGGCGCCGATGCCCTTTCGCACGGCGTCGTCCAAATCCACGTCCGGCAGCAGGATGTTGGCGGATTTGCCGCCCAGTTCCTGCGTCACCCGCTTCACCGTATCCGCCGCCGCCTTGGCGACGATGATGCCGGCCCGGGTTGATCCGGTAAACGACATCATGTCGATGCCCGGATGCTCCGCCATTTTCTGGCCGACGGACGGGCCGTCCCCGTTCACCAGGTTGAACACGCCGGCCGGCACGCCGGCCTCGTGCATAATTTCTGCGAAAATAATGGCGTTCAGCGGGGCGAGTTCCGAGGGTTTCAGGATGGTGGTGCAGCCGGCCGCCAGCGCCGGGGCGACCTTGCAGACAATCTGGTTAAGCGGCCAGTTCCAGGGCGTGATGAGGCCGCAGACGCCGATGGGCTCCTTCACCACCAGCGTGGTGCCGCGTTTTTCGGTGAATGAAAAATCCCTAAAAACCTTTATCAGCGCGTCGAAATGCCCCTGGCCCACAAAAGCCTGCGCGTCGCGGGCGAAGCCGATGGGGGCGCCCATTTCGGTGGCGCAGGCCTGGGCGATATCCTCATAGCATTTGTTGTAAATTTCCAGGCAGGATTCCAGCAGCTGCAGGCGTTCCTTGTGGGTGGTGCGGGAAAATGCTGTGAACGCGGCGCGGGCGGCGGCGACCGCGCGGTCCACATCCGCGGCGCCGCCGCCGGAAATTTCCGTAAACGCCTCTTCGGTGGCGGGGTTGATGACGGGGATGCGGTGCGGCGTCACGGGGTCCACCCATTCGCCGTTGATGTAGAATTTCAAATTGTTGGACATGGTTTTGGCCCCGTGGTTGCTGCCTGGCGGTTTTAGCGGGGGAATGGCGGGCGTGCCAGCGCGGCCTAAAAATGTTAAGGCACGGGCATGGCCGAAGATCTGTACAAAATTCTGGGCGTGGAGAAGGGCGCGAGCGCGGAGGCATTGCGCGCCGCCTACCGGACGCTGGCGAAAAAGCACCACCCGGATTTGAACCCGGGCAACAAGGCGGCGGAGGAGCGTTTTAAAAAAGTGGCCTCGGCCTACGAGCTGCTTTCGGACGCGGAAAAGCGCCAGCAATATGATGCGGGGGAGATCGACGAAAGCGGCGCCATGAAGGGGCCGCCGCCGGGCTATCGGGCGCATGCCGAGGCGCCGCACGGCGCGCGCTATGCGTACAGCGCCGACGATCTGTCCGGTTTCGAGGACATTTTTAGCAATTTGTTCGGCGAGCGCGGGGGGCGCGGCGGCGCGGCGCCGGGGCGCGATGCGCATTACGCGCTGCAGGCGGGGTTTCTGGAGGCGGTGAACGGCGCGGTGAAGCGGCTGACGCTGCCGGACGGACAGACCCTGGACGTCAAAATTCCGGCCGGTACGGTTTCCGGCGATGTGCTGCGGCTGCGCGGCAAGGGGCTTGCCGGCGGGGACGCGCTGATCGAGATTGCCGTGGCGCCGCATGCGTTTTTCACGCGCGACGGCCAGAATATCGAACTGGTGCTGCCGGTTTCGGTGCGGGAGGCGGTGGTGGGGGCCAAAATCTCAGTGCCGACTCCGGCCGGGATGGTGGCGATGAACGTGAAAGCGGGGGCCGACACGGGCACAAAAATGCGCCTCAAGGGCAAGGGCGTGCCGGCGCACGGGAAGCTGCCCGCGGGGGATTTGATCGTGACGTTGCAAGTGCATGTGGGCAAGCCGGATGCGGCCCTGGCGGAATTTTTGCGCGCGCATGCGGCGGTGGGCGATTTCAACCCGCGCGCGGGGATGTTCGAGCCATGATGACGCTGGAGGCGCTGCTGGATCAGATCGAGGGCGTGGTGGCGGAAGACCTGCGCCGCTGGATCGCGGCCCGCTACGTACGCCCCGGCGGCGAGCCGGAGGCATGGGTTTTCGGCGAAATGGACGTGGCGCGGGTGCGTCTGATTGTGGAACTGCGCGACGTAATGGAAATTTCCGAGCCCGCGCTGCCGACGGTGCTGTCCCTGCTGGACCAGGTTTATGATCTGAGGCGCCGGATGCGGCGGCTGAACGAAGGGTTTTCTCTGCTGCCGGCGGAGCTGCGGGGGGAACTGGCGCGGTTCATGATGGAATGAGGGTTTTGGTGTTTTTACCGGGTGCGGCGGCGGGGTCGGTCAGTCAAGCGGCGGATTTTGCCTGGATTGAGAAATCGAATTTTATAGTGCTGTAGGGCAGGGTGAGGCGGTTTTGGGCGGTGCGGTCCAAAACGCCGTTGCGCAGGAGGATTTGGGTGTCGCTGTGGACAGCGCGTACATCCCGGTTGAGACGGCGGGCGATTTCACGGATAGAAAAATTTTCCCCGCCGGCCATGATTTCGAGGATGGCGCGGCGTTTAGGGCTTAGGATCTTGAAGGCTTCGTCCAGGTTCGCGAAATCAAGGCGGGCGGCAGGTTCGGGTTCGCCGGACTGCCAAGCCTGGAGGACGCGTTCGCGGAGCTGCGCGGGGTCAGTCTGGTTGCCGATGATGAGGGTGGTCATGCAGATAACTCCTGATGCTGGCTTCGAAATCGTTCAGTAGCTCGGTTATGTTGGTGAACGTGTAGGGTTGTTCAGCCTGGCCGACGTGGCGGTGGTCGCCTTTGCCGGCTTCATTGTCGTAGCGCAGAACGCAGATGTTTTCGGCAATCAGCGCCATCCGGTATTTGTAAGAGTGGGTGCTGCCAGGGAGCGGGTTTGGAAGTTTCCAGATCACGAACTCCTTAAAAAGCCCATCCCGAAGCACCACGCGCTGGCGGAGAAGGAGGATGGCCTTCATGTTGCTTTTGGTAGCAACGAAAGCTGATGTTGTCAATTAAGCCAACACCTCGCCGAGCCGATTTTTTCGGTTGGTTTTTTCTGAAAGAAACCTCTTTGTTGCTGCAACTGGGCGGAGCGAGCAGGTCTATCCCGTTTGAATATGTCGGCGATGTCTGGAACCTTAGCCACGTAGATCGTGTTGACCAGCAATTGCCGCCACGCCGTGGCTGAGCGCAGTAGACGGCGAGGTAAGCGAGAAAACAGGCGGATAGGGATTTGATGGCCTCCGGCGAAAGCGGGGTGATGGGGGTCAGGCAGTTCTCGTCGAATTGGCGCATGGAGCGCTTGTCGAGCAGGCCGCCTTGGTGCAGGTCCTCGGCGGTTTCAGGGATCACCGCCAGAATGAGGTTTTCATCTGGTCTCGGCAATTTGAGACTCGGCTAGCCGGCTGCCTGTTTTCGCGGCCTGCCGCCTTTTTGGCCGTTGGTGCGGGCGGCGGCGGATTTGGCTTCTGAGCGCTTGCGGCCGCCGGCGGCGCCTAGGTGGCGGGCCATCCAGTTTTTCGAGCCGAATATGCCGCTGAGGAGGGCGGGAATGTAGATGTCGGCGTCCAGGCGCGGCCAATGGAGGGCGAGGCCGGTGGGGGAGATTTCGATTTCGGCAAGGTTTTCGGGGGCGGCACCGGATAGGCCTTCGGCGAGTTTGGTGGGGAAGGCGAGTTGGACGCCGGTGTTCAGCATCACGATGATGCGGGAGGTGCGGCGGTCGTAGCGGGCGGAGATGGAGTGTCCGGATTGCCGCAGTCGGGCCATGCGGGCTTCGGCTTCCTCGAATTCTTCATCAGTAAGTTCCATGAATCACACTCCATTCCGCGCAGAGAACAGACAAGGCGGCATGACGCGCGTCTTTGATGCCGGTTAGCTCCGGGCGCCTGAAACCATAACTTTCCCGCAGCGCCGGCGGCCCACGGGGGCAGTGCAGGATAAAAACGGCCTCACCCTCCGCACCTTTTACGTGCGCATGAGCGGGGCGGTGGTCATTGGGGAAAATGACAACGCGGAGGCCGCCGATTCGCAGCACGATGGGCATTTTGGAGAATGGTATCATAAACCCAAGCGCTAGGGAATAGTCTTAACGGTTAGCGCATTGGGTCAGCAGTCTGATGCCAGCACGCCGCTGGCACGACGGGGGTTTAGAGTGGAGTCGGCGTCACACGGCGCGAAGCGGGGTAAAAGTTTTTTGGTTCTTTTTTTCAAAAAAGAACTTCTTTCTTGCTGAGATGAGCGGTGGCTGCTAGGTATATCCCGTTTGAATATGCCGGCGAGGAGTGCGATTTTGACCAGTTCGACCGTGTTTACCAGTAATCGCAGCCAGGCGGTGCGGCTGCCTAAGGCCGTGGCGTTTCCAGCCGACGTGCACCAGGTGGATATTCTGAAGATCGGGCGCAGCCGGGTGATCGTGCCGCGGGGGCAGCGCTGGGACGATCTGTTTGCGAACGGGCCGCGCGTTAGCGAGGATTTTCTGGCGGAGCGGGCGCAGCCGGAAATGGAGGCACGGGAGGGTTTTTAGTGCTCACGTATATGCTCGATACCAATATCTGCATTTACGTGATGAAGACCTATCCGTCGGCGGTGCGGGAAAAGTTTAATGCGCTGGCGGAGCAGCTTTGCATTTCCAGCATCAGCCTGGGCGAATTGCATTATGGGGCGGAAAAATCGAGCCGCCGGGCGGAGAATTTGGCGGCGGTGGAGCATTTCGTGGCACGGCTGGAGGTGCTGGCGTTCGCCGACAGGGCGGCGGCGCATTATGGGCAGCTGAGGGCGGAGCTGGAACAGGCGGGAACCTTGTGCGGGCCGCATGATATGCAGATCGGCGGGCATGCGCGCAGCGAAGGGTTGATTATTGTGACGAACAACATGCGGGAGTTTGCACGGATGCCGGGCGTACGGTGCGAGAACTGGGTGGCGGCCTAATGCTGCCCCGTCGCTTTGTGAATGCTACGGTGAATGCGCCGGGTCGCTAGAACGACGAACAGGATGACGAACGGAATACTGGCACCCATCACAATGTCCGGGTCGCAGGCAACGCCCGCGGTTTTTAGGCCGCGGGAAAAATAGCCCATAAGGCCGACGATGTAGTACGTGATCGCGGCGACTGAGAGTCCCTCGACGGTTTGCTGCAGGCGCAGTTGTAAATCCGCGCGGCGGTTCATGGATTCCAGCACCTGGATGGTCTGCTGCTCGCGCGTGATGTCCACGCGGGTGGAAAGCAGGCCGGTGGTGCGGGCGACGCGGGTGGAAAGGGCCTCCAGCCGCGTGGCGGTGGTGGCGCAGGTGGCCATCGCGGGCGCCAGGCGAAGCTCGGTGAATTCCTGAAACGTCTGGATGGCGGGGATGCGGACCTCGCGCAGTTGCTCGATGCGCTGCTGCACCAAAGCGTAATAGGCCCGCGCGGCCGAAAAACGGAAATGATGCTTTGCCTCAAAACTCTCGATCTCGGCGGCGAGCTGGGTCAGGCGGTCGAGCAGCCCCGGCTCGCCGGCTTCCGTCACAGTGGTCAGCGCCTCGGTAATCTGCGCCAGTTCCCGCTCCGCGGTTTCCAACTGCGGGGCCAAAGCGCGGGCCACCGGGAAGGTGAGGAGCGACATCAGCCGGTACGTGTCGATTTCCAGCAGGCGCTGCACGGCGCGGCCGGCCTGGCGGGGGCGCAAGCTGCGGTCCAGCACCAGAAGCCGGGAAAAACTGTCCGCCCGGATGCGGAAATCCGTAATCGCGATGGCCGCGCCGCCGGCGATGCCGGCGCCAACCAGCGGGTTGCCGGCGAACAGACGGTCGGAGAGGGCGTCGAAATCCGGCTCCACGGCGCCGGCGGGCAAAATGGCGGCGTGCGTGGCGGCGAGGATCTGGCCGGATAGCCCGCCCAGCCACTCCGACGGCAGTTTTTGAATCGGCGGCTCGATGAACGGGTCCTCGGCGGCGCCCTTGGTGATGAATTTGTAGCGGGAGAATTCGGAATGACGCTCCCATTTCAGGCGGAACCGGCCGAAATCCGCGCTGTAGTGGATGGCGGTGGGGGATGGCGGCTTCACGCCGAAGGCGTCGGCCAGGGTGGTGATGTGCGCACGCTCAGAATCGCGGTTGGCGGGGGGTGAGAGCAAAGCGAGGTAGGAAATGCGGACGGGAGCGGTGAGGGATTCGGCGGGGCGGGCGTGCGCCTCGTTGTTGAGTTCCAGGCGCTGGGGATGGTTGGGGGGTAAGGGCATGGAGAGAGGAGGGAGGAAGTAGTTACTTTTTTGAAAAAAAGTAACCAAAAAACTTTTGCAGGCGGGGTGTGGCAACGCCGGTGTCTCTTTAAGCGCCCCCGGCAGGGGCGCTTAAAGAGACACCGGCGTTGCCACACCCCACCCGCAAAAGTTTTTTGCGCGCTTTTTTTCAAAAAAGCGCCTCTTCCTTCACTCCCCCAAAATCTGCGCCAACGCGCCGGGTGGAAGTTGGATTCGAGAGTAATCCGCGGGCGCGTCAAAATCCCTGGTTGGCTGGGGCGTCATAATAAGAGACGTGGCGGTAACGGTAGCCGCGCCGTGAGAATTGTGGCCCGCGAAGTGCAGGACGACGCCTTGCGGGGTGAGGCAGGTATTGGCGGACCAGGATGGCGCCAGCACCTCGTACTTGTCGCAGGGCAAGCCGGCGTACCGGGCCGGGCCGAGCGGCAAAAAGCGGGCGCCGTCCGCCGACGAAACCTGGCCGGCCAGGCTGGAGACATCCGGCGCCTCGACCACCGCGCGCAAAGCGGGGACGATGAGTTCGGCATGCCCGGTGATGAGGTCCACCAGGAAAGTAAGGCCGCGCACCGGGTCCGTGATGCGGGCGCGTTCGTCCGCGGCGTCGTATTGCAGGGTGTAGGGCGCCGCCGGGCGGCCGGGAATGGCCAGGGTGTAGCTGGCGGCGATGTCTTGTTCGGGCAGAAAGACGGGGTGGGTCTGGGCTTGCGCGGGGCTCAGGAGCAAAGCGAGCAGGGCGGCGAGGGTCATCAGGAATCTCCGTCCCGGGCGCGGGACTCTTCGTACATGGCGGCGATTTCCGCGGTCAGGGTGGCCGGGTCCGGCTGGGCGGGGAAGACGGCGGAGGCTTCGACGGCTTCCGCCAGGATGACATGGTAGTCCGCGCGCGGGATTTCACGGGTGCCGAAGCGGGCCAGGTGGCTGGTGATGAACTGGGTGTCCAGCAGCAAAAATCGGCCCAGGCGCAGGCGGGCGACGAGATGGACCAGGGCGGTTTTGGAGGCGTCCGTCGCCGTGGAGAACATGGACTCGCCGAAGAAGGCGCCGCCGAGGCAGGCGCCGTACAGCCCGCCGACCAGGGCGCCGTTTTGCCAGGCCTCCACGCTATGGGCGAAGCCCAGGCGGTGGAGTTCGATGAACAGGCGCTCGATTTCGGCATTGATCCAGGTTTCCGGCCGGCCGTCGCGGGCGGCGGCGCAAGCGGCGATGGTGGCGGGGAAGTTTTGGTCCGCGGTGACCTGGAATTTGCCGGCGCGCAGGGTTTTCATGAGGCTACGGGGCAGGTGGAAGGCGTTGAGCGGCAGGATGCCCCGGGCCTCCGGGTCCAGCCAGTGCAGCGAGCGGGAGGTGCGTGATTCCGCCATGGGGAAGAGGCCGAGGCGGTAGGCGCGCAGCAGGAGGTCAGGGGTGAGGACGAAGGGGCGGGCGGACATGGGGGGAGAGTGGCATGGATTCCTTGGGGGAAAAAGCGTGCCGCGGCGGGTGAGAACCGCCGTTTCGCGGTCTGGTTCAAATTCTTCTGTTCTGGCGTCATCCACAGGGATTTGTTAAACTGGGGTCATGCGCACTCATCAGGAAATCGACGCGCGGAGTTTGGCGCTTCACCGTCTTTACGCCCAACGGATTCGAGAAAACCCGGAACTATTCAGTGTGGTGCAAAACAATATCGCTTTCCTGCTGAAAACGGTAGCCCCAGGTGGAAGAGGGTATATTCTGGAGTGGAAAAAGGCCGCGGAGGAGGGGGTTGAAGCTTGCTTGCGCCTGGCCGTTGCGGACACGGAGCGGGCGGCGACCTTGCGCCAGTCAAGCCCCTTCGCCGGCGTGATCAGCCAGGGAGAAAGGCTGAAGTTCCTCGGTCAGTGGAAAGCCTCTCATGAACCTAGCGCAGCTTGAACACATCATTCGGGCCGCTTCGGAGGTTAGCGATCAGTATGAACTTATTGTCGTCGGTAGCGCTGCAATTTTGGCAACCGTACCTCATCCGCATGAATCTCTTGCACGGACACGGGAGGCCGACATCTACCCAATGGCTGCCCCCGAGAAAGCCGATGATATCGATGCGGCGATCGGTGAGGGGAGTCAGTTCGACATAACATACGGGTACTACGCCCATGGTGTTGGACCAGAGACGGCGACTCTCCCAGAGGGCTGGAGAGGCCGACTAATCAAAGTACAGTCCAAGAATACAAACAATAAAATTGGCTACTGCCTAGAAGCTCACGACATCGCCGCCTCGAAAGCCATAGCAGGCCGTGAAAAAGACAAAGAGTTTGTCCGCGCCATGTTGGATCTCAAACTGATCGATCCGGAAACGCTCCGGGAGCGCATTAATGCTTTGCCCGCTGACGAGGCCAGAATAGCGATGACGCTATCCTGGTTATATCCACAAGAACCTGTCGATCGCCGGCCGGGGACGATGAACCCGGAATTTCCGTAGGGGCGGCAAAATGTGGCGGAGACAGGCCCGCCGGCGAACGGGCCGCGAGGGCTCGTGTGCGTTCAAAAGCGGCGGGGCGCGGAAGGGCACCCCACCCTTGCTCTCTACTTGGTCCGCCGCCGCCCGTTTTTCGTGCCTTGAAACGCGGTCGCCGGCGGGGAGAGAAACGCGTCAAAACGTTTTTTGACGATCGCATAGCACTCGCATGTCGTCTTTTCCATGCCGGCGCGATCAAGCACTTGCATCAATCCTCGGCGATAATTGATCAGGCCGGCGGTCTGCAGGGACTGCGCCGCAAGCGTGATCGTTTTACGATTTGAGCCCATGATCTCGGCAAGGAACTGGTGTGTGTAGACCAGATTATCGCCTTCGGCCCGGTCGTGCATCATCAGAAGCCAACGGCATATTCTCTCCTCGACCGTATGCATCGCGTTGCAGGCGACCGTCTGTTGAACTTGTGAGAGTAGCGTTTCGGAAAAGCTGACAAACAGGTCCCGGATATGGGCGCTTTGGTTAAACTCCGTTTGCAGAACCTCGATCTTGCAGCGAACCATCGGCCCTTCCAACTGCACAATGCACTGGTTGAAAGACACGCGGCTATACATGGCCGCGAACAGGCCAAATGCCCCCTCGCGCCCGATATTCGCCGTCTCAATCGCGTCGCCGCTTTCCAGAACGGTCAGCAGTGAGAGCACAGCGCCTTGTGGAAAGTAAGCGTGCTGCAACAGGCCCCCTGCCTCACAAACCACATGGCCGAGCTTGAATGTAACAGCTTCGAGATGGGGATCAATCCGCTTTCGAACCTCAGGCTCGAATGCGCCGAGCAACTGATTGAGTCGTGTGTGATCGTTTACCGGAATTGTTGCCATGCGTCTCTTTACGCCGGAATGACCGGCTTGTCGCGAAGTCATTTCAAATTGACCCACACTGGCGGTCTTGTCTCAGTTTGTGACGTTTTCGGCGCTATGTGGCATAAGTAACAGACAAGCGCGAAAATTCTTGCAAAAGAAAACTACGGGTAATCTTGAAAATCGCGAAGAGCTGGGTTCAAGTGAATGATAAGAAAATTTTATAAAATTGCTTGGCCGTTGAGCGGCGAAAACGGGGTAGCGTACTTGCCGTCGAAGGCGATACCTTGATTCGACAATGAATGAAGTACGCACTTGAAAATGCCGGATTCGCCGGAGCCGAAGCGGGGCGCGCGGAAGAGGCAATCTCTCGCCATGCGCGGGATTTCGTTGCCGGAAAGTGACGATCGTGAAATTGCCCCGCTTATCGAAATCGAGGTGCTGCTCGCATTCTTGAATCTGGCGCCGATCGGGCTGATCCGTTTCGGACAGGAAGGCAGGGTTCAACTGATCAATCCCTGCGCTGTGCAGCTTTTGATGCCCTTCGCGCCGCCATCCGGGCTGCAAAACTTCTTCCAGGTCTTGGGTGAGATCGCACCGGATGCGCTTGAGATGGTGAGGTGCTTTGCGCCGCCATCCGGCAGCATCTGTGAGGGGCTGAAATTGCCGCTTGGCGGTGGTGAGATCGTCTATAGCCTCGGCATTGAACGCATTACGTCAAAAGACTTCATGGCCGTGGTCCAGGACATATCGCGCGCCGTTGCGCAGGACCGGCATCTGGAAACCCTGGCTGAATTGGTGGGAACCGATCCTTTGACCCGTATCCGAAACCGCCGCGCCGGAGAGGACGAGCTATCGGCGTTGCTGCGGGCATGGGAGAGAGACCGCCGGATGTCTTCCTTCGTCATGGCCGATATCGATAATTTTAAGCAGATCAATGATACCGAGGGACACGAGGCGGGTGACGAGGCATTGGTGCAACTCGCCAATTTTCTAAAACCGCGGCTGCGCCCGCGCGACGTTTTAATCCGCTGGGGCGGCGATGAATTCCTGTTCTTGTTACCGGAAACGGGCGCGCAAGACGCGCTCCTCTTCGCTGAGAGGCTGCGCAGGGAAATCGCGGCGACGCCGTTCATATTGAAGGGGCAGAAGCGGTTTTTAAGCATGAGTTTTGGCGTCGCCCAGATAGGGGCGACTACGGATGATTCACAAGATGTCGTCAAACGCGCCGACTCCGCGCTCTACGCCGCGAAATCAAAGGGACGGAATAATGTGATGCTGGACTCTCTTTCATAGGACCTGATCGCCCCCCTCGCCTTGGCCCAATGCCTGTCCGGATTCGGGACGCGCGCCGCTTTGCTGGTCTAGCGCTCGTAAGCTGCCGGTCTCCTTCCGGTCAAGTTCAGCGTAAAAAAAATACCCCGGGCCTCTCGGCCCAGGGTATTTCGGACGCTTCCTAAAAGTTGGCGCTTTTGCGCTTTTTGTCTTCTTAGGGAGTTCGTTTACCGGTCCGGCGCGTTCACGGCCCAGGCGTGGCTGTGGACCAGGCCGTCATCGTAGAAATCGTGGCTGTGGTCCTCGTGCTTCGGCGTGTGGGATTTCTCGGTGGCCTTGGGGTCGCGGTGGCTCGCATGGGACTCGTGGTGGCGCTGCTCCGTGGAGCTGCCGCGCATGCCGTCCGGGGAAAACGTTTTTTCGGTCTGGGTCATCTGGCTTCTCCTAAAAACTAGTTAAATTCGCGCCGCTCAGTGCCGCGGTGATGAGTGAAGTATTTACAACGCCAGGCGCCGAAGTCACCCTCTAAAGCGGCGCAAAAAGCCGAAACCGGTGGCTGACTTCACTGTAAAACTTTGCTATTTGTAAAACATGTCAAAGACGATGATCGGTAAAACCATCCGCCGGCTGCGGATGGAGCA
>Ga0116231_10012925_pt1 | contig 11991 bp, 10 predicted proteins | sample S1TSphgellanicum_2_FD_89695 | JGI IMG/M metagenome (GOLD analysis project Ga0116231, IMG submission 89695) | Host-associated microbial communities from peat moss isolated from Minnesota, USA - S1T2_Fd - Sphagnum magellanicum MG | ecosystem: Host-associated > Plants > Peat moss > Unclassified...
AATTAAAAAAAAAAAAATAAAATTATCCCAAATTTAAAAGTAAAAAAATTAAAATAATAAAATTACTTTGGCAAAATTTAAATACGTTTGTTATGATTTTTTTAATTTTTTTTTTTTTTTTTTTTTTTCACATCATTGTTGTGTGTTTTTCATTTTATTACTCTATTTTTGATAAAATGCTATTTGAAAATATATACACATAATGAACAATGGTTTTGACTTATTAATTACATGATTATGATGATGAAAAGAATAATGGTTTGTCATTTTACCATAATTTTCATGACACAAATGAAAGTTTTTACCATTCAAGGAGATTTAAATTTTATATCATTTTTAAAAATAATTATGTTTATGTTGATACTATGATAGTAAAATATAATTTAAAGATTTGTTGAAATAACTAAAAAATGACATTTGATCCAAAATATGTTATATACTAGTTCCCATTAGTTTTACATAATTATTTTTCCCCAAGAAGTTTGTGATGAGTTCCTTCATCTTTGGCATATGCATGAACACGAACATTGAACCTATGTCTTGTAAGCATATCATTTACTTGTATTGCCATGGTAGGTCCAAATGTGTTTAAAGTCTCAAAAAATCCAATGGTTATATAACAAGATTCCCATTGGTCATTCAAGAAATGCACAATAAAAACAAAAGTATTAACGCCTCCTTTTGACATCTAGAAATCAAAAGATATAGTACAAGTATTACATGACTACAAGGATGGAGATACAAACTTTTCCTTTGTCCTTTTAACCACCATTAGCAAATAATGTCTAAACTTATGTCGTGATGGAAAAATCAACTGAGGTTTTTACTTGAAAACCAACCTCTTAAAAAAAGGTGCCTCAACAAATGATAAAAGCTCCTTGGTAATGAACAAGGCAAGATCCTCTTCAAATTGCTTTTGATGAAAATCATCTTTGTTGTAAAGAACATAAACACCCAAAAAAAAAAAAAAAAACAAACCTAGGGTTGGGCCAAACCTTTTCTTTGTAATTTTCCTTTCCAATTTAGGTTGACATCTTTTAGCTTGTTGATTCCAATTGACCCAAACTTGTCGATGTTGGCCTTCCAAGTGTTTTCGTAATGCGAAAATCCCATTTGCATTCTTATAAGTAATCACACCTTTTTTCTATCATGCAAGAGGAGCAATAAGGTAACAAAGGAGGCATTTCAATTGTTCCACTAAGTTTGATGTTGAACTTATTTCACTTGAAAAAGAGCTCAAAGGTGCATAAAAGGCCCTGGTTGTGGCGGTGCAACTTTTCCTTTTCTAAAAATCTCATTGCTTCCCCAATAAAGATTAATGATTTATAGGATTTGTGCTTGTAGATGTTTATATTCTTGGTGTTGTTGTTGTAGGAGTCTCAACAACAAATACATACCCACAACAATCCAATTCCACCAAACCCTCAATGGGAAAGATCATTTCACCTTGAGGCTCATCCTCTGCCTCCATCACCCCTAACCCATGAACAAGAAGGAAAGCATGACCAAGAAGGTAATGAAGGCTAGGAAGTTAACTTGCAGAGAAAGGCTATAAAAGTTGTGAAGAGCTCCAACATAGGAAGGCAATAAAGGCCAAAAATAGCACCAACATAGAAGGGCAACAAAGGCTAGCAAAAACACCGGCAAAGGAGGGCTATGAAGGCCAGGAATAGCACAAGCATAGGAGGCCAACAAAAGCCAGGAAAAACACAAGCACAAGAAGGCAATGAAGGCCAAAAAGACCACTAGTAGAGGAAGGCAACAAAGGCCAATAAGACCACTAATAGAAAAAGGAAATGAAGGTAAGGAAAAACACAAGCAAAGGAGTGCAACGAAGGCGAGGAAGAGCACCAATAGAAGAGTGCAATGAAGACAAGGAAAAACACTGACAAAGAAGGGCAATGAAGGCCAAGAAGAACACCAGCACATGAGGATAATGAAGGCTAAAAAGAGCACAAGCAGAGTATGGCAATGAAATATACCATGAATGACAACCATTGTGAAGCATGTGCACCACCAACATTTGTCACCACCATCACCATCGCCACCACCACTAAGTAAACAATATAAACAAATTAAAAAAATTAGCTCCAAGGTTAGGAATAACATTAGTAAAGGAGAAAAACGAAAGCTAGGAATAAGAACAACAAAAAGAAACCAAGAGAAGTTGAGTGAACTTACATTAAAGGAAAAAAAAAGGATTTTTTCTTAGTGTTGAGCTTGGGGTTTGAAGCTCCTCAAAAAGTAAGTGCAAAACTAAACAAAACACTACTTGAATAAAAAAACAAAGTTTAAACCTAATCCTAATTTTTAAAATAAAAACCCTAACCTTAAAAAAAAAACTAAAACTATATTTTTTATGAAATCCTAGTCTAGTTTTAGTTCATGTCAATCGTAGAACATGGGGACCAAGTCCGATTGTGGTTCCACCAAAGGTCAGAAACTAGGGGGTCTAGTTCTACTTTAGGGTTAGTATGGTTTTAAGAACCGATCGGTTTCAGTTCCACCCAGTTTCAAAATCAAGACCCAATTTCGAATGGGTTCTTAAAAACCAAAACCAAAATTGCCGGTTTGAAAATGGGGAATTAGGTACTTGGCCAACACTAGTAACCTTCAATTACTACCCTTTAGAAACAACTACTATTTAACAATAGACCTACCTTCCGAATCCAATAGATAGTACAAAAAAGATTTTTTATTATAGGAGAAAAGAATAATCAAATTAAATATAATATTATTTTATATTTATTTTAAAAAGGATATTTTCATGGCATCTAATAAATCAAGGAAAAAAAATTAAAAGTATATATCACAAGTTGGCCTTCAACCATAATCCATTGTTTGTATTGTTTCTTCACACAAATACAACCTTCTTTCATTTCACACACATTAATCTTGCTAAAATCACACACACAATATGATAGAATGAAAAAGAGATAATATTATGAGACATCAAAAGTGAGAATGAGAAAATGGAATGAACCCAAAAGATAACAAGGAACCAAAAGTGACTCCTTATGTTCACACATGAGTTTCCTTATCTTCCCAGATTTCCTCACCTTATCATAACTTCCTCTACAAATTTTAATTAAGGAAAATCATTAATCTATTATTCATTTTTTACTTGGACTAATTAACCTAAATAGTTTCACCCTTTAATAAATAGAAAACAATAAGTGAATATTTACCAAAGTGTGGTCATACTAACATGTACCATTAACAATTGTAAGTATTATTTTATTTTTTGAATTTTGGATTGTAAAAAAGAATTATCTATATATATAGTTGTGAATACATTATGTACATATCATAAAAAATTGGAATTAATATAATAAGTGAAAAATACATAATTTACACTTTTAAAAACTTGTGACCACTACTTTAAAATAGTTTTGAAATTAAAACCATAATTTAAAAATAAATTTTAATGACATATTTTAAGATTTTTAAAAATATACACCATAACATAAGGAGCAAATTGTTTAATAGGAACCATCAAAACAAAGCACCTTGTCCTTCACATTGTCCTTAGGAGGGAAAATTTCTTGTGACAAGAACTACATGTTAGCGTGTTAGTAGCTAGGTCAAACAACTTGATTTTGACCCATGAAATTCAAAATTGGTCACGAGTTGCAGGGTTTTTGCATGCGAAGGGTCAATTGTGTGTGGATGGGTCAATATAAGGTTGTTTTCTTCCATGACAAAGTGCGCAAGGTGAGAGGTATAATTGAGTTACCGTATCTCAAATTAAGCTTGTGTTTTTGTTATGAGATCTATCTAATGTCAAAACTTTCTTCCCTTTAAAATTGTCAACTTCTTTGAAACGATAGATAAGTATTTTCATGTGTTCTTGTCAATTTTATCTAGGCACGACCCTCTTGCTTTCGGTTTAAAAGGCCATGTTTGTTTTAGTAATATCATGATCAATTGTTCCAGAGTCCAACAAAATGCCATGCAATTTTAAAATATTGGGAGAAGTCCATACTTGGGAGAAATTATATTACAAACTCCAAACATAAGAGTTTTTTGCATTTGTCAGAAAGTTGAGCAACAAGGGTTTGAACCCCAAAACCCATATCACCAATGTGCATGTGATTAATGAGGACATCATAGAGGTTTTTGGAGAATCATGGGTCCTTATAACCACAAATCTCGATCTTGATCCCAACACTAGGTCGGAATTACTTCGTTTGTATTCACAATGTTATGGCACTACCAACATTACCAACAACAAGTTTTATGTTTGGTTTGTCAAAGGTTACATTGCTTGGGAGAAAGGTATAGACATAAATTAGGCAAAAGTAATAGCTTCTACTATAAGAAAGAAGCTAAGAAGGGAGGAGATGGCAAAGTTGAAACAAACTCATGGTTTGACTATGAGTTGCAATGCAAGAAGTGATGTCGGTTTGGCCCTTGGTATAGAGGACGTTGTTGTCACTCAGCGTATGAAGGCTCATATGAAACAAGAGCCAAACGTTCTATTTAAGTAGGACCTTGAAAATGGGAACTCGATTTACCCAAATGTTGGCATCTAATGCCCCTCTAGAGTCAAATATAGTGACATAACTAAGGTTCAAGAGGTGTACAAAGTTTTGGGTGAGTTACTGTTTGAGATGAGATGGAAACTTGAACATTTGGAGTCACACAAGAAAAAAGTTGAAGGCAAGTTGACATAGTCAGGTTTTTTTTTAACAAACATGAAGAAATTATTGGTAAACACTCAAGAACGCTTGAATATTGATGAACAAGAGTTTTAATGTATTTTTTAGCAACTCGATGAACTCATAGACAAGGTTCATGATTGTATCATACATGCAAACTTTTTGATCAAATCATTCTAGATTTAAGGTCAATTTTCAAAGTTCGAACAATTTTAGGTTATAGATCATTATCTAATGTTCAAGGTTGGTGACATGTGGGTTTGTAGGTTGAAAGCATGATTGACCATGATGCTACTTCAAAGGAAGCCTTGTCTAAGGAGATGGAGGTGATAAATGAAAACCTCTAAACCCTAAAAAAAAAACTTGATATTTCTTGCACTTTGTTACGAGATAACAACAATGTGCAATGCAAGGTGAAGATGCCTTCCAAGATATAGAGTTGGATATGTGGAAAGTTGATTCTAACAAATTGTGTCAATATCAAAAGATCTTATAGACTTGGAGCACGAAATTCAAGCTGTTCATTGACAATTGGAGGAAATGCAACAAGGAAAAGGCTTATCTTTTTGGCCTAAGCCAATTCTACACCCAATTCCCCCTATTGACGGAGATTCTAGTTTAGTTTACATTCTTTTAAAACCACGTGGTTATTACAAAAGGTGGTTTACGTCTTATGATGTGGCTATTACTTCTTGCAAACATACATACCACCCTTTTTGCTTAACTCATTTATGCAAAGAGGATGATAAGTGTCTTGTGTGTAAATAGTTGTTTCATCCATAATGGTGGGTTTTTCAAGGATTCAAAGAACCAAATGAACAGATGATGGCTTTAGCTGATGAGCTTAGTGTGGACAACCTACGTAACTCCCTCAAGCAAGCCTTAAAGCATGAGTGTTTAGTGCAAAAAAACTCCTATAAGTTTCAAAAAACATTCTTTTTTGTTCATCTAATTAAATTATTGTAATTTTATTGTTGAATTGTTAGTGCTTTAATAAAGTTAATTTGAAGCTTAATAATGTTGATGAATTCATACACCAAAACTTGTTTTGTTTTAGTATATATTGTTTCATCTCCTTAAGGTCCTCAATTAGTCAAATTCCTAGAGCTAAATTTCCCATCGTGTGTATAGGTGTTTGGCATTTAGTTACTTTCTATCTAAAAGTCTTAGGTTTTTATCAAATTTTTCAAATGAGACAATCCTTCATCAAGGGTTTACTACTTATTCAGTCAAGGTGACAAGTCTAGTAACCAATTCATTTCCATTTTCATTCTTGAATTAAATAGTTCATTTAATCCTTTTCCTTTCCATTGAATGTTTTGTTAAACATTTGATTCCTTTAACACTAATTTTAGTCCTTTGGTAAGTAGATGCACTATTAGAAATTTTGTCTTTTGCAACTTGTCTTATGTAACTAAAACATCTCACATGCAACTATTTTGGAGTTGCATGCAACATGTGTAGTTGCATGCGACATTTTTTAGTTGCATAAGACAAGTTGCAAAAGACAAAATTTATAGTAGTGATGATCCCTTTACGTGCATGATTTGGATGTTTTGTTAAGCACATGATCCCTTTGTTCATGAATTCATTGCTTGTTAAGCAATTGATTCCTTTGGCATTGATTTCAATCCTTTAGTAAGTAGATGATTCCTTTAATTGCATGATTTGGGTGCTTTGTTGACCACAAGATCCTTTTGCCCATGAATCCATTGCTTCATTAAGCAATTGATTCCTTTGGCACTGAATTCAATCCTTTAGTAAGTAGATAATTTGTTAACCCCATGAGTTGAGTGTTTTCTTAAACACATAACCCCTTTGCCCATGAATTTAGTGTTTTGTTAAGCAACTAATTCCTTTCACACTAATTTCAATCCTTTGATAAATAGTAAATTCCTTAATCCCATGAGTTCAGTGTTTTTCCTAAACACAAAATGCCCTAGTCCATGAATTTAGTGGTTTGAATTAAGCAACAAATTCCTTTGCCCATTCACTTCAATCCTTTTGTAAATATACAATTCCTTAACCCATGAGTTGAATGTTTCGTCAAACACAAAATGTCTATGCCCATGACTTGGTTGTTTAGTTAAGCAATTGACTACTTTACATGGCACATGAATTTGGTCCTTTGCCTATGAACCAAGTGCTTACTTAATGAACAATTAACTCTTTTGCCTTATGTATCCTTGATCATTTGTCAACCAATTGAGTCCTTTGCCCATGAAGTGATTGTTCTAATAAGGATCAAATTATTTCTTTATTTTTGAATAAAATGCTTTGGTTAATAATTGTTGTAGTCATGAATTGAGTGTTTTAATAAATATTTAGGATTCCTTTGAGCTTTGTCATTTGTGTCATGTAGTAAGCATGTGATTCTTTTGCCCAACAATCCATTTAATTTTTTCAAGGGACTTAGATACTAATTCAATTGTTGTGCATTGCATCATTTAAGGACCACTATGTTTAGCTTAAAGTAGACTAAGATTGGGTCATCAAGTTCCATAGTGTTATTAATAGAAGACAAAGCACAATGGGTGTGATAAGTTCTGGCCATATGGGCTTAACTTCATGTGCAGAAAATGCAAGTAGACTTATACCTCTAGCTTCACCAATTGGTGATGTTGTAGATTCTCCATCAAAGTTTAAGTCTGTCACATTACAAGTTAAAGACATATTGTAGTGATCTTCATGAAGTGCTTGCAATGGAAGGAGAGGGTTATCTAGAGGACAATGCAAAACCAATATCAAACTTGGTTGATGTACACATGTTTGAAATAATTGTTATTGAATCTAATGATAAATGCCATAAATTTTTTATAATCATTTCTTGATTGTTATCATGTTCGGACAATTATCAATTTTGCATGCAAGAACTATTTGGGTTTCTCCTTTGTGAAACTTATGAAATTTGATAAATTTGCATAAAGTTCACAAATTTTAGTATAATGAGTCTTACATAAGTTGATAATTAATTATCGAGCTCATGTAAATTCATTGATAAAATCATTGCTTATACATGCTTCCTTGACACATTTTCATGTATGTTTTCAAAATGAACTTTTGAATGTAAGGTCCAAATTTTTTGAGGTGTAACATTAAGGACAAAAAGGACCTAGTCTTTAATGGAATCCTTTTTTGTCCTATATTTTGATCCCCATCAATATTAATGAGACAAAATGTGTCAAATAATTTATAAATACCATATTTTAGACCACTACAACTTTAGATTCCATTCATTTCATCCATTTTGTGTACATGATTTTGGTATTCCTTAAAGAATTTGGACCCTGTAAGTTTGACAATGTTGCTTACATTATATCTTTTGTTTTCCATGATTATAGGGGCACCCACTTTTATGCAACATGAAGAACCAAAAGCCAATGATGCCAATGATGCCAATGATGCCATCCTTATACAAGGTTAATACTTATTTGGTTATTGTGGCCATGTTTTAAGGGTTTAAGTTTTGGATTTCTACATAGTGTCAATTTTTGTTGAATAACAAACCATGTTTTAACCCATTAAACCCTTGGGTGTCCTTGCAAAGACAACATTGCCCTTAACAACTCCAACTAACAATCAAAGAGCTTTTGATGGTATAGAAAGGTGCACCAATGATCTAAACCAAGGAAATAAACAATCTCAGTACTCTTTCCCAAAAAGAGAAACCCCACATTTAATTCAAACTCAGCATGGAAATAAAAGGTCTTTGGCCAATTTCATGTAGGAAATCCCATTTAATAAAGCTCCAACTCTTAGTGAACCAATTCCTAAGGCAGGAAAACATAATGATGGCCGAGGCCTTAAAGAGAAGCTTCCATGGCATGCCAAAAAAAGTTGGGGCAACATTTTTACTAAATTTGTCTCAACTAGAAGGCAAACATGGGTTATGAAAGGTGCTAACTCATCTTCAGGTGATAATTAACAGAAATAGATGTTGAATCTAAGGTTGTTAAAAAGTGGTAGTAATTTCCTAGACTATTGCATAATTATGCAGATATTTGTTCAAGTTCCATTCATTGGAGCAATCTTGTTGGGTATTTAAGTTCCAAGAAATGTTTAGCTTGCAAAAATGAACAACTTGAAATCCATGCAAACATGTCATTTTGTATTTCACATGGATTTTGGGATTTGGCTTGTCCACTTGGTCAATGAAGTCTTGGCCTAGATTCAACTTTTGTTGTTCACCCTTCATACTCAAAATTGAGCTCCTTGAATTCACCTCTTTATCTTGACCCATATTGAACTTCTGGTAGAAATTCAATTCCAAAAGAACCAATACTTAACTCAAGCAAAATGTGATGAAATTATGTTACAAGTGCAACATCATCTTAATCCAAATTGTAGTCACTTTTTTAAATAGCCTCTAGTGACAATCCACACAGTGTGCAACCACAAATGAAAATATGGCAAGCCATCAACTAAAAACTTGATCCTTATTGTGTGAAAAATTGGGTGTTAAGCTGTTGAAGGAAACATATATATATATAGACCAATATGTAAACAATTTCCTTAACACTTCAAGACAAAATAATTTTAATTCTAACATTATTTTTTATTCTTCCTTGATTATGTAGCAAATTACAAAACTTGCTTATTCTATTTAAATGTTGGATGTAAATTAATTCCTCTCTAATTATTCTAGAGATTACAAAACTTGGTTATTTTGCAGATTACATATATAACTTAATTATTCTATAAACTACACAACCTACCTATTACATTGAAGTCTAACACAAATGTTGGGTGTTAATCAATTCCTTTATGATTATTCTACAAATTACATAACGATTAATATTCTATTGATTATAGAACTTGAATGTTTAATTTAATTATGGCATAAATGTTGGGTGTCAACTAATTCCTCTCTAATAATTATGGAGTTTACAAACCTTGATTATTCTATAAACTATAAAACCTAATTATTCTATTTAATTTTAGCATAGATGTTGGGTGTCAAATAATTCCTCTTTAATTATTCTACAAATTACAAAACTTGATTATTCTACAAAAGACAAAACCTAATTATTTTTTAAAAAATTAGCACAAATGTTGGGTGTCAACTATTTCATCTCGGATTATTTTGTAGATTACAAAACCTAATTATTCTACAAATTCACCACCCAAGGCAAATCATGCAAATATGTTTGCTAGGTTACCAATCCCTTGAGAAAAACTTACCTTCGTCTACTTTATCCACATCTTACTATCTTCGCCATTACATTGTTTAAAGTCACACATACAGTTCACATGTACCATTGAAATCACCATATATAGCTCATAATTCAATTTGTTGTGATACATTGAAGTTAAACTAATCATCCAAAAGATACCAAATTAAGCATGAACATATGGCCCAATCTTCTACAACACTTAACACTACTAGAAATTTTGTGTTTTGCAACTTGTCTTATGCAACTAAAAAGTCTCACATGCAACTATTTTGGAGTTGCATGTGACATGTGTAGTTACATGCGACATTTTTTAGTTGCATAAGACAAGTTGCAAAACACAAAATTTCTAGTAGTGTAAGGTTCTTCTAGTTGGCTAAAGTAATTAATTAGTCCAATCAAGGTTAAGTAAAACAAATATACAAGCAACTTGATTGCTACTCCTTAAAGGATGGGTGATTCAATGCAATGCAGACAAGCTCAAACTATAAAGAAAGTTGTAATACCAACTCAAGTGAAAGTTAAATATTTGTGGCACAAAATCAACACCATCAAGATGCCCTCTCAAATGTAAATTATAAGTTGGGAAATAGGTTAATTGCAAAACAAATGCACATTACAAAAGAACGAGTCATTGGAAAATAATGTTATTGCATTGGAAAACAACTTGAAAATCAAAGTTTGACATTAGAAAAAATGTCATTGCAATTGCCTCAAATTATCCACATAACACATGTCCCAACAAACTATGTCAAAGCATGGTCCAACTTCTAATCTAAATTAGTCCAAAAAACTACTTGATCCAAAACATCTAAAAAAAATGTCTATGACACTACCATCAAGCTTGTAGGATGCATAGTTACCTTTTAGTCCATGATGCTGACACCAAATGGGAATAAACATGAGCTAGAGGCTTGTCATTTCTAAGCACATATGTGTGGCTACCTAGCCTCAAGATATCGTACCAATATCCCCTTAATATCATCTTTCCTTTTAGATAAGTATTGTCGCAAGCATCTATGAAACTTTCTTCAACAATGTGTACTTGTTTGTCCACCAACATGAACCAAAAGTTTTCATTAGATGACTTGTTAACGTTGACTGCTATGTTATCCCACACCAACACAACATCTATAATCAACTCCCCACCTATCCCATATTCAACCTTTTCAATAGGATCATGCATATTTTCACGAATGTCCACATTATTAGAGGGTTTTAGTTGTTGAAGTGACCATGTGTTGAAGTCACATGCAACCTGGAATCACAATGTTCTTTTGGGCACCTATCCACATAGCCATACAAAGGCAAGACAAAGCTCGCACTTAAAGTAAGGTAGGGTCCCTATGTGACATTGATCGAACTTGGTGTATGTTCCGAATCCCTAGAATAGTCTCACAATTTAAGGACCAAGACCGGTCAACATTTGTGACTCGGACAAAAAGGTCTTTCATATCTTGTGTTGATTTTTTAGATAACTATAACATGAAGGTCCAAAATGAAATTCAAAGTATGCATTGGCATACTTTTCAAGTTTCAATATTGATCCACATTACCTACCAGTTAGATCCATCCTATATAGGTAGTGGTCCCAAAGATCTATTGAAAGATGTCCACTACTATGTGTTTAATGACATTTCACATGACCAATTATTCGTGCAACATTGTTTCATGTTGCATTGGAATTTCTTAGAGGTGAAGGGTTGTCATCCCAAATAACACCTAGTGTGGGGTGATGGATGTGTAGGTCAATTTAAAAGCTCTAAGGCATTTTTATTTTGTGTCTCATTACCTTTCTTTAACCAAATTTGATGTCTTATCAAAAGGATGCCAATTAGTGTGGAATTTTTTGCCACTAGGCATGGCAAAGGGGAAGTTAATGGGGCATGAACTCTTTTGAAAAGGGAGATCATAAAGGAGGAGTTGAAGCCCAATGTTGAAAAACTTGATAATGATTCAGACATTATTACATTTCTGAAAAGGGAGGCAATTAAGGAATATGTTGCCCATCCTAGAGTGAGGAAATAAACTAACAAGGCATGCTTCACAAACCTTTGACATCACCTCTTCTGCTCCAAATTTGGGAAGACCTCCAACAAGATTTTGTTTCTCCATGAGCTTAAGACGTTGGAGATTAACATGGCCAACCCGCTTGTGCC